>Ga0302325_10002131_pt1 | contig 48814 bp, 50 predicted proteins | sample Palsa_T0_2_FD_201948 | JGI IMG/M metagenome (GOLD analysis project Ga0302325, IMG submission 201948) | Peat permafrost microbial communities from Stordalen Mire near Abisko, Sweden - Palsa_T0_2 | ecosystem: Environmental > Terrestrial > Soil > Palsa > Peat permafrost | place: Sweden: Abisko...
GCCTTGGGTGGGGTCGTGGTTCTCCCAGAACACCTTCAACAGCTGGGCGTACGTCACCTTCTTCGGGTCAAACACCACCTGCACCACCTCGGTATGGCCCGTCCGTCCGCTGCAGACTTCCTGGTACGTGGGGTTGGGCGTGACGCCGCCGGCGTAGCCCACCATGGTGGAGATGACGCCCGGCGTTTCCCAGAATTTCCGCTCCTCCCCCCAGAAGCAGCCCATCCCAAAGGTGGCCAGCTCGGTGCCCGCCGGGAAGGGCGGCACCATGGGGGCGCCGCTGAAGAAGTGCTTGGCCGGCACCTGCATGGGTGTCGAACGGCCGCGCAGCGCCTCTTCCGCGGTCGGGAGCTTGGACTTGGTGCTGCTTCCGAAGAAGGACATGGGCCTCTTTTAACGAGCTGGGCCCAGCGAATTCCACCCCTCACGTCGCCCGGGCTTGGGGCCTTCTCTAGCGGGTGAAGATGAGCGCGGCGTCGCCCAGGCCGGTGAAGCTGGCCACCACGCGGGAGCCGGGTGGCACCACCGTCAGCCCGGTGGTACTGCCCGTCGTCACCACGTCGCCGGCGCGGATGCCGCCCAGCCGGACGCTTCCCTCGTTGGCCAGCCAGACCAGGAGTCGGAAGACGTCCCCCGAGGTGTTGCCCCCTGTGTGCTCGACAGCGGGCCGGCCGTTCACCAACAACAACACCGGCAGCGTCTTCCAGTCGAGCCCCCGCCAGTCCCGGAGGGGCGGCCCGACGACGTACCCGCGGTGCCCCTGGCTGTCCGCGACGGCACTGAAGGCGTCGAGCTTTCCCGGCTCGGCGTAGCGCGACTCCACCACCTCCAGGCCGGGGTGGGCGGTACTGATGGCGGCCAGCACCTCGTCGCGGTCATAGGGGGCGCTCCTGGGCGGAAGCGCCCGGAAGAAGGTGAAGGCCACCTCCGCCTCGATGCCACGGGAACGGTAGTCCTCGTCCCTGAGGGACGCCGGGCTCAGGACGAGGCCGGAACGGTACAGCGGGGCGCACAGGGGTGTGGCCTCGAGTGACGGTGCTCCCACCTTCCAGCCGCCCCACGGCCCCCGGACGCGTGTGACGGCGTCCTGGATGGCGTAAGCGTCGGCGAAGGAGCGCGGCCGCAGTGCCTCCTCCCAGGCCGGGAGCGGCGTCCCGGTTGGCCCCCAAGCCCCAAGGAGGCGCGCGGCAGCTTCGGCGGGTTTGGGTGGCTCCATCCTGTTGTTCATTCTCTGGGGGAAAGCGTCCGGGTGCTGGTCCCGGAGTCTGCCTGCCGCTCGGCGGCTGCGTCCAATCCGACGCGCAGCGGAAGGCTTCGGCCCCCGGACAGCGGCGCGTGGAGATGGCCGCCCGGCATCCGCCTCGGCCAGTGCCGCCTGCATCGCTGCGCTGATACCGAGGCGTCTGGCCTGCTCGGCATTCACCCAGCGGAGCGCGAGGTAGCCACCCTTTGCCACACCGGGTGCGGGCTTCACGGCGAAGAGGGAAAGCGTCAGGGCTCGGTGGGTGAGGGTGCGGTGCACCTCGCCGAGCGCGTCTCGGACACGGGTGCCGGGGCCGAGCAGTCTTGCCAGCGCCCGCTGCACCTCCGCTTTCTGCGCCCGGGCGGGGACTTCCACGGAGGGCAGCTCCCACAGCCCCCCAAACAGCCCGCGGGCGGGCCGGCAGCCCAGCAACACGCGCCCGCCACGGCGCGCCACCGCCACCGCGAGCCTGAGCGGCTTTCGGTGCGGAGCCGCCCGGGGCGGCGGGAGGAGTTCCACCTGCCCGAGCGCCAGGGCCTGGCACTGCCCCCGCGCCGGGCAGAGGAGACAGCTGGGGCGCGCTACCCGGCACAGAGTTGCCCCGAGCTCCATGAGCGCCTGGTTCCAGTCGCCAGGCCGCTCGTCCGGCACGAGCCGCCGGGCGAGCTCCCACAGGCTGCGTTCGCGCTCCGGCTCGCCGGGCTGGCCAGCGAGGGCGAAGAGGCGGGACAGCACCCGGGCCACGTTGCCGTCCACCAGGGGCTCGGGCAACCCGAAGGCGATGCTGGCCACCGCGCCGACGGTGTAGCGCCCGAACCCGGGGAGTTCCGCCAGCGCCGCGGCCGAGGCCGGCAAGGTGCCCCCATGCCGCTCCACCACCGCGCAGGCCGCGCGGTGCAGGTTGCGCGCCCGAGCGTAGTAGCCAAGGCCGCTCCAGGCGGCGAGCACCGCGTCGAGCGGCGCCGCGGCCAGTCGCTGCAGGGTAGGGAAGCGCGCGAGGAAGGGCGCCCAGTAGCGGAGGACGACGGCCACTTGCGTCTGCTGCAGCATCACCTCGCTCACCCAGATGGCGTACGCGTCCTGACGCCGGCGCCAGGGGAGGTCTCGGGCCTGCGCGTCATACCAGTGCAGGAGTGCGCCCCGGAGCTCGGCGTCAGCGTCCGTCGCGCTTGCCAGCAGACGGACGGCCCTTCCTGCGGTGCGCAGCGCGGTCGCCAAGTGTCTGTACCCTAGCGCCCGGGCTGACAGAGGGAAGCGCTAGTGTGGCCGTACTGTCGATGGGTCAAAACGTCATCACCAATGATTTCAGCTGGTCGAAGAGCCGGCACGAAAAGTTTTCCGGCTGCCGCCGGGCCTACTTCCTCCACTATTACGGCAGCTGGGGCGGCTGGGAGAATGGTGCGTCCGAGGAGGCGCGCCAGCTCTTCACCCTCAAGCGCCTGGCCAACCGCTTCAACTGGGCCGGGAATGTGGTGCACGCGCACATCAGGGACGTGCTGAGAAACATCCAGGCCGAGCGGGCGGTGGACGGCGCGGCCGTCCTTCGCCGAGCGCACCAGCTCATGCAGCGCGACTGGCTCTACTCGCGCAGCAAGTCCTATTGGGACGAGGGCAAGCGCCGGCCCGACTTCACCGGCTTGGTGGAACACGAGTACGACGAGCCGGTGGCGAAAGAGGAATGGCTGCGTAACTGGCAGACGGTGGAGCAGGGCCTGAGCTGGTTTCTCGCCTCGCCGTGGATTGAGCGGGCGCGCTCGCTCAAGGCCCATGAGTGGCTGGAAGTCGACGAGGGCGCCCAGAAGAGCAACTTCGACATGCAAGGGGTGAAGGTGTTCGCCATCCCGGATTTCGTCTTCCGCGACGAGTCCGGGCACGTCACGGTGGTGGACTGGAAGACGGGGAAGATGCGCGAAGGGTACGAGGACCAGGTGGTGGGCTATGCGCTCTACCTCGCCCACCGCTACCGCGTGCCTCCGGAGTCCGTGCGTTGTCTCTTGGTCTTCGTCAACCAGGCCGAAGAGGTGGAGGTCCGCGTCGATGCGGCCACGGTGGCTCGCTACCGGGTCTTCTTCGAGGAGAGCGTCCGCTCGATGCAGGCCCTGCTGCTGAATGCGGCGCAGAATGTCCCGGTCGAGGCGACTCAGTTTCCCAAGACCGATGACCTGCGAGAGTGTGCCCGCTGTGCCTTCCGCCGTGCCTGTGGGCGGCAGAACGTCACCTTCGCTGCGCTCGGAGCCGAAGCGGCGAACGCGCCCCTGCCCGAGCAACGCGCGGCCAGCGCGGCCTGAGGCTTCTCGCGCAGGGCTTTTGCGCCCGCGAGAAGACTGCCGGTGGCGGCTCATCCTTCCCCTTGGTGGGGAATAGACGAAGCCCCGGTCGAATCTGTTTGGCATGTGCGGCCCCCTCGGGCGCCGGACACCACTTGCAGTTCCAGGAGGCCAAACCATGAAGCGCATCGTTCTTGCCGTCGCCGTGAGTGCATCGCTGGCAACTTCTGTCGTTCTTGCTCAGTCGGCTCCGCCGTCCCTGGCGCCGCCCAGCGCCGGGACGCCCGACGCTTCGCTCAAGGATGTCGAAAAATACGAGCCTCTCCTTGGCGCCCGGGCTGCGCCCACGGGTTCGTTTTCGGACAGCACCGTCACGGACCCGAGGCCGGCCGTTCCAAGTCCGCTGACGGGTTCGTTCGAGGACAGCACCGTCACGGAGCCGAGCCCGGTCACGGCGACCTTCGAGGATGCCGACTCGAGCGACTAGGCCCTCCTCAGCGGCCCTGGGCAATTCGGCGCACCACCACGCCGGCCATGGCCATCCCGAAGACCGAGGTGACGAAGACGGCGCTGCCGTTCACCACCGTCCGGTGGTCACAGGTGTGGAAGTCGTTCTCGCGCGAGGGGCAGACGCACAGAAAGCCATCCGTCTTCGCGTCGTAGGTGAGTGGCACGGGCGTGCGGCAGGTCTCGATGCTGTACACGGCGGTGATGCCGGTGGGCCGTTCGGTGTCCACTCCGTACTTGCGCTTGAGCAACTTGCGCACGTCCTTGGCGAAGGGGTCCATGTGCGTCTGGCACAAGTCCTCCACACGGATGGCAGTGGGGTCGAGCCGGCCGGCAGCCCCCATGCTGCTCACCACCGGGAGGCCGAGGCTACAGGCGCGGTGCAGGAGGTGCAGCTTGGCCTTCACATTGTCGATGGCATCGACGACGTAGTCCCATCCTGGACCGAGCAGCGCCTCGGCGCGCTCGGCCCGGTAGAAGTCCTGGACCGCCTCCACCGAGACCTCCGGGTTCACCTCGCGACAGCGTTGCGCCATGAGCTCGGCCTTCGGCTTGCCCACCGTGCGCACCGTCGCGTGCAGCTGCCGGTTGAGGTTGGTGACGCACACCTCGTCGAAGTCCACCAGCGTCAGGTGACCCACCCCGCTGCGGGCCAGGCCCTCCACCGCGTAGCTGCCCACTCCGCCCAAACCGAAAACCACCACCCGGGCGCGGGCCAGCCGCTCCATGCCGGCATCCCCGAGAAGCCTGCCGGTGCGGTCGAAGCGACGGGACAGACGGAAGCTTTTCCCGCGGTCCGGCGCAGGCGGGCCCTCCGCGGGCAGGGGAGACACGGGCTGGACGTCCATGGGGGACTCCTTAACGGAGAGCGGGGGCTGGCGCGAAGGGCCGTCCGAAGAAGCGGCGGGAATTGTCCGTCACCCGCTCCGCCAGCTCGGCCCTGTCCTCGCCCCTTTGCCGGGCCATGGCGTCGAGCACCTGCAGCAGGAAGGCCGGCTCAGAGCGCTGGCCGCGGTACGGGGCCGGCGTCTGGTCCGGAGCATCCGTCTCGGCGAGCAAGCAGTCCTGTGGCACCGCCCGCAGGGCCTCTACCGGACGGCGGGCCTCGGGCCAGCTGATGGGACCGGCGAAGCTGAACCAGCAGCCGTGCGCCCGGTAGTTGCTCACGCGCTCGGCGCCGCCGCTGTAGCTGTGCAGCACGGCTCCCGCCGCCGGGAGTCGGACGCGCTCGAGCCACCCCTCCAGCGCGGGGTGGGCCTTCTGACAGTGGAGGAGCAATGGGAGCCGGTGCTTGTGGGCGAGTCTCAGGTGCCCGTCGAGGACGCGCAGCTGGCGCTCGAGCGGCGCCCGGGCGCTTGCCGCGCCGTCCAGGCCACACTCCCCCACGGCGCAGGCGACTCCCTGGCCGAGGAGGCCGTCCAGCCGCTCGAGGTGGACGTCGTCCTCGGACTCGGGCAGCTCGGGAAGCAACTGGGGGTGAATGCCCAGCGCCACCTGAAGTCGAGCATCCCGGGCCGGCCAGCGCAGAAGTGGCTCCCAGGCCTGGGGGCCAATGGCGGGGATGACCATCCCTTGAAGGCCCGCGCCAAAGGCCCGCTCCAGCGCCAGGGCCCGGTCCACGTCGAAGCGGGGGACGTCGAGGTGGCAGTGGGAGTCAATCATTCTCTCCCCTGCGTAGGGCACTCGCCCAGGGAGGAACAACCCCCCATGGCCCCGCGGAGCAGACGGCTACTGCACCAGGACGATGCGGCTGCCGGCGACCCGCCCGAGCTGGGGGGAGGCCAGCAGCTTGGCCACGTCCTTCACTTCGTTCCCCACCGTGTCGAAGGCCGCCACGACGAGCTCGCCGAGGGTGGTTTGGACTTTTCTACCGCCTGCGACGGCTCCCCGCCTCAAAAGATGCAGCCTGTGTCGAGTCCGTTCTTTCATCGTCCGCTCCTGAAGAGAAAAACGCCCGCACCACCTTCGACGCGCGAGCCAGGAATCGGTTGCGGGCTTTCTTGCCGGATTGGCGAAAAAAATACATTCGCCCCGGGGGAGGGAAACCGGTGCTTGCCTCCCGCCGGGGCAAGCGCTGCGACAGCCCGCCGTTCCAGAGGTGGAACGAGTTGTCCGCTGGGAGACTCAAGGAAACGCTTGCGCCACTCCGCCCGGGGGGAGACGCGAGGGGCTGTGGCCATCCGCTGGAGTTTTCCCCGAGGGTCGGCTGCGTGCGTTATATGGCTTCGTGACTCTCATGCGGATGCACGTCCTCTTCCACGACAACTGTTTCGACGGCGCGGCGAGTGCCGCCGTGTTCTCCCGCTTCTTTCGCGAGTCCATCCGTCCGGAGGCCGAGCTGAGCTACCAGGGTTTGTCGCACCAGGCGGGCGGGGCCTCCATCGGTGAGTCCGTCTTCCAAGGCGACGAGAACGCCATCGTCGACTTCCGCTACAGCCAGTCCCCGAGGCTGACGTGGTGGTTTGACCACCACGCCTCGGGATTTCAGGACGCCGGCGACGAGTCGCATTTCCGGGCCGACACGAGTGGCCGCAAGTTTCACGACCCGCTCCGAAAGAGCTGCACCAAATTCATTGCCGACGTGACACGAGCCCGGTTCGGCTTCGACTCGAGTGGGTTGAGCGAGCTCATCGACTGGGCGGAGCTCATCGACGGCGCACAATTTCCGAGCCCGGGCATGGCGGTGGCCCTTCGCGAGCCGGCGCTTCAGCTGATGACCGTCCTCGAGGCCAACCGCGACCCAGGCCTCATCCCGAAGCTCATCCGGCGGCTCCAGGCCTCCTCCCTCTCCGAGGTGGCCGCGCTGCCGCTGGTGCAGGAGCCCTTCGGTCCTTTGCTGGCGCGCCACCGCGCCCATGTCGAGCTGGTGCGACAGAAGGCCCGTCTCGAGGAGGACGTCGTCTTCTTCGATGTTGCTGACGAGAATCTGGACGGCATCAACAAATTCATTGCCTACGACTTGTTCCCGGACGCGCGCTACGTCGTCTGGGTGGGCAAGAGCGCCCAGCGCACGAAAGTCTCCATCGGCAGCAATCCCTGGCGCCCGGAGCTGCGCCGCCACGACCTCTCGGCCATCGCACAGCGGTATGGCGGCGGCGGCCACTCGGTGGTGGCGGCGATGAGCTTCCGGCCGGAGGAAGTGGCGCGGGCCCGGGCAGCGGCGGCCGAAATTCTGGCCGAGCTCCGCGCCTGAGCGGAGTGTCTCCTCGCGGGCGCCCTGGCTTGGGCTTGGAGGGCAGCCTCAGTCAGGCTTCAGGGTGCCGGCACCGAGGAGCGGCACGCCCCGGCCGCGCAGCAAGCGCACCACGGCCTGCATGGGCAGCCCCTGGATGCACGTCCGGTCCCCGTCGATGTGCTCCATGAGCGCCTGCCCCCTTCCCTCCACCCGGTAGCCGCCAGCACAGCCCTCCCACTCCTTGGTGTCGAGGTAGCCCTCCACCTCCGCCTCGCTCAAGGAGAAGAGGGTGAGCCGGGCCTCCTCGACCACCGTCTCCTCCCGGCCATCCCCCACAAGGCACACCGCGGTGAGCAACCGGTGAGTCCGGCCGGCCAGCGCCAGCAGCTGGGCCCGGGCCTCGACTCGGTTCTCCGGCTTGCCGAGCAAGCGGCCTGCCACCTCGCCGAGTTGGTCCGCACCCAGCACCAGCGCGTCCGGATAGAGGACAGCCACCGCGCGCGCCTTGCGCTCGGCCAGGGTGCGCACCGCCTCCTCCACAGCCGTCCCTGAGGCAAGGGACTCGTCCACGCCTGGTGCAACGGCCAGGAAGGGGAGCCGGAGCGCGCCGAGAAGCGCCCGGCGCGCCGGCGAGGTGGAGGCAAGGACGAGAGGGCGTGCGGAAGAAGGCAACCGGAGGATTCTGTCCCCACGCCGGCCGAGGCGTCGAGAGTGAAGAATTTCACCTCGCTGCCCGTCCTTCTCGTCGGGCGAGGCAGGCTCGCCGGCTGCTACACTCCCCCGGGCGCACCCATGCGAATCCTCCTCCCCCTGCTCTCGGCCGCCTGCCTCTTCTGCGCCTGTCAGAAGAAGGAGCCGGCCCAGACGGCGACGCCCAACCCGGGAACGCCCACCGCACCGGTGCACCATCCGTCCCGGCCGGTGCTGGTGGAGCCGCTGGCGGTGTGCGAGGCGCGCGGGGCCTCCCCGCTCGACGCGGCCCGAGCGGCTTACGAGGACGAGGACTGGAAGCGGGCGCTCTCCTGTGCGGCGGAGGCCGCGGCCCGGAGTCCGGATGACCCGGCCGCGCACAGCGAGCGCGCCGCCGCGCTCTCCGCGCTGGGACGCTTCGACGAGGCCCGGCTGGCGTACGCCCGCGCCCTGGCCCTGGACCCGGACCACCTCGATGCCCTCCTCGGCGCCGCGCACCTCTACGGCGTCAGCTTGCCGTCGACACGCGAGGACGACGAGCTGGCCTTCCTGTACTCGGAGCACGGCCGGCAGCTGGCCTCGGACGGCAACGACGAGCAGCTGACGGCAGAGTTTGCGTTGCTTTCGGCCATGGCCGCCAATGACTTGGGAGAGGCAACGCTGGCGCTCGACCGGGCCGAGGAGGCAGGCCGGGTCCTCGAAGGCGACACGGATGTCGCCTACGAGCGTGCGGTTGCGCTCTTCGAGCTCTGCCGCTTCGACGAGGCCCGGACAGCCTTCCTCGGCCTGCGTGCGGACCCGGAGCATGGGCCGCACGCCTACGAGCACCTCGGTCTCTTGCTCGAGCGCGAGCAGAAGTGGGCGGAGGCCGAGGCCAGCTTCCACAAGGCTCGGGAGCTGGCCCCGGAGGATTTCCCCGCCCCCGTCCTGCTTTCGGAGAGCGCGTTTGCCGAGGCGGTGGCCCGCGCGGTGAAGGGTCTGCCCAAGGACATGCAGAAGGACCTCCACGGCGTCCCAGTGACGACGGAGGAAATTCCGCGGGACGAGGACTTGCGCGACGGCGAGCCGCCACTCTCGCCCACCATCCTCGGGCTGTTTCGTGGACCCTCGTTGAACGAGCCCTGTCCGGCGGACGAGAAGGGTCCGTGCCGCTCGGTGGTGCTCTACCGGCGCAACCTCGCGCGAGCGGTCATCTCCCAGGACGAGCTGCTGGAGCAGATTCGGGTCACGCTGCTCCACGAGGTGGGGCATCTCCGCGGCGAGGACGACATGGAGCTCGCCGCCCGTGGCCTCGAATAGGGCTGTCGTCTCGGTGAAGGCCGCCCGTGCCTTCCGCCACCTGCGGCCATGGTGCTGGCGCACCGACCTGCTCGAGTCGCCCTCCGGAGATGCCGCCGGCGCGGTGGTGAGTGTCGTCGACCAGGGCGGCAACTTCATCGGCCAGGCCCTCTACGCCCGCGCCTCCCCGCTCGCGCTGCGGCTGCTCACCCGCCGCCCCGCGGACGAGGAGCGCGTCGACGATGCCTTCTTTCGCCGTCGGCTCGAAGGAAGCATCAAGAGGCGAGCCGCGCTCCTGCCCCGCGATGCGCTGCGGCTGGTGCACGCCGAGTCGGACCTCCTGCCCGGCCTGGTGGTGGACCGCTACGCAGACTCCCTCGTCCTGCAGTCCCTCTCCGAGGGCATGGACGCCCGGGAAGGGCTCCTCTGCCGCCTCCTCGTCGAGCTCACCGGCGCGACCCGGGTGGTGGCCCGCGACGATGGGAGCGGGCGGGACTTCGAGGGGCTGGCCCGCGAGGTGCGCTCGCTGCATGGCAGCGGCGAAGCGGTGGTGGACGTCCGGGAGGGCGAGAATTCCTTCCGGGTGGACCTCCTGCACGACATGAAGACGGGAAGCTTCCTCGACCAGGCGGACAACCACCTCCGCGCCGGACAGCTGGGCCGCGGGCGGACGCTGGACTGCTTCAGCTACCACGGGGGGTTTGCGCTGGCCCTCGCCCGTCACTCCGAAGAGGTGCTGGCGGTGGAGCAGGACGAAGTTGCCGCAGAGCGGCTCAGGGAGAATGCGGCCCGGAATGGGCGGAAGCAGGTGAAAGTTCAGACGGCCAACGCCTTCGATGTGCTGCACGACTTCGACCGCGCCGGCGAGCGCTTCGACACGGTGGTGCTCGACCCGCCCGGGTTGGCCAAGCGGACGAAGGGGCCGGATGCGGCGATGCGCGCCTACCGCGAGCTCAACGTGCGGGCGCTCCGGCTCCTGCAAAAGGACGGGCTGCTCGTCACCTGCTCGTGCTCTGGAAAAGTCACGGCCAAGGCCTTCGAGGAGATGCTCTTGGCGGCGGCCGAGGACGTGCGACGGCCCATCCAGCTCATCGAGCGCCGCGGCCCGGGCCCGGACCACCCGGCCCTGGGCGGGTTACCGGAGACGGAGTATCTCAAGGTCTTCTTTGTGCGCGCGCTGTAGAAGCAGTCGGCCCAAGGAGGACGGAGGAAGTCATGGCATGCGTCCGGTGGAGCCTCCTCGGCGTGGGTTTGGTGTCCCTGCTGCTCGGGTGCGCCGCTGTCCCTCCGGTGGCGCCGGGCTCCGTCGCCGAGACCCAGCTTCACGCGCCCTGTCCAGCCCCGCTGGGCTGCGTCGAGCCGCTCAGCTGCGTTGGAGGGGAGGACTCCCGGGAGCCGGGCACATGCGAGCTCGTCTGCACCGGAGCCTGCCCGCTGCCCCTGCAGTGCATGCCCCGGCCCGACGGCCAGCGGGGAGGCGTGTGCACTGAGCCACCGGCCGGCCCCCGCGGGTGGGGAAGCTGACGTCCTTGGGCCGCATGCCCTCCGCCCCGCCAGCGGTCGAGGACATCCTCGCCATGGCCACCACCGCCGAGGAGGAGCTCCTGGGCGCGGCCCACCTTTCGCTGGTGGCTCGCCTCCGCGGCCTCGGGCCGCTCCTGGGAGAGGCCCTCGACTGGGGCGCCGAGCATGACCCGGAACGTGGCCTCACCCTCGCCGCGGCGCTGTGGCGCTACTTCGTGCTCGCGGGCGAGCTCCGGGAGGGCCGGCAGCAGCTGGGCTGGCTTCTCAGCCTCGTCCCGGCGCCCTCCTCGGCGCGCCTGCGCGGACTGACGAGCAACGCCCTGCTTGCCTCCTTCGCCGGTGAGCATCCCATGGCTGCGGCAGCGGCCCACGAGGCGATGCCGCTGGCCCGGGCGCTCGACGACGAGCTGCGGCTCGGCTACCTCGCGCTCGTGGTTGCCTGGAGCGCCCAGGCGGAAGGCGATGTGCGGGCTGCGGCCGGACGCTTCGAGGAGGCGCTGGAGCGCTTCGGCGACGCTGGCCAGGCGTGGGGCACCGCCACCGCGCTGCTTGGCCTGGGGGAAGTCGCCCGCTCCGAAGGGGACCCCCGTCGCGCCCGGCCGCTCTATGCCGAGGGCCTGGCGCTTTTTCTGCAGCTCGGCGACGGCTCGGCCATCGCCGCCTCGCGCATCAACCTCGGCCTGGTGTCACTCGCACTGGGCGCGCTGGAGGAAGCCCAAGGGCACCTCGCCGAGGCGGTGCGCGCCTGCGAGGCGCTGGGAAACCGCAACTTCCTCGCTGGCGCCCTGCTGGGGCACGCTGCTTTGAGGCGGCTCGAGGGGCGGCCGGAGGCAGCGGCCCGGCTGCTCGGGGAGTCAGGCGCCTTGCTCGAGGCCGCCGGCGCCGCCTTCGAGCCGGCGGACCATCTGGTTGCCGAGCGCGAGGAGACCGAGCTTCGCCGGCAGCTGGGGCCACGGTACGAGGCTGAGTGGCTTCGGGGGCGGAAGTCTCCCCAGCCTGGTGACCGGGAGCCCCTAGCGCTGTAAGTCGAGCTCCGCCCGCAGGCGCTTGGTCACTGCGAAGTACTCGGTCCGGCCGAACGGCACGTTGAGGATGTGGAAGTCCTTCCGCGAGAGCCCCACGCAGCCAAAGCAATAGGTGCAGTCCGCCAGGTTGCGCGACATGACCAGGTAGGCGCTCGCGCTGCAGCTCTCGCTCCGCAGACAGTAGGCGGAGGCGTGGCAATTCTTGCAGTCCACGCAGTGGCTGCAGTTGTTGCAGAGCTGGCAGCGGGTGCAGTGGGTACACTGGTGGCAGCCGTCGCAGTCCTTGCAGAACATGCAGTCCGCGCAACGCTCGCAGCCGGTACACCCGTAAGAGCCGGGGTTGGCCGCGTCGGAGCCGGCGGCACGGACCAGCACCGCCAGACGCTCGAGAAATTCGCGGCGCCCCAGCTCGGTGATGGCGGCCCGAGCCTCGGCGGCCTCGTCCTTCACGAGCGGGCTCTTGTCAGCCCGGGGTTCGGTGCGCACGAAGGCCGAGGTTAGCACCGTCCGTCGCGAAGTCACCGGTCTGCGCTATGCGTCCCTCCCCCCAACGGATGGACCTCTCTCGTCTCAACCCGGAACAGCGCGACGCGGTCACCGCCCCCCGCGGACCGCTTCTCGTGCTGGCCGGCGCCGGAAGCGGGAAGACGCGGGTCATCATTCACCGCATCGGCTGGCTGCTGGCCCAGGGCGCCTCGGCTGACTCCATCCTCGCCGTCACCTTCACCAACAAGGCGGCCGCAGAGATGAAGGGGCGGCTCTTGCGGCTCGCCGGTCCCGTCGCAGCACAGGTGTGGGTCTCCACCTTTCACGCGCTCGGTGCCGAGGTGGCGCGGCACGACCTCTTCCGGCTCGGCTGGCCGAAGCGCTTCGCGGTGGCGGACGCCGGGGACCAGCTGGCGCTGGTTCGACGGTTGTCGCGGTCGCTCAGCGTCGACGGCCGCGCTCTCGACGCACGGCGGGTGGTAGCCGCCATCTCGCGCGCCAAGAATGCTGGCGTCGTCCCGGAGCCCAGCCCGGAAGGGCAGGGCGATGACTATGACGTCATCGCCAGGGAGGTGCTTCCCCTCTACCAGCGGGCGCTGCGCGCCCAGGGCGCGGTGGACTTCGACGACCTCATTCTCCTTCCGCTCCAGCTCTTCAACGCGTACCCCCAGGTGCTCGCCCGCTGGCGGCGGCGCTTCTCGACGCTGCTCGTGGACGAGTTCCAGGACACCAACCGGCCGCAGTTCGACTTCGTCCGCCTGCTGGCTGGCAAGCGGAGAGACGTGTGCGCCGTGGGGGATGATGACCAGTGCATCTACTCCTGGCGCGGCGCCGAGGTGCGCAACATTCTCGACTTCCATCGCTCTTTCCCGGGGACGCAGGAGGTGGTGCTTGGCCGCAACTACCGCTCGGTGGCCCCGGTGCTGGCCGCGGCCGGCGCCGTCATTTCTGTCATTCCCAACAGGCGCCCGAAGCTGCTCTCCGCCGAGCGCCCCCACGGCCTACCCGTCCAGGTGGTGGTGCTGCCTTCCGAGGAGGACGAGGCGGCTTGGGTTGCCCTTGGCGTGGAGAAGCGGCTCGGCGAGGGCGTAGCGCCCGAGGAGGTGGCAGTCCTCTACCGGACGAACGGACAATCTCGCCCCTTCGAAGAGAGCTTCCGTGCCCGTTCGCTGCCCTTCGAGGTGGTGGGGGGAAGCGAGTTCTTCCAGCAGCGCGACGTGAAGGACGTCGTGGCCTACCTCAAAGTCCTCGCCAACCCCTCGGACGAGGTCTCGCTCCTGCGCATCGTCAACGTGCCGGCGCGCGGAATTGGTGACGCCACCATGGAGCGGCTTCTTCAACACGCCCAGAGCCAGGGCCTCACGGTGCAAGCGTCACTGGACGTCGCCGGCGCGGTGGAGGGCTTGGCCCCGGGCGCGGCGATGCGCGTGCACAGCTTCTCGCAGCTGGTGGCCCGCATGCGGGAGCGGCTTCGGCGCGAGCCGATGGGGCAAGTGGCCCGCTCCCTCCTCAGCGAGATTGGGTTTGCCGAGGAAACCCGCGCCGGAGCGAAGGACGCCGGCGTGGCCCAGGCCCGGATGCGAAGCGTCGAGGGTGTGCTCGCCTCGCTCGAGGCCTACCAGAGCCGGGAAGGCCCAAAGGCCGACCTCATCTCCTGGTTGAACCGGCTGTCGCTCGACGCCCGGCAGGAGGAGGAGTCCCCCGAGCGTGGGCGCGTGGCGCTCATGACGCTTCACGCAGCGAAGGGCCTGGAATTCAAGGTCGTCTTTCTGGTCGGCCTGGAGGAGGGGTTCCTTCCCCATTCGGGCATGCAGGGCCAGCCGCCCAACCTGGATGAGGAGCGGCGTCTGGCCTACGTCGGCTTCACCCGTGCGCGCGACGAGCTCATCCTCACCAGGGCCGCAACGCGCATGCGGCGGGGCCGCGAGGTGCCGCGCACGCCGTCCCGCTTCCTGCTGGACCTCCCAGGCGTGGGCGTGGAGACGCTGGACCTCACGGCGGCTGCCCCGACGCCGCCCGGGCCCGCACAGCCCACGGTGTTCGCCCGTCTCAAGGAGCAGTTCCGTTCAAGCGGGGGCGCCGAGCGGGGGTCCGCTTGACTTGTGGGGCCGCTCCCTCTAGATGGCTTGCCTTTTTCCCGCGCCTTTCGCGGGGTTACCCCCGGAGTGTCGTTCGATGTCGCACAGGACTTACAGCGCTCGCCCCGTCGACGTGAAGCGGGCCTGGCACGTGGTGGACGTGGCCGACAAGGTGCTGGGCCGCGCCGCGAGCCAGATTGCCACCTTGCTCAAGGGAAAGCACAAGCCCATCTACACGCCCTCCCTGGACACCGGGGACCACGTCATCGTCATCAACGCGGCGAAGGTGAAAGTCACCGGGACCAAAGAGAAGAAGAAGCTGTACTACCGCCACCCGCGTGCCGGCTTCCCGGGCGCACTGAAGACCACCAACCTTGCCGCCCTGCGGGCGCGCCACCCTGAAGACATTGTCGTCAACGCCGTTCGCCGGATGCTGCCGCGCAGCGCGCTCGGCCGACAGATGATGACCAAGCTCCGCGTCTACGCGGGCGACACCCATCCCCACGTGGCCCAGAAGCCAGAGCCCCGCCAGGTCGAGGCCTGAAGATGCCCGTTAACCAAGAGAAGGGGTTTTACGCCACCGGACGCCGCAAGGAGTCCACCGCTCGCGTGTGGCTGAAGGAAGGCACCGGGGTGGTCATCATCAACAAGCGCCCCATCGACGACTACTTCGGCCGCGAGACGTCGAAGATGATTCTCCACCAGCCGCTGCAGGTCCTCGAGCAGCTGGGCAAGGTCGACATCACCGCCAGCGTTCGCGGGGGCGGCCTCTCCGGCCAGGCCGGTGCCATCCGCCATGGGTTGGCCCGGGCGCTCTGCGAGTTCAACCCGGAATTCCGTGCCCCGCTGAAGAAGGCCGGCTTTCTCACCCGCGACGCCCGCGTCGTGGAGCGCAAGAAGTACGGACAGCCTGGCGCACGGCGCCGCTTCCAGTTCAGCAAGCGCTGATCCACCGCGCTCCTCCCACAGCCGCCTCCCCGGGGCAATCCCCCGTCAGCTGCCTGACATCGCCGGCCCCGGTGGTAGGCTGATGCCCGGCCCCGATGGAACTGAACGAGATCCTCCAGATCGCGCTCCGGGGCGGCGCCTCGGACATCCACCTCAAGGCGGGTCTGCCGCCGATGTTCCGGGTGGACGGCTCGCTGGTGCCTCTCAAGGACGGCAAGCGGCTACCACCCGAAGAAGTGGCCCGGATGGCGTTCGGCATCATGAACGAGTACCAGCGCGAGCGTTTCAAGGCGAGCAATGAGGTGGACCTCGCCTACGGCGTTCCGGGGCTTGGACGCTTCCGCGTCAACGTCTTTCAGCAGCGCGGGACGGTGGGCGCTGTGCTCCGCGTCATCCCCTTCAAGGTGATGACCATCAAGGACCTGATGCTTCCCCCGGTCCTGGAGAAAATCGCGCTCGACGAACGAGGGCTGGTGCTGGTGACGGGCACCACCGGGTCGGGCAAGAGCACCACGTTGGCGGCGATGATTGACCACATCAACGCCAACGAGACGAACCACATCATGACCATCGAGGACCCCATCGAGTTCCTCATCCGGGACAAGCGCTCCATCGTCAACCAGCGCGAGGTGGGGGTGGACACCATGTCCTTCAGCCAGGCGCTCAAGAGTGCCCTGCGCCAGGACCCGGACGTCATCCTGGTGGGCGAAATGCGAGACTTGGAGACCATCGAGACGGCCCTCACCGCTGCCGAGACCGGCCACCTGGTGATGTCGACCTTGCACACCCTGGACGCCACCGAGACCATCAACCGCATTGTCTCGGTGTTCCCGCCCTACCAGCAGAAGCAGGTCAGGCTGCAGCTCGGGTCGGTCCTCAAGGCGGTCATCTCGCAGCGCCTCGTCCCCAGGGCCGATGGCAAGGGCCGGGTGGCCGCGGTGGAGATTCTCAAGGCCACCGCACGCGTCAAGGAGCTCATCGAGGACAAGGACCGCACCAAGGAGATTCCGGACGCCATCGCCCAGGGCCACCAGACGTACGGCACGCAGACCTTCGACCAGTCGTTGATGCAGCTCGTGCGACAGGGCCTCATTACCTACGACGAGGCGTACCGCCAGGCGTCCAATCCCGACGACTTCGCGCTCCGCTTCAGCGGTATCAGCGCCACCGGCGACAGCAAGTGGGACGACTTCGAGGGACGGAACGACGGCGCCACCGCTCCGGGCTCCGTTGCCTACGCCCAACGGGGAGCGCCTTCGTCGGGTGCTTCCGCTCCGTCGGCCGCTCCGCCGCGGCCGTCTGTCCCCAGGCCACCCCCGCAGCCCTTGCCCACACCGCCGCGAGCGGCCTCGTCGCCCGCCCAGGTCCCGCGCACAGCCACCCCTCAGCCCCAGGCACCCCCTGGAGCCGAGGACGACTTCACCATCGAGCGGTTCTAGCGACTCGCCACCAGGGCCTGCTCGTTGGCCGAGCAGCAGGCTCCCGTCACCGGGGCCTTCCGTCGCGAAGGCTGGAGTCCGACGGCTCCGCAGTACTAGGGTGCCCCCCCGTCCGATGGGCCGCTTCCGCCTCCTCTGTGTTGTTGCGCTCCTGGCCGCCTGCGGGGCGGTCCAAACCGGGGGACCGACCCCGGTCTACGCCAGCGACGCCGCCCTCAACATGAAGCGCGGCAATGACGCCCTGGCCGACAAGCAGTACGCCCTCGCCGAGCGGTATTTCGAATATGTGAAGACGAAGTACCCCTTCGTCGATGCTTCGCGCGAGGCCGAGCTCCGGCTCGCCGACGTCAGCTTCGAGCGCGAGCTGTGGACGGAGGCGCGCGACCGCTACACCGTCTTCGTCAAGCTTCATCCCTCGTACTTCAGGGGGGACTACGCCGCCTACCGGGCGGCGCTGACGTACTACCGCGACATGCCGAGCTCGCTCTTCATCCTCCCGCCGGATGCCGAGCGGGAGCAGACGAATGTGAAAGGCGCGTACGACTCGCTGACGGCGTTCGTCAAGACGTACCCCTCCTCCCAGCATGTCGCCGAAGCAACGAAGTTTGCCGAGCAGGCGCGACAGAAGCTCGCTCAACACGAGCTGTACGTGGCCGACTTCTACGAGAAGCGCGGGCATCTGGCCGGAGCAGTGGGACGCTTGGAGACGCTGGTGCAGAAGTACCCGGGCCAGGACGAGGCGCTGCTCCTCTTCCGCCTCCACGACCTCTACCTGAAGCTCAGCGACCCGGAGCATGCCCGGGGGGCGCTGGAGCGCATCGTGACCAGGCTCCCCGGAACCCCCGCCGCGCAGCGTGCCCAATCCCTGCTCGGCAGCTGAAGCGGGCCCGGGCTCGCCTCGAACATGAGTGCGCGCGCACGCTTCGCCACGGTGGCGGGAGTGGGCGCCGTCGCCCTGGGGGCAGGACTGCTGCTCTGGCTGCTCCCCTCGCTGTTGGGGCTTGCTGGCGGGACCGTGCCCGAGGTGGCCACGGTGCTGGCGGCGGCCGCACGCCCGCCGGTCGCCGTCTCCATTCCGGGAAGTCAGACCCCGCTCGTCGGTCAGTCACTCCACTTCCAGCGCGTCACCGTCGCCGAGGAGGGTGGAGACCGCGCTCGGGCCGTGTCCACACTGGACTTCGAAGGGCGTCTTGGCTCGACGCGGGTGTCCTCGCTGGGGCGAGAGACGACGCACTTCCAGCGCCGCGTCACGGGCTGGGAGCTCGACGGAAGTCTGGCCCCGACGCTGGCCGCGGCGGTGACGGCACTGTGGGCTCGCCGCCTGGCGCTGGAGAGTGGCAATCCTTCGGCACTGGCGGAGCTGCTGGCACCGGCGGACCGGGAGCAGGCGCTTGCTGACCCAGCGTTGCGCACAGTGCTCGCCCACCCGACGCGCAACGGGCCGCTGCAGGCCTGGTACTTGCGATCCGAAGCCGGGGAAATCACCGTCACCGAGGAGGAGGGAGAGCCGCTGCGCCTTCATCGGCTCCGGCTCGTGCCTCGCGGCGGAGCAAGTCTGGAATTCGTTTTCGCCGGGTCGCTGCTGTAAGGTGCCTGAAATGCTTCGAAGGGTCGCGGCGCCGTGAGTGGACCCGGGACCGGTGACGTGGCTTACGCGCTGAAGTTCATCTCCGGCAAATACCAGGGCGGCGAATTCCCGCTCAAGCCGAACAAGCAGGTGATCATCGGGCGTTCGAGCGAGCTGGACATGGTCCTGGTCGAGGACATGGTCTCGCGCAAGCACGCGAAGATTGCCGTCCAGGGCGCCAAAATCACCATCGAGGACCTGGGAAGTACCAACGGTACTTTCGTGAACGGAGAGAAGGTGCGCACCGCGCGCTTGAAGGAGGGCGACCGAATTCTCATCGGGACCTCCATTCTCAAGCTGGTGGTGGCGGGGGCTGAGACCACCCAACTCAGCGACGCAGCGGTGAAGCACAATCTCGAGGCGGCCGCCCAGGCGCAGGCGGCGAAGACCAAGACGTCGTCGATGAGCGGGAAGATTGAGGACATCCCGCTCCCCGACCTCCTACAGCTCTTTCATACCTCCAAGAAGAATGGCGTCCTGGTCGTGACCGGCGCTCATGAGGCACGCATCTACCTGCGTCAGGGCAGGGTCTACTACGCCGTCATCGGCGGCCGGCACGAGCTCGGACCGCAGAAAAGCTTCAACCGCATCATCACCTGGGAAGAGGGCGACTTCGAGCTCCGGCCGGCGGAGTCCGACGAGTTCATGGTCGAGCTCGACCATTCCACCGAGGCGCTGCTCATGGACGCGCTCCGGCTGATGGACGAGTACAAGCGCATCGCGCGGGACCTCCCGGCACCAGAGGCACAGCTGGTCCTTTGCCAGCCCATGACCAAGCCCCTCCGCGAGCTCACGCCGAAGGAACTGGACATCCTCCAGCTCGTTTACAACCACGGAAGTCTTCAGGAAATGTGCGATCACTCCCTCATCGACGACGTGGAGATTGCGCAAGGCGTGCTGGACCTGGTCCGGAAGGACTACATCCGAGGAAGCTAAGGAGAAGAAGCGATGAACGACGTGCCGAGGCCGCGGCGGCTGACAGAGTTTAGCCACTGCGCCGGTTGAGCCGCCAAGCTCCGACCGGCGGATCTGGCGCAGGTCCTGCGCCATTTGAAGACCAGAAAGGACTCACGTGCGCTGGTGGGCTTCGCCACGCACGACGACGCCGCCGTGTACAAGCTTTCCGCCACCCAGGCGGTGGTGTCGACGGTGGACTTCTTCCCTCCGGTGGTGGACGACCCGTTCTCCTTCGGGCAAATCGCCGCCGCCAACGCCCTCTCTGACATCTACGCCATGGGCGCGCGTCCGCTCTTCGCGCTCAATCTGGTGGCGTTCCCCACCAAGACGCTGGGCCTCAGTGTGCTCGGGGCCATCCTCCGGGGCGGTCAGAGCAAGGCGGACGAGGCGGGCATCCCCATCCTCGGCGGCCACTCGGTGGATGACCCGGAACCGAAGTACGGCATGGCGGTGACCGGCGTGGTGCACCCCCGCCGAATTCTCACCAACGCTGGCGGGCGCCCGGGCGACGTCCTGCTGCTCACCAAGCCCATCGGCTCCGGCGTCGCCAGCACGGCCATCAAGCGTCGCCTGGCGACGCGGGGCCTCACCAAGCGCGTCATCGCGTTGATGGCCGAGCTCAACCGGCCTGCGGGCGAAGTCTTTGCCTCCCGTCGCTTCGCCGTACATGCGCTCACCGACGTCACCGGCTTCGGACTGCTGGGACACCTCTCCGAGCTCGCCTTCAGCGCGCGGGTGCGTGCACGGCTCCATCTGTCCCACATTCCCATCCTGGAGGGCGTACCGGCACTGGCCGCGCAAGGCGTGGTGCCGGGCGGTTCGGTCTCGAATCTCGAGCACTTCGGCGCCACGGTGCGCTTTCCCGCAGGGCTCCCCCAGGACGTCCAGTTGGTGCTGGCGGACGCTCAAACCAATGGGGGGCTCCTGGCGGCCATCCCCGCCCGAGAGGCGGCACGCGCTCAGCGAGCGCTGGCCCGGGTCGGCGTGGACGGCGCCCTCATCGGCGAATTGTTCCGCGGGCCGCCCGGCATCGACGTCGTCGAATAGCGCACAACTGGGCAGTGAAGGTCGCCCGGCGTAGCATTGCGAGTCTCATGACTGGGCCCCTCGCGCTCGCCGCGCTCCTCGTGTTGGCCGTGCCCCAGGGCGGTCCAGCCACCTTCGAGAGGCATCCGCGGATTGTCCTCGATGCCGGACACGGTGGCGCCCAGGAAGGGGCGCTTGGCCCGGACGGCCTCTTCGAGAAGTCCCTGGCGCTGGACCTGGCGCTGCAGCTCAAGGCCGAGCTCGAGCGCACGGGAGCCGAGGTGCTCGTCACCCGCGAGCAGGACGTGCTGTTGCCGCTGGCAGACCGCGTCAGCTTCGCCAACCGCGCCCGGCCGGACCTCTTCCTGTCGCTGCACGCCAACTCCATGCCCACCCGGAAGCTCAGGGCGCGGGTGGAGGGCATCGAGACGTTCTTCCTCTCCGCCAGCGCTTCCGGGGAGGACGCGCTGCGGACGGCCAGCCAGGAAAATGCTGGGGCCGGAGCCTCCGGAGCCGTCCCGGCGCAACGGGACACGCTGGCCTTCATCCTCGCGGACCTCCAGCGTGGCGAAGCGCATGCCGACAGCGCCCGGCTGGCGTATGCCGTCCACCGCCGGCTGGTGGCAACCACCGGCGCGGAGGACCTCGGTGTGCAGCAGGCGCCCTTCTACGTGCTGATGGGCGTCGAGGCCCCGGCCGTGCTGGTGGAGGTGGGCTTCATCTCCCATCCCGTCGAGGGCCGTCGGCTGGGTGAGCCCGCCTACCGTGCCCGGCTGGTGACCGCGCTGGCAGAAGGCATCCATGCCTTTCTGGCCGAGGTGGAGGCCCGCGACCGGGCACCCGCCGCCCCGTCCGCCAGCCGCTGAGCGTCCCCTCCTGAGTGTTGTTAAGGGGGCCTCGGCCTTCAACACAAAGAAGAGAGGAGTCCCATGCGGTCGTTCAACCGAGGTCCCCTGGAGCTCCGTCCAGTCCAGCTGGCGGCGGGGGTAGCGCGCTACGCCGAGGGGTCCGCCGAGGTGCACGTCGGGCACACCTTGGTTCGCGTCACCTGCTCGGTGGAGGAGCGCGTCCCCCCCCACCTCCTGGGAAAAAACTCGGGCTGGGTGACGGCCGAGTACGGGATGCTTCCCCGTGCCACCCATTCGCGCAGTGCCCGCGAGGCCGCCAAGGGCAAGCAGACCGGGAGGACACAGGAAATCCAACGACTCATCGGCCGTGCCCTGCGCGCTTCGGTGGACCTGTCGAAGCTGGGCCCGCGCACCTTCACCCTGGACTGCGACGTGCTGGAGGCCGACGGCGGAACGCGCTGCGCCTCCATCACCGGGGCCTACGTGGCGCTGGTGCAGGCGCTGCAGGCCCTACAGAAGAGGAGCGTCTACAGCTCGCTCCCACCGGTGGTCCCCGTCGCGGCCATCTCCGTTGGTGTGGTGGGCGGAGCGGTGGTGGTGGACCTCGACTACGAGGAGGACTCCAGCGCCGAGGTGGACATGAATATTGTCGCCACCGCCGAGGGCCACCTGGTGGAGGTGCAAGGGACTGCCGAGCACGGTGCCTTCGCCCGGGCCCAGCTCGACGCCATGGTGGATGCCGGCCTGGCCGGCGTGGCGCGGCTGGTGAGTCTGCAAAGGCAGGCGCTGGGGTGAGAGCGCCGCTGCTCTTCGCCACCACCAACCCAGGCAAACTGCGCGAGCTCCGGGCCCTGGCCGGCGGTTTGGACGTGCTTTCGCCGGCGGACGTCGGCTCGCTCCCGCTCGTCGAGGAGACGGAGCCCACCCTCGAGGCAAACGCCCAGAAGAAGGCGCTGGCGTGGGCGCGTGCCTCCTCGCTGGTGACGCTGGCGGATGACTCGGGACTCTTCGTCGATGCGCTCAAGGGCCGGCCCGGCGTTCACTCGGCACGTTATGCCCCGGGCGATGACGCGGCCCGGGTGATGCGGCTCCTCGAGGAGTTGCGGGACGTGTCGGAGAGTGGCCGCACGGCTTGCTTCCGTTGCGCCCTGTGCCTGGCTGCTCCTTCAGGGCAGTCCGTGGTCGAGACGGGGACGTGTCACGGCGTCATCACCCGGGAGGCCTGGGGCGCGGGCGGCTTCGGGTATGACCCAGTGCTGCTGGTTCCCGAGCTGGGACGGACGCTCGCCGAGCTCTCAGCGAGGCAGAAGGCCCGCATCTCCCACCGGGCCCGGGCCTTCGCTCGAATGGAGCCCTGGCTAAAGGCTTATGGCGCCGGCCTCTGGCCCTAGCTGGCCCTAGGAGTCGAGGTTTGCCATCGAGGGCCGGTGAATGTTACGGCCTCGGCAATGAAAATCGCTCTCAGCCCAGGGGACAAGCTTCGCGCGATGGGCAAGTTCCTCGTGGGCCGAGCCAAGGGCAGGCCGCTCTCCGTCTCCATCGAAGTCACCAAGCGCTGCAACGCGCGCTGTGACTTCTGTGACTATTGGAAAATCACCGACCGCGACGACATGTCCGACTTCACCGCGGTGGTGAAGCTGTTCGACCCGCTGGTGGTGGTGCTCACCGGCGGTGAGCCGATGCTGCGACGGGACATCGCGTCCATTGTCCGCTCCATCCGTGAGGTGCCTGGCTTTCGTTACATCACCGTGCTCACCCACGGCGGGTTCCTCAGCGAGGAGAAAATCAAGGAGCTGGTGGCTGCCGGGGCGAATCAAATCAACATCTCGATGAATTACCCCGACGCGCGTCAGGACAAGGAGCGCAACATCCCCGGCCTCTTCGCTCGTCTGGAAAAGACGGTGCCGAAGATGGTGAAGGAGGGCATCAACGTCTTCACCTTCGCCTCGATGTTGATGGTGGACAACATGCATGAAGCCGAGCCGCTCATTCGGCTGGCCCATTCCTGGGGCATCAACATCGCCTTCTCCGGATACAACGACCTGAAGAATGGCAACCAGGCGCACTTCGTCGACCCGGACAAGATGGAGGAGTTCCGCCGGGTGTGCGCCCGCATCAAGGTCTTGAAGGGCGAGCTCCGCAACGTGATGACGAGTGACTACTTCTTCGACACCCTGCCGACATTCTATGAGAAGCGGCACATCGCCGGCTGCACGGCAGGCAAGTCCATGGTGCACGTCTCGCCCAAGGGAATGGTGCAGCCCTGCGCTGAGCTGCCGGCGGTGGCGCATTTCACCGAGTACAAGTTCGAGAACCATGGCAAGGCCTGCGGCAAGTGCTTCGACGCTTGTCGGGCCGAGCCCCAGGCACCCCTCACGCCCCGCCGGCTGGCGGAACTCGCGGGTCTCGTTTGACCGACACGCCGGCAGCGAGCTCGACGCCCGCGCGGCACGTCGTGGTTCGTGCGCTGCTCGGCGCTGGCGCCGGGTTGCTGGTGGCGGGCCTGGCAGCCGCTTACCTGCACATCTCGGGGGACCGGTTCGTCGACGATGTCCTCAAGGCCCACCCGGGTCCCCTGCTCTTCGCGGTGGTCGGCGGCTTCGTCCTCCTCGGGTTTCAGTCCCTCCGCTGGTGGACGGTGATGCGTCCAGTCCTTCCGGGGTTGAAGTTCGGTCATGCCTACCGGGCGATGCTGGTGGGGTTCTTCTTCAATGCGCTTCTCCCCATGCGAGGCGGAGACCTGCTTCGGGTGCAGTACCTGGGGCGCCGGACCGGGGTGAGCCGGGCGAAGCTCCTGGGCACCGAGGTGGTGGACTTCGTCAGCGACAAATGGGGCTGGATAGCCGCATTCCCCCTCGTCTGCCTCTTGAGCGCCTTCCTGCCGCTGCACGAGAGACCCCCCCAGTGGTTGTTTCGGGCGCTTGCCGGCTTCGCCTGTCTGCTCGCGGCGTCGGGAAGTGTGCTTCTGGTGATGGGCAGCCGCCGCTGGAGAAAGGACGCCGAGGGGCGAGTCCGCGGACCGGTCTGGTTGAACAATCTCCGGGACGGTTTCGCAGCGGCGGACTGGAAACGCCTCATGCTCGTCGAGACGGTGCTCGCGCCCCTTCCCTGGCTCTGGGAAACGCTGGTCATCGTCGTCGCCAGCAGGGCGCTGGACCTGGGGCTCACGCCCATGCAGGCTTTCGGCGCCCTCACGGCCTGGAATATGGGCACCATCATCCCCAGCCCCGGGAACGCCGGCTCCTTCGAGGCCAGCGGCACACTCGCGCTCGGGTGGCTCGGGGTCGCTCCGGAGAAGGCGCTTGCCTTCATCTTCCTGTACCACCTGGCACAGGTGGTCCCCGGGATGATGGCCGCTGCGGCCCTGCTGGTGGCCGAAGGAGAAACACTCTTCGGAAAGCGGAGTGTCTTCCACACCCTCGCCGAGCAGCCTTCGACGCAGCTTTCGTCTTGAAATGACTCGCGTTTTTGCGCTGGCTGGCCAGCGTCGGTCCGAAACGTGTAGTCTCACCCCGTACGTAGCATTACACCTGGAGCAGAAGCAGAGATGAGCCGTACGACGAGCGGGGAGCTGGACCTCAGCGGGCTTGGTGCTGGCAAGGTGTTTTTGCCCGGCGAGCCGGCGTCGGCGGGCGACGTCCCTCTGCAACTCAGGCTCGTCCCTAGCGAGGTGCGCGCCTTGGTGCATGGGGCGCGGCTCCTGGGTGTTCCCGTTGCGCGTCTTGTCTCCTGGGCGGGCTCCGTCAATCCCGACGAGACCGCGCTCGCTCGCTGGCACCGCACCTTCGTCGATGACAGCCAGCTCGTGCGTTTGTGCCTCCTGCTGGACCCCGGCGCGCTTCGCGTATCGACCGTGCTGGCCCAGCGCTTCGACATCGAAGTCGAGGACTACCTCGTGGCGCGAACCTTCGACTGGCTGCGCCGCATCAGGGCCCGTCACCTGGCAGACCCACGGTGGGCGCGGGTCGTCGTCCCCGCTCCCCGGACGGGCTGGCGCGTGGACACCACCAGCGGCTCTGGCCTGCGCCTGGCCTGAAGGCTTCCGAGAGTTTTCTCCGCTGATGCCGGTCCGCGCGCCCTCAACGCTGCGGGCAGCGATTGGAAGCCGAAAGTCCTCCGAGCGGCTCGGCCCGCCCCGGTTCCTTCCGCCTTTGGGTTTCAGGCTATGACCGCCGTCATTCCGCTCCTGTGAGGAGGCCCGAAATGCCCAGCATCCCCCACGCCCGTGTATTCGTTCCGCTGCTCGCAGTCGCGCTGCTCGGTGCCGCGGTTGGTCGCGGGCAACCCCCAGCACTGCCGGCGGCCTCATCCCAGGACAAGGGCACGTTGATGCTCACCGTCTTCTTCAGACATGACCAGTCGAAGACGCTGGGAGAAATCCGCAAGGAGCTCGACGCCGCGGGTTTCTTTCAGAAGTTCCCGCCCCCTGGGGTCGAGGTCGTCTCGTGGTACGTGATGATGGGCATCGGTCAGGTGGTGACGCTGCGCTTCCCTGCCGAGAAGCTCCGCGAAGTCAACGTCGCCATCGAGCAGAGCGCCTGGGGCGCCTACCGCACCGAATTTTACCCGACGTACGACTACCGGGCCATCGCCGAGGCGGACCACAACCAGTCGCGGAAATAGAGCCTGGCTCCAGGGCTGCGGCTGACAGGCCGACGCCCCCCACCGGCGGCTGGCAGTCGCGGGCTCCTTCCCGGAGCCGCTTCGCCTACTGGCGGACGTACGTCAGCGTGAAGTCGACGGGTCGGGGCAGCTGCTGGCTTTCCATCACCCGCTTGACGACCAACGTCTTGCCGTCGGGCTGAAGCTTGAACAGGGTTTCGCCCTTCCCGTCGTCGGTTCGGCCCTGCTGCAGCAGCGCGCCCCCGACAAAGCGCTGGCTCACTTTGCTCTCGTCGCCGTACTTGTTCTTGAGCTTCACTTCCGTGCCGTCACTCGGCGAAACCTCCGGCGGATAACCAGGGGTCGCGACCTCCACATCGCCTTGCGCATCGAAGCCGATGGCATAGGAAGGACGGATTTCCGAGCGCTTCATCAGAGCGCTGCGGGCGAACCCGGTGGCAATTCCCATCCCGTCGACAGCGCTGTCCACCGCTGCCGCGACGGCCGCTCGCTCTGCAGCCGTTCCCGCGTAGACGTACGTCCCGGCGTAGCGCTGCTTGATGCTGTGTGGCGCAGGGTGCGTCGCGACAGGGGGAGCGGGAGCGGTCGCTTCCTCGGGGTTCGAATGAGCGCAGCCAAAGACAGCAAGCGCCACGCCGGCCCAAACCCAAGTGGGAACCCACTCTTGGCCGACGAAGCGAGCGGTACGCTGCACCCCAAACGGGCCTTGCCGAAGCTCGTTGGCCCTCGCGCCGGTCACTGAAGGACGATTCTCGCGTGCGCTGCACGCGAGAGCTCACGAGAGGTCAGGAGCTGCGCCACGTCCATCCGGTTGCCGACGGTGTCGAATGCAGCGGCGATGAGCTCCCCGAGGGTGGTACGCACCTTTGCAAGTTTCGCCAAAGACTGAACCCTGCCTCCACCATACCGCCCACCGCGCGCTGCCTTGGCCATGACGTCCTCCGGAAAGGTTTGGCCCTGGTAAAGCATTTCCCGTGCCCTCCTCGCATCGCGCGGTTAGCGCGAAGCGAGTGGAGCAAACTGTCTCGGTGCCACTCTGACGCGACAGTTTGCCTCACTTCGCCGAGGGCACCCCCGTCCGACGGGCAGGCCTTCGACGCCCCACTGGGCGAGTGCGCGAAGGGGTGGGGGACCGGGTGCCGCGGCGCGAACCTCTCTTCACTTGACCCCGCCCAACCCCTCGTGTTCACTCCGCTGCGACTCGGGGCGTAGCGCAGCCTGGTAGCGCACCTGCCTTGGGCGCAGGGGGTCGGAGGTTCAAATCCTCTCGCCCCGACTCCTGAATCTCTCCTCCCGGGAAATCTGTCCCCTTTTCCGACGCATGGCGACCAGCTTCACTCGGCCCCTTTCGCCGAAGCGCAGAGCACCATCCTCTTCAGCGAGCCGTCGAGAAGCCTCCCAGGGGCCGAGCGAGCGTCAAGGCAACTGAATACGGATGACGTTCGACTTGCGCTCGACCGAGCCCGCTAGCGTGGCCTTGATGCCCTGCCCATCGAGCGTGACCTTGCCTCCAGCTTTGGTCACTTTCGGTTCAGCCAAGCCAGCCACGATCAATTGTCGCACTCCATTGAAGAGCGGGTGAGAGCCGGACGCTTCGGTCAAAGCCGAGCGCCCGAGGATCTCGATCTCTCCGCTACCATTTCCTAGCTTGAGCCAGCGGGTATGCAGGACTTCCTTGTTGTCGAGGATCAGCACATTCCACGGGTCGAAGGCCTGCGGCCAGAGAGGCTCTTTGCCGGCAACGACTTCCAGACGGAATCCGGGGGTAGCGAGGAATTCCTCCTTGTGACGGCTGAGGCCGGCCGCGAACTGGGCGACGTCACGCCGGCTGCGCAACCGAGCCGCCTCGGTTTCCTCCGCCGTGAAATCGCACCCGGTGGCGACAGTCATTCCGTGCAGGCGACCGGTGAGCAACTCATCCAGGGAAACGGGAGGATCCCCGCCCAGACGCGACTTCCAGGTGGGATCTAGCCGGTCGAGCAGGAGGGCAAATGCCTGTCCAGTGGCGTAAGCGCGTTGGCGTACCTGTGCCTGAGCCGGGGGAAAATCCTCGGCCGTGAGTGCGGCCGGCTTGCCGATGGCCTTGAACTCCACGTACTCCGCAAGCCCTTCGTAGGATTCCACGCTGCGTTCGTAGGTCACCGCGTCCGGCGGGAGGCCGCTAAAGCGTCTGCTGCGAATGTCCATCGCCGTCGTCGCCCAGCAATCTGCGGCCTTCTGGCCGCTTGTCGCCAACGCGCGGACCAAAGCAGCGCTCTCCAGCCGCCTCAGAGCCAAGAGTTCGGCGTTGCCTGCCGGATAGGTAAACAAGGTCACCTCGTTTGCGCCCCACTTGGGGTAGCGCTTCGCTTCAAAGACGTGAAAGGTTTCGTGGAGCAGCAGCGCCGCAAGTACATCCGTCGGGGAAGGATTAGCCGAGAGATCGGCAGTAGCGGTGGGCACACCATTGACTGCTGTGCCGGTGTTGGCACGCACTGTCGGATGCTGGCCGGAAAATACATAAACGCTCTGCTGACCGGCGACGGGACGGAACCCCTCCGGCGGCGAGGGATGGTTGAGAAGATAGGTATTTGTTCCATCGAAAAACTCGACGGGCGTGGTTCCGGGCTTGAACTCCGGCCAGAGCTCTTGTGTCGCGATGCGCTGGAACGCTTGGATGATTTGAAGGGCAGCCGAAGGAGTCGGCGGCTGCGCAACCAGCGCCGGTGCGGCTGGAAGAACTGCCAGCAACAGGGAGGTAAGACCGAGCATCGCGCGGCTCCTTATTGAGGACCTGGAAATCGACGGCCTCGACGCGTCCCGCCGAGAGAATATCTCGCGGAAGTTGGTCCCTTTGGACCGCATCAGCGCTCCATCTGCTCCGACCACTCCCTGAGCCAAATGCGTGTCCCTTGTCGAAACAAGCGGTTGCGAGCCCGAGCAAGCAGGAAGTAGGGTCTGCGCGCCGGTCCCAGTCCTTGGGCGCAGTGGGTCGGAGTTTCAAATCCTCTCGCCCCACTCCTCTTCCGCTCCGTGCTCTTCGAGTCCTGCCCGCCGCGACGCCACCTCGAGCAAGCCGAGAGTTCATGGCCATGGCCGCAAGGCATTCGTGTCTGCCGGCCGTGGTGTGAGGGCAGTGCGACCAGGGGCCGCGCGCTGGCCATGGCAGTCCTGATGAGCCTGTCAGCCACACCCGCGCTGGCCGATGGGCAGCACACCCTTGGTCCGAGCTACCAGCTCACCGTCATCAACACCAAGCAGGGCAACGAGTCCGTCCTTCAGTCTCCCGGCATCACCTATGCGGCGACGATGGGCGGGGCCTGGGGCTTTCAGACGACGTTCACTGCGTTCTTCCCCGTCTCCGCGTACCAGAACCAGACGCACGTCGACATCTCCGGTACCTACGGCAGCGCGTGGGGCATCGACGTCATCTTCGCCGCCGCGCGACGGCTCTGCTTCCGCTCCGGCATCCAGCTCGACCTTGGCCTCGGGCCACATTTCAATGGCGTGGTCATGAAGGGCCTGAGGATTGGTCACTCCGGCTTCTCAGACTTCGATAGCTTCACCCTCGGAGTGGGGATGAATGCAGTCCTCCGGTGGCGCGTCGGGAGTGGGCCGGTCAGCGTTGCCGCGTTCGGCAGCGGCTCGGTGGATTTCGTCGACCTGCTTCACGGGGGTGACTTGTCCACCGGCTTTGGCGTCACCACGGGAGCGCTGGTGGGTGTGGACCTGTGATGGGCCGAGCTCGACCACTTCGGTTGCCGGTGTTGCTGCTCATCCTCGGCGCGGCATGCCTGGGTCCGTACCAAATCATCGGACAGGAGCTGGACCCCACCGTCTCCCTCGGAAACCAGCCCACCTGGATTCAAGCGACACCGGAGCAGACCACGCTCCTCGTCTTCGCAGCGCCCGACGGGGGGACGACGGCGCCGTTCACCCTCACCACCATCGCCCGCAACCAGTCCTGCGTCATCTTGACGGGCACCTACTACGCAACCGCCACACAGGTCTTCCTCTCCAGCTCGCTGAGGTACGTCCTTGCCAATGAGTACAACCTGCCGGTGACCTCGCGGGATGGCGCACAGCGTTCCGACGTCGATGGCGGAGCGACCTACACCACCAGCGTCGACGGCGGCATCCTCACCTTGACTGGAGCCCCACCCCTCGGAAGCTTCGCGTCCTTCCCGGTCGCGCTGGCGAATCTCGAGGTCACCAACCAGGCCCAGGCCGACTGTGTGCTTCGCGTCTTTCAACTCTCGGTCATCAGCTCAGAGACGCGCATCCTCGGATTCAACGGACCGGCCATCATCCAGTACACCAACCCCGCCACGTTCAACGGCGTGCTCAGCGGTGACGTAAACATCGGAGTCCAGAGCCTCTTCAAGCCGAACACCACGCTCACCTACCAGCAGTTCAGCGACTTCGCTGGCTTCGTCCTGGACGGGTCTCAGTACTCGCAGACGGACCTCAGTGGTGATGGCTACATCTCCAGCACCGTCGCTTTCCAGATGACGCGCGACCCCGGCGACGGAGGTCCCCTGCAGACAGTCATTGCTGCGCAGGTGGGCTACGGCAATGCCGATGGCAGTCCGCCGAGCATCCTCCTCAATGCCGGTACCCCTTCGGGGGGTTCCTACCAGCTCAGCGTCGATGCAGGGACGAGCTTCCTCGTTGGCTTCGACGTCCTCAACACCATCGACGTCACCGCCTGCGTCTCGACACCCCAGCAATGAGCGCGGAGCTCTGAAGCGTTTAGCCGGGTGCTCCGCCGCCGGCGCCCGAAAGCCGACGGCCCCAGGCGAAGCTGGCCCGGAGAAATTCGCGGTTGAGTCGAGCGATGTTCCCGAGGCTGATGCCCTTCGGGCAAACGGCCTCGCATTCGCCGTGGTTGGTGCAGCTCCCGAAGCCCTCGACGTCCATCTGCGTCACCATCTTGCGGACCCGCTCCTGGCGCTCCGGCTGTCCCTGCGGCAGAAGCGCGAGCTGGGAGACCTTGGCCGCGGTGAAGAGCATCGCCGAGGCATTGGGACACGCGGCGACACACGCGCCGCAGCCAATGCAGGCGGCCGCATCCATCGCCAGGTCGGAGTTCTCCTTGGCCACCGGGACGGTGTTCGCATCTTGGGCCCCGCCGATGGCGGCGGAGATGAAGCCCCCCGAGGCGATGATGCGGTCGAAGGCCGACCTGTCGACGATGAGGTCCTTCACCACCGGGAAGGCGGTGGCCCGGAAGGGCTCCAGGGTGAGCGTGGCCCCGTCCTTGAAGCTGCGCATGTGGAGCTGGCAGGAAGTGGTGCGAAGTCGTGGTCCGTGTGCGTTGCCATTGATGACCACACCGCACTGGCCACAGATGCCCTCGCGACAGTCGTGGTCGAAGGCAATCGGGTCCTCGCCCTTGGCGATGAGCCGCTCGTTCACCACATCGAGCATTTCCAAAAAAGACATCTCCGTGCTGATTTCCGTGGCCTGGTAGGTCACGAACCGCCCCGAATCCCGGGCATCCTTCTGGCGCCAGACGTTCAGGGTCAGGTTCACTTGTACGCCACCAGGTCCGCTCTCACAGAGGCCCCTTTCCGGTCATTCCGCGACTTTATACTTTCGGTGCTGACCTTCTACCACCGCGCATTCAAATTTGAGGTGGCAGCTAGCAGGGGAGCCTGTGCCCAAACTCAACGCGGCAGCCCTCCATCGCCCACCGCTGAAACCGAGGGAGCTGCTCGTCCACCCCTCGGGCCTCCGGGGCTAGGGAGGAGTTCGTTCTCCTTCCGCGTCCCTGACAGCGGCTCGACGAGCATGACGGCGACGAGGCGAGGCTCCCTCGGACGACCGAGAGGAGGTCAGCTCTCCGCCGCGTTCTTGATCAGTTCTAGATCCTAGATCGTAGAGTCACGAGTGAACTCACGGCTGTTGCGGTTCGAGCATGCCTTTCAGCAAGTCGAACGGCGGCCTCGATGAAAGCACCACACGGTTACGCCCTGCCTGTTTCGATTCGTACATCGCTGCATCCGCTTCCGCGATAAGTGCACGCGGCATCGGAGTCGCCGCCGAGAACTCCGCGACGCCGAATGAAGCCGTGATGCCTGCCGCTGGGCCCGAGGCGAAGCGCTGCTCGATCCGTTGGCGGAGTCTCTCCGCGAACATCATCGCTTCCTTGCCGTTTGTCTCGCGCAAGAGAATGCAAAACTCTTCTCCCCCGTACCGGTACGCCGAGTCGGTCGTGCGCACGCTGCCCGCGAGGATGTCGGCCAACTCCTCAAGAGCAACGTCCGCCTGCGGATGACCGTGAGAATCATTGAACGCCTTGAAATGGTCGACGTCGAGCATCACGAAGGCCATTGGGCGTCCGTAGCGCGAACAGCGCTTGCATTCGGTATCGAGGTCTCTGTCGAGGCGGCGCCGATTGAAGAGGCGCGTCAGGGCATCGACCTGGCTTAGCTCCTCGGTCAGCTCGTGAAGGCGGGCCGATTCGATGGCGGTGGCTCCGTGCGTTGCGAGCATCTCGAGGACCTCGATCGACTGTCTCGTGGGAACGATCGCTTCGGTGAGGCGCGCCTCGAGCGCGCCGACGACCCGCGCACCCACAATGAGAGGAATCGCGATCGCGCAAACGGGCCCCATGCTGCTGTCGCTAAAGCGCACCTGGCCGACGGACCCCTCGAAAGCAATGCGTCCGGACTTGGCGGCGCGCCCCGCGAGTCCGTGCCCCATGTCGAGTGCCGCGTCGGAGGACGCAATGGCTGGGTTACTCTCGGCGTTGATGAGTCGCTTCCCATTGTCGTCCATGAGCCACACAATCACATGCTCGTAGCCCCCGATCGCAGCGCTGCTCGTCCGCACGGCTGACACGACGTACGTCAGGTTCAGGCTCTCGGAGAATTCGCGGCTCGCGTCGAGGATCGCGCGTAGCTGGTCCGAATGCTCATGAAGCGCCTTGTCACGCGACTCGGCGAAGTCCCGCGCGGTGACCAGGGCGCGGACCATTTCGTTGAGGCCTTCCTCGAGCTCGCGTAGCTCACGTGCGCCGGTAGGGTCGACGGTCGCCTCGAGCTTTCCGTCCCGCACGCGGCCAATATGACGCAGTAGTGCGGCGACGGGGACGACGATCGAATCACGCAGTGCACCATGTTGACGTACAGCGAGGAAGAGCACAGTAATAAACAGGGCGAAAACGACTGCGGAACGGGCCATAAGCAGTCGCTCGTCCATGTGGTGCAGCGTTTCGGTGCGTCGAGTGAGGGCGGTGGCAACCGGGCCCTGCTGCAGTCGGTAGGCGTCGAACAGTGCTTTGCCTTCTGACATTGACGGAGCGATGGCATTGGGCCGCGTGTCGGCCGCGGCGTTGGCCCACCGCTCTCGCCACCTCTCCTCCGCCAGGCGCATACCGAGCATCGGCGCGGCAAGCTCCGGGACAGCAGCAGCGCATGCGGTGAGGACCGCATTGGCGTCGGAGAGCGCAGACTCACCGAGGTTGTAAGGTTGAAGGAAGCCGAGCTCGTGTGTCGAAAGGTACCCGCGGAGGCCAGTCTCCTCGTTGAGCATCGCCGCGGAAGCGGCGCTCTCGGCCCGGACGCACAGCAGGTGCTGTTCGAACCGGGGCGACAGCCAAGCCCAGCTGACGCCAAAGCCTAACGCGACTATGAAGGAGGCCACGGCGACGAGGCCGCCGATCAGCGCGAAAGCCGTGCTGAGCTGCTGCGCGAGCGTCCGATCTTCCGGGATGAGGTCCCGCCCCGTCTCCTTCCAATTGCTGGCCATGTGGTCAGACAACTCCCATCGGAGATCCTCTCACTTTCACTTCGACGGCCGTTCGTTCCGGTCACGCCCCAACCGCAGCTGGGCGGCCGCTCGCAGCGTGCCCCAGCCATGATGGTAGGCGCGACGCCGCAGATGAACACCGCAGACGAGTAAGTGTTTGTCTCACGCCTCCCCCAGAGAGACGTCACGCCGACACGCGGGCCGACGCTGGCTCCGCAAAAGTCTCCTACGCTGGGCGACGCGCAGGAAGGCAACAAGCCCGTCGTCCTGGGTGGCAGCAGCGGGGTGGCAGGGCGGCGCCAAGAGCGAAGGTGAGGAGCGAAGGGAGAAAACCACCCCTCTCGCGGTCACTTGTAGCTGCGCACCGAGAGGTGAACGTTTTCGAAGTTGAGGGGCTCGACGTTCCGCAGCGGCTTCTTCCCCTCACCGGCGTACTCCCAGGCAGCCACGTGGCAGAAATCCTTGTCGTCGCGCAGCGCCTCGCCCTCCGGCGTCTGGTATTCCTCGCGAAAATGGCCGCCGCAGGACTCGCGCCGCTCCAGTGCGTCGAGGCACATCAGCTCACCGAGCTCGAGAAAGTCTGCCACTCGCCCGGCCAGCTCCAACGACTGATTCAGTGACTCGCCAGTCCCCACCACCCGGACGTCCTTCCAGAATGCGGCACGCAGCTCGGGAATCACCTGGAGGGCCTTCTTCAGGCCGGCCTCGGTGCGTGTCATCCCGCACAGCTCCCACATCACCTTGCCCAGCTCCCGGTGAAAGTCGGTCGGGCTCCTGCTGCCCTGGATGGCGAGCAGCTTGTTGGTGCGCTCGGCGACCGCCTTCTCCGCAGCCACGACCGCTGGGTGCTCGGCGGAAACCGGGGCCTGCTTGTTCGACGCCAGGTAGTTTCCGATGGTGTAAGGGATGATGAAGTAGCCGTCGGCGAGGCCCTGCATCAGTGCGCTCGCGCCGAGCCGGTTTGCGCCGTGGTCGCTGAAGTTCGCCTCGCCGAGGACGTGAAGGCCGGCGAGGTTGGACATGAGGTTGTAGTCGACCCACAGGCCGCCCATCGTGTAGTGGATGGCCGGGTAGATGCGCATCGGGACGGTGTACGGGTCTTCATCGGTGATGCGGTTGTACATCTCGAAAAGGTTGCCGTACTTCTCCTCGATGCTCTTGCGCCCGAGCCGCGCGATGGCATCGGCGAAGTCCAGGTACACGCCTTTGCCCCCCGGGCCCACTCCTCGCCCCTCGTCGCAGACGCGCTTTGCTGCCCGAGAGGCGATGTCCCGCGGGGCCAGGTTTCCGAAGCTTGGGTACATTCGTTCCAGGTAATAGTCCCGGTCCGCGTCCGCGATTTCGCCTGGCGGGCGGGTGTCGCCCTGCTTCTTCGGCACCCAGATGCGTCCATCGTTGCGCAGGCTCTCGCTCATCAGCGTCAGTTTGGACTGGTAGTCGCCGGTCACCGGAATGCAGGTGGGATGAATTTGAGTGAAGCAGGGGTTTCCGAATGCGGCGCCCTTCTTGTAGGCGCGCCAGATGGCCGTCGCGTTGCACCCCTTGGCGTAGGTGGCCAGATAGAAGACGTTGCCATAGCCCCCGGTTGCCAGGCACACCGCATCGCCGAGGTGCGAGCGGACCTCGCCGCTCACCAGGTCTCGGGTGACGATGCCGCGCGCATGGCCGTCGACGACAATCAAATCCTGCATCTCGTGGCGGGTGAACATCTCCACCTTGCCCGCCGTCACCTGTCGCTCCAGTGCCTGGTACGCGCCCAAGAGCAGCTGCTGACCGGTCTGACCCCGGGCGTAGAAGGTGCGCGATACCTGCGCTCCACCGAAGGAGCGGTTGTCGAGGAGTCCCCCGTACTCGCGGGCGAAAGGGACACCGATGGCGACACATTGGTCGATGATGTTTCCAGAGACCTGGGCCAGCCGGTAGACGTTGGCTTCCCGCGAGCGGAAGTCGCCTCCCTTCACCGTGTCGTAGAACAGCCGATAGACGCTGTCCCCGTCATTCCGGTAGTTCTTGGCGGCGTTGATGCCGCCCTGGGCAGCGATGGAGTGGGCCCGACGGGGGCTGTCCTGGTAACAGAAGGATTTCACGTTGTAACCGAGTTCGCCCATTGAGGCGGCGGCGCCCGCTCCTGCCAGGCCGCTGCCCACCACGATGACCGTGAATCGCCGCTTGTTGGCCGGGTTCACCAGCTTCATCTCGAAGCGGTGCCGGTCCCATTTCTTCTCGAGCGTCCCTTCGGGAACCTGTGAGCGGAGGTCCATGCGTCTCTCAGCGAAGCAGGCCGGTCAGCACGGCGACCGGGAAGGAGAGGTTTCCGATGACCACCAGCGTGGTCAGGCCCATGCAGACCATGTTCCGCAGGCGGTTGTAGCGCGGATGGTTCAACCCGAGCGTCTGGAGCATGCTCCACCCGCCGTGGAAGAGGTGTAGGGCAAGAGCCAGGGTCGCCAGGATGTAGAGGATGGCGACCGGCACCACCTGAAAGCCGGTGATGACGTTGTGGTAGACGTCGCCGGGAATGAAGTCGGGATGCAGGTCGCCCGTTGTGAAGTGCAGCAAGTGGAAGACGATGAAGGCGAGCAAGAAGACGCCACTCCACCGCATCGTCCGAGAGGCATACGTCGATTCGCGCGCCTTCCACTCTCGATAGCCCACGCCGCGGGCCCTTCGGTTGGCCAGTGTGAGCGCCGTCATCGCCCAGATGTGCAGCAGGACCGCAGTCAGGAGCACGGCGCGGAAAAGCCAGATACCGCCGCCGTGGAGGAGGGTATGGAGGGAAACGCCATACGCGTTAATCGCTTCGGCCCCCATGTACACTTGCAGGTTGCCGAGCATGTGAACGATGACGAAGCCGAAGAGAATCACTCCGGTGACGGCCATCACCACCTTCTTTCCGACCGTGGTGGTGAGAAAGGGCTCCGGTTCGCTCGTGGCGCGTCTTTGGCTCAAGGCGGGTGCGGCGGCCATGCCAGTCTCCTCGTAGACGTCGGTTACCCTGAAGGCCACCCGAGACGCACACCTAGGTGAAGCGCCCATGAAGCTCGGCTCATCGAACCGAATGCGCGCGCATGAGACTCTTGCCAACGAACGGGGGCAAGCACAAAGGCGCTCGAACCCGCGAGCCTTCCCGGACCCGTCCTCAGCAGCCACCACCAGGAAGCCGCGACGGGGTGGATGGACCCCCCTGGTCGCTGTAGAAGGCTCGTGCCAGGACCCCGTAGCTCAACTGGATAGAGCATCGGCCTTCTAAGCCGACGGTTGCGTGTTCGAGTCACGCCGGGGTCGCTCTCGCGGGCGTCGAGTCTCCGCGCGCGTGCCCAGCAGGGGTTGCTCTGAAGGCTCAGCCGAAGGAGACGCCAAGCAACCGGCCGATGCCGGCCGTCACTGCCATCGCCACTCCGCCGCCCGCCATCACCCGGAGTGCGCCGCGGGCAGGCGCTGCGCCACCGAGGTGGCTTCCGAACGCTCCCAGCGCGCCTAGGCTTGCCAGGGACGAGGCCGCGATGGCTGGAACGCGCCACGCCGTCGGCGCCGCCAGCATCGCGAGGATGGGCACCAGCGCGAAGGCGGCGAAGCTGACGGCCGAAATCCACGCTGCCTGGAAAGGCCGTGCCCGCTTTGCCCCTTCGATTCCCAGCTCGTCCTTCATGTGGGCTGCCAGGCGGTCGTGCGCGCTCAGCTGCTCGGCGACCTTGAGCGCCAGCTCCTTGTCCAGCCCTCGCTTCTCGTAAATGGAGGCGAGCTCACGGAGCTCCGTTCGGGGTCGTTCCTCGAGCTCCCACTTCTCGAGCTCGATGTCGGCGTCCTCCGCGTCTCGTTGGGAGCTGACCGAAACGAACTCTCCGGCCGCCATCGACATCGCTCCGGCGACGAGACCAGCGGCTCCGGCCACCAGGATTGCCTCCTTCGAGCCGGATGCCGCTGCAACGCCAATCATCAGACTCGACGTGGAAACGATTCCGTCATCGGAACCCAGCACCGCTGCGCGCAGCCAGCTCGCCCGGCCGCTGCGGTGCTGCCCCGGGTACCGTCTCGTCATCCGTTTCATCGAATGCCCAGCCCCTGTCATGAAAGCGGAGGCCAGGGGGGCCGAGGCTCTAGCCAAGGACGAGCAGCCGGGGGCCCGACGCACCTACCGCCTGGACGCTCGCAGAGGCCGAAACGGATGCGGAGACAATCCTCATTCGTCCGGTGTACTAGCAGCGCCCGGGACCGAGCCCATTCCCTCGCCTTCAGCCCGTTGCTCGTCCTTCGTCCGGGCCGGCGGCGGGAGCACGTCGCTCCCCGAGTTCTCTGGCGAGAGACTGGCCAGCCAGGCATTCACCTGCCCCTCCGCGCCGTTCTCCTCGATGCCGTAATTCTTTCGGATGAGTTGGATGAGCGACGGGAGGTCCCCGGTGAGCCGCTTCACCTCATCTGCCGGCAGCCGGGGCCAGTAGGCGGCAACCTTGGGGCGGAGCGTCTCCCAGCGGGCCTCCACCTTCTTCCATCTAAGCGAGGTTGGCAGCTCAGCTGCGACCGGCACCGTCTGGGGGTCCGGCGAGCCGGACCCCGGTCGGTAGCCAGTGGGCGTCATACCGCTCTTCGGCCGACCACCAGCGAAATGATGGCGAAGATGAGAAAGATGACGAACAGAATCTTGGCGATACCCGCGGCGCTCGCGGCGATGCCACCAAAGCCAAGCACTGCAGACACCAACGCGATGACGAAGAAGACTGCGGCCCAATAGAGCATGACGACTCCTCCTGACCTGCCGGTGGGGTGAAAAGACGTTGCTGCCTATGCGGCGTATTCTGTGGCGACCAATGGAGCCAAGACAGCTCTGAGCTTGGCTTGGGCGCGCAGCTCCAGCTGCCGCGCCCGCTCCCGGGAGAAGCCGAAATGCTCTGCAAGGGAGACGAGCGTCGGGGGGTCGTCGCGGAGCAGCCGGCGCTCGGCGATGAACCGCTCACGCGGGTCCAAGACGCGAAGAGCACGATCGACAGCAGTGCGAACCTGCCCGACCCATTCCCGTTCGGCAGCTAACTCATCCGGTTGGGGACTCTTCGAGGCGAACGCTGCGCCGCGGGGCGTCGGGGACCCGTCGACGGCCGGCGCATCGAGGGAGATGTCCCGAGACATCATTCGCTGGCGTGTCTCGGCCAGCTCCATCGGGTCGACCTGGAGCAGCTTCGCCAGTGCCAGCGTTTGGGATTCCGGGTCCCCATCTTGGACCTGCGCTTCGCGGACAGCCTTGCTCAGGCCAAAGAAGACACGCCTCTGCGCCTGCGTCGTCCCAACTTTGACCAGGGACCAGTTCCGGAGCACGTAGCTCTGGAGCTGCGCGCGAATCCACCAGACGGCGAAGGAAATGAGGCGAATTCCGCGTTCCGGGTCGAAGCGTTCCACGCCCTTCATGAGTCCGAGCGACGCCTCCTGGATGAGGTCGGTCATGGGCAGACCGGGCGCGCGGTAGGAACGCGCCACCTTGATTGCGAAGCGCAGATTCGATGCCACCAGGGTTTGACCGGCTGCCTGGTCGCCAGCGCGGTAGCGTCGGCCCAGTTCGCGCTCCTCCTCGGAGGTGAGAAGCCGGTGTCGGCCAACCTCTGCAAAGTACCTCCGGAGCACGCGGTCCTCGGCGCTTCCGGTCTCGGGGCTTCCGCCCTCGGATTCGTCGCTTTGGTCACGTTTCATGGTCTGTCCTCGGCTGGGCATGGCCGGGGTTCTTTGCCAAATGCATGCCGCGCGGGTGTCTCCCTGCGCACTAGGCACGGAGGGGGGGGCCAATGGGGCAGATTGCCCCGGTTGTGGCACGCTGCCCCCTCTGGGGGGCGCCGTTTGCCGGGCATGACTAGTGTTTGCGAGCGGAAAGGGTAGGCGGTAGCCCCCGGCGACGCTCAGTGACCCGAGAGGATGCGATGGAGCAAGGCAGCGAGTCCCTGAGACTGGCCCGGAGGGACTTGGAGGCACTCAGGCGTTCGCTCGCGAGGCCCCTCGATCGCAAGGTTCAGGCAGCGCTCCTCTCTCCGCTCTTGGTGGTGGTTGTTGCCGCCCTCGCATTCCTGGGAATTCACCGCGTCCGCGAGTCCCAGAAATGGGCAGCCCACGCACGCGCCGTCAGCGACGTCCTGCGGCAGGCCGAGCTTGCCATCGTGGATGCAGAGACGTCGCAGCGCGGGTATCTCTTGACGCAGGCCCCGCGCTATCTCGATTCGTACCGGGTCGAGGCGCAACGAACGCGTAGTCTGCTTGTGTCCCTGGCAGACATCGTGAGTGGCAATGCCCCGCAAACCGCGCGCGCCGAGGACATTCGCCTGCAGTCCGAAAAGAAGCTGGCCCAGCTGGCCACGACGGTTGAGCTGTTCCAAACCCAAGGAATCGACAGCGCACGTGAGTACATCCTTTCGGGATATGGGGCCCAGCAACTGGAACTGGCACGGGCGAAAATCAGGGACATGATCACCGCTGAGCGCACCAGTGTCCTGGAGCGCAACGCTGAGCGCGACCGCGAAACCGAGTTCACGGATTGGGTCATTGCAGTGGGAAGCCTCGGCGCGGTGGTGCTCGCCTCGCTGGTCAACATCGGCATCCGCCACGACCTGACCCTCCAGAGAGGGAACCAGCGTCTCTTGGAAGAGCAAGCGGCGCGGCTCGAGACGCAGCGCAACAGCCTTGAGCAGAGCGAGCAGGCCCTGGCCCGTCAGCTGGAGGCGGAGCGCAACCTCAGCGACCGGCTTGCCGCGGCAAATGCCACGGCAGAACTGGCCCTTTCTGAGCGCAACGCGGCCAGCGCGGCACTAGAGCGAAGCAACCGCGAGCTCAACCAGTTCGCCTACGTCGCATCCCATGACCTGAAGGCGCCGCTTCGCGGAATCGCCAACCTCGCCCAGTGGGTGGAAGAGGATCTCGGCGCGGCCATGACCGAGCGCTCCCGCGAGCACATTCGTGTCCTCCTCAGCCGCGTCCGACGAATGGAAGCCTTGATCGACGGGATCCTGGCTTACGCACGGGCCGGACGCGGCGAAGGCAATCGCGAGGAGATAGACGTTGGCCAGATGGTACAGGAGGTTCGGGACCTTCTCGCCCCGCCCACAGGTCTCTTCGCGGTCGACGTACCGTCTGACCTTCCCCGGGTGGCTGCAATCCGGGCCCCCTTCCAACAGGTCTGGATGAACCTCCTCGGCAACGCGTTCAAGCATGCGCGCCGCGATGGTGCTGAAATCCGAGTTCGTGCCCTGGACCGAGGCGCACAGTGGGAATTTTCCGTGGCTGACAATGGCCCGGGCATTGCGCCGCAGTACCACCAGCGTGTCTTCGGGATTTTTCAAACACTCGCTTCGCGGGACAAGGTGGAGGGAACTGGCATCGGCCTCGCAACGGTCAAGAAGCTGGTCGAGAGCGAAGGCGGACAGGTGTGGGTCGAGTCGGAAGCCGGTCAAGGAGCGACGTTTCATTTCACCTGGCCCAAGAGACAGGTGCAGTCATGAGCATAAAGCCTCTCAACGTTGTGCTCGTCGAGGACGACGAGGTTGACGCGATGAATGTGCGTCGCGCGTTCGAGAGGGCCAAGATTCAGGCGCCCCTCTTCCGGGCCGGGGACGGCGTGGAGGCGCTCGACCTGCTTCGCAGCCCCTCCACCCCCACGGCTCGGCGGCTGGTGCTGCTCGACCTCAACCTTCCACGCATGAATGGCATCGAGTTTTTGCGCGAGTTGAGGGCGGATGAGGGACTGCGAAAGACTCCGGTCGTCGTCCTCACCACCTCGGATGACGAAGGCGACAAGGAGGACGCATTTGATTTGTTCGTCGCCGGCTACTTGCTCAAACCGGTGACTTTCGGAAGCTTCGTCGACTTGATGGCGAACCTGGACCGCTACTGGACGCACGCGGAGATGCCGTGACCGAGGCCGAGCCACTGGCAATCCTCATCGTGGATGACGACGAGGTCGACCGCGCGGCTGTTCGTCGGGCGCTGACCCGCGGCGGTATCGTAGCGAAGATCACTGAGGCAACAGACTTCGGCTCGGCCCGGACAGCACTCCTCGGGAGCAAGGAATTCGACGTCGTGCTTCTGGACTTCGAGCTTCCGGGAGGCGATGGCCTGGAGCTGCTTCACGAAGCCCGAAACAAGGGTGTGGACACTCCGGTGATTGTCCTCACTGGGCAGGGAGACGAAGCCCTTGCTGTGGAGCTGATGAAGGCTGGTGCCGCGGACTACCTTCAAAAGGGTGTGCTCACCACCGAGCGTCTTGCCCAGACGGTGAGACAGGCGCTTCGGCTCCGAGATTCAGACCGCAGGGGCAAGGAGGCTCGCCGCGCCGTCGAACGACAGGCAGCGCAGCTTCAGCGCCTTGCAGATGCGAGCATCGGCATCCATGGTGCACAGTCGCTCGACGCTGCGATGGAGTTCATCAGCTACACAGCGCGGGAGTTGATTGGGGCGAACGTCGCGGTGGCGCAGGTGGATGGCGCTGACGGGCGACGCGGAGTCGAACACCGGTCACTTTCGAGTAAGTATGGCGGCAGCAGCGTCACGCCGACCGATGACGTTGCCTTCCGATGGGCAACTCTCGTGCGAGAGACGCGCAAGAGCGTTCGCTACACCGACGCCGAGCTAGGGGCCGACGTGGCCTGGAAGACGTCCTGTGAAAAGCGCTTCGAGGGTCTCTCGGTGCGCGGGCTGCTTGCCGCTCCCTTGGTTGGCCAGGACGGGAAGCCGCTTGGCAGCCTGCAGCTCACCGATGCGCTGGAAGGAGATTTCGACGCTAGCGACGAGGCAATGCTCGTCCAACTCGCTCAGACGGCATCGGTGGCCCTGGAGAACGCACGCCTCTACCGCGCGGCTCAGGATGCCGCTTCAGCACGAGATGATGTGCTGGCCATCGTCTCTCACGACTTGCGCAACCCCCTCAATGTGGTGGGCATGAGCGCGGCACTCCTCCGCACGGCCCTGAGTGAATCGACAACAGCGCCCTCCGCCATTTGCGTCCCGTTGGTTCAGCGAATCGAACGCAACGTCGGGCGCATGAATCGACTGATCGAAGACCTCCTCGATGCCTCGCGGGTCGATACCGGCAAGCTATCGGTACAGCTCAAGCCGGAGAAAGCAGCTGCCTTGGTCACGGATGCCGTCGAGTCGGCGCTTCCCATCGCCGAGGCGCAGCACACACGGCTTCAGACCGATGGTCTGAACACGACTCTGGTCGTGCGCGCAGACCGGGATCGCATTCTTCAGGTTCTAGCCAATCTGCTCGGCAATGCATTGAAGTTCGTTCCGAAAGAGGGAGGGCGCGTGACTCTGTCTGTGGCCATGGATGGCAACCGGGCGCGGTTCTCCGTAAGCGACAACGGCCCGGGAATCCCACCGGAGCACCAGGAGCACCTTTTTGAGCGCTACTGGAAGGGCTCCTCCGCCAGTCGTGATGGAGCCGGATTGGGACTCTTCATCACCAAGGGCATCCTCGATGCCCATGGCGGGGAGATGCGGGTCGAGAGCAAACCGACGGAGGGAACGACGGTTCGCTTCTGGCTCCCTCTCGTGTGAACTCCAGAAACGAGAACGGCCGCGGCGTAGAATCGCCGCGGCCGAACGCGTTGCTCTCGTGCCTGGACTAAGGCGTCTTATTCCTGTCCGGTGCAAGCGCGGCGATGAAGGTATCCACCTGCTTTTCTGCTTCGTCTTTCAGGATGCCGTAGCGCTCCTGAATCTTCCCCACGAGGTCATCTTTCTTCGCGGAAAGGTTCTTGAGGTCGTCATCGCTGAGCTTCGCCCACTTACCCTTCACCTGGGCTTTGACCTGCTTCCACTGACCTTCGACTTGTGTCCAATTCATGGCTGAGCCTCCGGTTGCCGGTTTGGAAGCAGGTCCAGCAACATCGGGGCCAGGTTCTATCCGCTTGGGAATGCAGGGGTTGGCGCGTGCTGGCGGCCAAAAGGCGCCGGCCCGTTCTGCCCCAGGGATGCCATTCAGCCACACTTCCCGGGTGCTCGTTCTAGCGAGAAGTCCCGTCAGTCCAACTCGTCATCGGCCGCAGCTTTGGAAGGGCTGGAACCCTCGTAACGGGCAAGCTTTCGGTAAAGCGTCCGTCGGTCAACTCCCAGCAATTGTGCGGCCTGGGATTTGTTGCCGCCCATGAGCGAGAGGACTCGCAGGATGTAGCTCTTCTCGAGCTGCTCGAGTGTCACCACTTCCGTCGGGTCATCGGCAGCGACGACGAATTTCTCGGCGCGGAACTCGCGAATCTTCTCCGGCAAATCTTCTGCGGTGAGCTGGTCGAAGCGAGCCAGTGCCACCCCGCGCTCCAGACAGTTCTCGAGTTCGCGCACATTTCCCGGCCAGCTATAGGCCACCAACTTTTCCGCAGCGCCCGGCGATAGAGCGAGGGAGGGCTTCCCCGCGCGCTCGGCGAGCCTGGCCAGAAGGTACTGGGCGATTTCCAGGACGTCGCCGCCGCGGTTGCGCAGCGGCGGCAACTCAATCGTCACCACGTTGATTCGATAGTAGAGGTCCTCACGGAAGCGCTTCTCGAAGACTTCGTATTCCAGGTCGCGATTGGTGGAGGCCACCACTCGGACGTCGAACGCCTGCTCGGTATTGGCACCGACTGGCCGCACGGTACGCTCTTGGAGCGCGCGCAACAGCTTCGGCTGAGTCTCCAGGGGAAGCTCCCCAATCTCATCCAAGAACAGCGTCCCCCCGTCGGCCTCGAGGAAGAGGCCGGTGCGCTGCGTCCGGGCGTCCGTGAACGCCCCGCGGGCGTGACCGAAGAGTTCGCTTTCGATGAGTGCGTGAGGTACCGCAGCGCAGTTGACTGCGACGAAGGGGCCAGTTCGGCGCTTGGCGCTGGAATGAATCAGTCTGGCGATGAGTTCCTTGCCGGTCCCGGTCTCTCCCTGAATCAGGACGGATGCATCCGAGTCGGCGACCCGCGCCACGAGTTCGCTCACGCGCCGCATCGCTGGGGACCGACCGACGACCCCGGGCGCGAACAGCGAGGCGATATTCTGCCGCAGCCGTTTGAGCTCACTCCGCAGCCGATGGTTCTGCACTGCTCGAGAAAGACTCAGCGCCAAAAGCTTCGGATCGAACGGCTTGGTGACGAAGTCGTAGGCTCCTGCCCGCATGGCACTGATCGCGGCGTCTAAGCTTCCCTGACCTGTTCCAACGACGACGGGCATGTCGGGCCGGGCTTGCAAAATCCTCTGGCAGAGGACGATTCCATCCATCTCGGCCATTCCGAGGTCGGTCAGGACGGCATCGAAGTCGTCCTCGACGACCCTGGCCAGCGCCTCGACGGCCGACGTGAGCGCGGTGACCGTGAAACCACCGTGTTCGAGGAGCTCTGTCACGAGCTCACAGGTCTCACGGTCGTCGTCCACGACGAGGATTCGCCCCGTCATACCCCTCTCGTCCGATGGCATACCGCAGCGGCCGTAGCAGACAGCGTCCTCTTCGGCTAGCCCTCCGAGAGCGAAATCGGTTGCAAGCGGACGGCATTCTGGCCCCGAAACAGGTCAGTTCGGGGCTTGCCCGGAGCCAGTTGGGCGAGTGCGGCAGCGGATTTCCCATGTGCCTGTTGGCGCTCGTTTCCCCCGAAGCGCTGAGGAGAGAGGGGCCATCGTCCCCAACGGGGGCCTGCGGCCAGCTTGGGGGAATGGCCTCGGGTGTCCGGACGTACTTCGGCGGCGAGCCGCTCGAAGGGGGGCGGTGGGGGCTTGCCGGCCTGTGGAGTGCTTCCTACCTTTTACAGCTCTCAAGGAGCGTGAACGCGATGCGAAAGCAAATACTCATTGGTGCGCTGGTTCTCCCGTGCTTGGCCTTTGCTCAGGCCACGAAAACTTCTTCGGAAACAAAGGTCGAGAGCACCACCAGCACACCTGACACAAACACCAAGGCGACGTCGGACAAGACCGTCAAGACGAATGCCGACGGCAGCAGCAGCGCCGTGACGGAGAAGTCTGCCAAGTCAGCGGCGACTGGACAGCCCACCAAGAAGAGCCATACCAAGAAGACGGTGGAGAAGGCTCCCGACGGGACGGTCACCAAGTCGGAGACGGTCAAAGACAGCAAGTAAGTGCTTCTCCGGTCGCGCTCTCGGAAAGCGTCGAGGCGCCCTCTCCTCCAATGCATGCCTGCCAGCAAGGGTGCTGGCAGGTTCAGTAGGGGAGAGCGAGGACGGTGAGCGTCAACGACAGTGTCTCCACCCCTGTGTTTGGCGTCGCGAGCTTCCCGTTGGACATGTGGCTGAAGCTGACGCCCAGTCGCGCGCCCTGAGTGATGGCGAGGGCCACCTCCGCGGTGGACCGAAAGATGAGTGGAAAGCCCAGGTAGTGGTCGGTCCCTGAAGCGGAGATACCGGGGGCGAAGCTCAGAATCAGATGAAGGATGTGGAATACGGGCACGTCGGCGATAACACCAATGTAGCCGTAGACGTTGCCATCCGAGGCGGCCAGAGCGCCCGACATCAAATGAAGCTCCCACCAGAAGCTTCCGCCGCGCACCTCTAGGCCGACGAACGCGTCGTTCCACACCTGAGGACCGCGAAGTCCGTAGAAGCCAGCGTACAGGGCAGCCGTCTCCGGTCCCCACCAGGGAGCCTTAAACGCGCTCGGACCCGCCTCGTCGCCGCACCAAGCGGGCTGTGCCGCGAGCAGTACGGCGCTGGCGACGAATGCGCGGAGTGGTAACAAAGCTGCCGGACCCTAACCGGCCAGCCGCCCATTCTCGAAGCGATAGATGCGGGTGGCGACTTTTTCGGCGACCTTCTCATCGTGCGTCACCACCAGCTGCGGGATGCCCGACTCAGCGACGCTTCGGACCAGAGCTGTCACCGACGCCCTGAGCGCGGGGTCCAGCGCGCTCGTTGGCTCGTCCCACAGGAGAGCGACCGGCGCCATCGCCAACGCCCTGGCGATGGCCACCCGCTGCTGCTGCCCACCCGAGAGTGTCGCCGGGAAGGCATCGCCAAGTTCGGCGATGTGGAGCTGCTCGAGCAGTCCGTCGATGCGGGCGCGAGCGCCTGCCGCTGACTCTTTTCGGACGACCACCGGCGCCAGCAGACAGTTGGCCCGAACGCTCAGGTGCGGAAAGAGTTCGAACCCCTGGAAGACGATACCGACTGCTCCGAGCAGCGCTTCGGGCTTCTCCGCGGTCGCCCTCCGGGAGCCGAGTTGCACCCAGCCCGTGTCGAACCGCATCAGACCGGCGATGCAACGCAGGAGCGTACTCTTCCCGACGCCGCTCGGGCCAACCACGACCGCGACCTCGCCCGGAGCCACATCGAGCGAGACGCCCTCCAGGACCGCAGGCCCCTTGATTTGGTGCCGCTTGCTCAGCTCACGGACCTCGAGCGCGGGCTTCATCGCCGGGCACCCGTCGACAGATGGGAGCCCAATCGGGCCTCGAGCCTTCGAGCCAGGCGGGCAAACGGGAGTCCCATCAGGAGATAGAAGACCGCCACCACAAGCCCCAAGCCGAGATGGTCGCGGGTCGCACTGGCCAGGCTCTGGTAGGTGCGCGTGAGTTCGGCAAGGGTAACGACACTTACCAGGCTTGAGTCCTTGAGCAGGGCGATGAAGTCGTTGGTGGCCGGAGGCAGAACGACGCGCAATGCAGGCGGAGCGATGACGTAGCGGAGCGCCTGCCAGCGCGACAGGCCCAGGACGCGCGCGGCTTCCAGCTGGGTGGTGGGAACGCTGAGAAGGCCGGCGCGGTCGTTCTCTGCCTCCGAGGCGGCGTAATTCAGTCCAAGCGCTAACCACCCGGCCACGAATGGGTGCAGCCTGATTCCCAGCTCGGGAAGGCCAAAGTAGAGGACGATGAGTTGAAGAAGAAGCGGCGTCCCGCGTATCAGCTCGATGTACCCGATGGCCAGCCATCCCAGCGGACGGGGCCCATAGAGCCGCGCCAGTGCGAGCGCAGCCCCCACCACCAGCGCCAGCGCCATCGCCGTGACCGAGAGCAGTACGGTAAGGCCCGCTCCCCTCAGCAAGAGGGGGACGAAGGCTGGATAGCGGTGAATGAGTCGATTCCAAAAGGTGGGCCGGATTCCGGCTGCCGCTTCCCATTCCAGCCATGCTTCGGGAAGGATGCCCGTCGGAGGGGCGGAAACCCCGACCAGCGCTGCGGTCTCGGGAGTCCAGAGTCGCCACCGGGCTAGGATTCGAGCGAGCGTTCCGTCCGCGGCGAGCGAGGCCAGGGCCTCATCGAGGGCGGCCCTGAGCTCGGGGTCGGATGCGCGGACCGCTGCGGCGTACCGGACCTCGCCAACTGGAGCGTCGAGGACGTCCAGTCCGGGCTCGAGCGCACCGTAGTAGAGGGCGATCGGCTCGTCGACCAGGACGGCGTCGGTGCGCCCGAGCTGAAGGTCTCGCAGCGCGTCGTCGCTCCCACCCTCGTACGTTCGGACGTCGGCGCCGGCTGCGCGCAGGAGGCGGTCGGCCAGGGTACCGGGCAGCGTTCCGACGCGCCGGCCGGCGAGGGCACTGCGCGACCTCGGCGCCTGGGCATCGCCTCGTCGGACGAGGAGCTGGAGTCGCCCTGCGTAGTACGGCCGGGTCAGGCCATAGAGCCGCTGCCGGTCAGAAGTCACCTCGAGGCCGTTCAACACCACGTCGACGTCGCCTCGGTCGAGCAGAGCCAGAAGCTGCTCCCAGGCGCCTTGGACCAGGCGTGCCTTCAGTCCCAGCCTCCCGGCCAGAGCGTCCGCGAGCTCCACCTCGAAGCCGATGAGTTGTCGCGGATCTGTCGGGTCATCGAAAACGTAGGGAGCGCCCCCTTGGGCGTCGGCTCCCCACCGAAGCTCGCCGTGGAGCCGCTGGGACAGCTCCGCGCCTCGGGCCTCCGCAGCCCCCAAGAGCACTGCGAACAGGAGGGCCGGGCAAGGGGAGGAGCGCATCGAGCGAGAAAGCCTGGCCGAGCGTACCAGCCGTGACCCGTGCTAGAGACGTGCGTTTTTCATCTACGGAGCGTCAACTCCCATGTCCAGCAGCTTTCTGGTCGTCGCACTCGCACTGCAGGCCGCTCCAGCTCCGGAGCAGAGCCCTCCCGCCGCCGAGACGCTCATCTCCCGCGCACAACAGTCGCGTGGAGCGTACGCGCTGCTCACTGACCTCGTTGACAGCGTCGGCCCACGGCTGTCGGGGTCCGAGGGAGCGGCAGCGGCGGTAGCCTGGGCCGTCGAGCGGTTCACGGCCCTCGGGCTCGAAGTCCACAAAGAGCCAGTGCTGGTACCGGTCTGGGTGCGAGGGCTCGAGCAAGGGGAGGTGCTCGCTGCCCCAGGGCGGCGGGTGCACGCGTTGGCGCTCACTGCGCTCGGAGGAAGCCCCGGGACACACCGGGCCGGCCTTGAAGCAGAA
>Ga0302325_10002133_pt1 | contig 48800 bp, 47 predicted proteins | sample Palsa_T0_2_FD_201948 | JGI IMG/M metagenome (GOLD analysis project Ga0302325, IMG submission 201948) | Peat permafrost microbial communities from Stordalen Mire near Abisko, Sweden - Palsa_T0_2 | ecosystem: Environmental > Terrestrial > Soil > Palsa > Peat permafrost | place: Sweden: Abisko...
TTTTAGCCGGCTCTGGCCGCCTAGAAAGGCGGCTGCGGCCAAGATTGGCCGCCCCACAAGTCAAACTGACCCACTACCGAGATTTTGATTGTTGCGGTCCTCGCCGCGAATTCAGCGTAGCGCGAAAGAAGTGCCTTGCCTCGCGAACTGAACCGGCGCACACCCTTCACGGTTGCGGCGTACACTACATGTATGGCTCGATGTAGCTCCTGCGCGAGTGAGATAGCCGGTAACAACCGCTTTTGTCCGGCGTGCGGCGTCGCCGTCGAGAGCGAAGCGTTCGCCACCCAGACCGTCGCCATGTCCTCGCCGCACGCCACGCCGGCATCGAGCGAGCGCCGCACTTCGGGTTCCTCGGGAACTTCGCAGGGCCGCTTCGCGCCTGGATACCTGCTCGGCGGGCGTTACCGGATCGTGGCCATGCTGGGTAGGGGCGGGATGGGCGAAGTGTACCGTGCCGACGATCTCAGCCTGGAGCAGCCGGTGGCGCTGAAGTTCCTGCCCGAAGCTGTGGCCGACAGTCCAGAGGCGCTGACGCGTTTCCGAAACGAAGTGCGCATCGCGCGGCAGGTATCTCACCCCAATGTCTGCCGGATGTACGACCTCGGGGAAGCCGACGGATGCTGTTTCCTGTCGATGGAATATGTGGACGGCGAGGATCTCGGCTCGCTGCTGCGGCGCATCGGCCGGCTGCCCGCCGACAAGGCCCTGGAGATCGCCCGCAAGCTCTGCGCGGGGCTCGCGGCGGCACACGAAAAAGGCGTGCTGCATCGCGACCTCAAGCCCGCCAACGTGATGCTGGACGGGCGCGGACAAGTGCTGCTCACCGATTTCGGTCTGGCAGGCTTGGCTGGCCAGATCGAGGGAGCCGAGGTGCGCAATGGCACGCCCGCCTACATGGCGCCGGAGCAGCTCTCGGGCCTGGAGGTGACTGCCAGGAGCGACATCTACTCGCTGGGAATGGTGCTGTACGAGATCTTCACTGGCAAGCTGCCGTTCGAGTCGAAAACACTGGCCGGCCTGATGCGGGCTCAACAGGAGAGCCAGCCCGCCATCCCATCCACGCTGGTGCGCGAGCTGGACCCCATGGTGGAGCGCGTGATCCTGCGCTGCCTGCAGCCGAAGCCGTCGCAGCGCCCGGCATCCGCGCTGGCCGTGGCCGCGGCTCTGCCGGGAGGGGATCCGTTGGCCGAGGCGCTGGCGGCCGGCGAAACGCCGTCGCCGGAAATGGTGGCGGCCGCGGGCGAGGGCGAGGGACTCGCGCCCGTCGTGGCAATTTCCCTGCTTCTGACAGTGTTGGCGGGCATTGCCGCGTACGTAGTGCCGACCCTGCGTTCGAGCGCGCTCGAACGGCTGCGGCCCGAATACTCTCCGGAGGTCCTGGCTCAAAAGGCCAAGGACACCATCCAGCGCCTGCGATTCACCGCGCCCATGGCCGACGATGCCTATGGCCTCGATTGGGATAGCGGATTCTTGGACGACGTCAACAAAAACAACAAATCTGTCGATTGGGACCAAGTCCTTTCGCAGAAGCCGCCGGTGCTCATGTTCTGGTACCGGTGTAGTCCAGCGCCGCTGACGGGGCTGGAATTCCACAACGACCTGCTGACGCCGGGAATGGTGTACCCGGACGATCCTCCGCCGCTGGATCCAGGAATGATCGAGGTGCGACTGGACTCCTACGGGCTGTTGCAGTATTTCAAAAGAGTGCCGCCCCGACGGCTGGAGGCGGGACAATCGATGCCCGTCGTGGATTGGAGTGCGTTGTTTGCCGCCGCCGGCTTGGAAATGGTCCAATTTCAGCCTACCGAGCCCCTGTGGACCGCGGTGACGGCTTCCGACGCGCGCGTGGCCTGGCTCGGAACTGGGAAGCGGCCGTTGCGGGTGGAAGGGGCCTCCCTGCGCGGACACGCGGTGTACTTCGACATCATCCGGCCATGGAACCGGCCGAGCGGACAGAATGGCGAGGAGACTTCGATGCAAGAAATGGTCACGTTTTCCATTCTGGGCCTGCTGTTGCTGGTGGTATGCGTAGGGGCGGCCTTGCTGGCGCGCCGCAACCTGGCACAGCAGCGCGGCGACCGGCGCGGCGCCTTCCGGCTGGCCTTCTTCATCTTCTGCGTGCAGATGCTGCTGTGGCTCACGCGTGGGCACCTGGCGGCATCGTTCGGCACCTTTGGTTCATTCCTGGTGGCCTTGTGTACATCGGTTTTCTACGGCGTGGTGATCTGGACGGTGTACATCGCGCTAGAGCCGTACGTGCGCCGCCGCTGGCCTCAAACCCTGATTTCCTGGTCGAGCTTGTTGATCGGCCGGGCGCGCGATCCGGTGGTGGGCCGCGACGTTTTGATCGGCGCCACGGCAGGTTCGGGGGTGCTGCTGATCGGCGCCCTGGCCGACCTTTGGAAGCGCCATTTGGGCGGCTGGACTCCCAACCTGGACAACTCTGAAGTGCTGGCGGGGGCCCGCGGCACGCTGGCTACGTGCCTTTCCGGCGGGTCCCACGCCATTCGCGAGACGCTGTTCTTCTTCTTTCTGATTTTTCTGCTGCGCGTGGTGCTGCGCAACCAGTGGTTGGCGGCGGCCGCTTTTGCCCTGATCTTCGCGGCGGTGAACCTTGGCTCGGCCAGCCATCCCATCCTGAACGGCGTGACGAGTTTCCTGATCCTAGGCGGGTTGGCGTTCGTGGTCCTGCGCTGGGGCATTCTGGCGATGGCCGTTGCCTTTCTGGTGAGCAACCTCATCGGCAACGCGCCCTTCACGGCGCACTCCTCTGCGTGGTATTTTCCGAGCGCGGTCTTCATGCTCGCCTGCGCGGTGGCGCTGACTGCCTGGGCCTTCCGCACGGCCATTGCCGGGCGACGGTTGTGGAACGCGGATCTGTTCGGATAAGCCTGTCCTTGGAGGGCGGGCAATCCTGCCCGCAGCCGGCTTTCAGCCGGCTCTGCCGCCTAAAAGGCGGCTGCGGCCAAGATTGGCCGCCTTCCAAGCGTTTCATCGCATTTGGTGGCCCGCAAGGCTGAAGACAGGATGGCATCCTGCGCGCCGATTGGGCCGCGAATCGTCAGAGCTGCTTCGTGGGGCAGGCCATCGTTTTCTGTGGCCTGCCTGCCCCAGGGTGGCTCCGCGCCTGGCAGACGACAAAAACCGATCGTCTGCCCCACACAGGACGGTGCCGAGGCAGCTACCTGAGTCAAGCGCATATCCATAAAGCTCGAAATGAAACCAAATTCCGCGCAACCTAACCGACGTTTTTCAGGTACTGCGCTATAGCGCACTACCGTTTTCCACCCTCACTTGCATCCGTCGATGAGTTATGGCATATTTCCCTAAGATTGTTATGGAGCTAAGGACCGCGCGGCAGGAGGTCGATTAAGGCTGATGCTGGGATGTTCGCATGAAAGATAAAAAGCCAAATACCGGCGAACTCCTGCGCGACACGCTCGACATGCTGGTCCTCAAGACACTCACCCGAGGCTCCATGCATGGCTACGCCATCGCCGAGTTCATCGAGCAAACTACCGATGACGTGCTGCGCGTCGAAGAGGGCGCCCTCTATCCCGCGTTGCACCGTCTCGAGTTGCGCGGGCTGGTGGCCGCGGAGTGGGGCGTCTCCGAAAATAACCGTCGCGCCCGGTACTACCGGCTGACCGCCGCCGGACGCAAGGAACTCGGCGAGGAGTCCGCTCACTGGAACCGCATGGCGGCGGCCGTCGCCCGCATCATGGAGGCCTGATGTCTGCATGGCGCACGAATATCAGGTTGCGGCTCGACGCCCTGATACACTGCCGCGCCTTCGACCGCGATCTGGAAGATGAAATCGACTTCCATCTGGCCATGCGCGAAGGCAAGCAGCAAGGGCTAGGTCTCCCGGGCGACGACGCCCGATACGCCACGCGCCGCCGCTTTGGGAACGTCACGCTATTGAAGGAGAATACCCGCGAAGTGTGGACGTTTACCTTTCTTGAAACGCTCTGGCAGGATGTTTGCTACGCGGCACGCACCCTGCGCAAAAGCCCCGCCTTTCTCGCCGTGGTGGTGCTCTCGCTGGCGCTGGGGATCGGCGCGAACAGCACGATTTTCAGCGTGCTGAATACGGTACTGTACCGTCCCCTGCCCTTTTCACGGCCCGATCGGTTGATGACGATCTGGGAAAGCGAGCCTGCCCGGCCAAACTCGCAAGTGCAACCGGCAATCGCGGACGGCGCCGATCTCAGAAAGCAAAGCCATGTCTTCGAAGACATCGCCCTGACCAGTTTCACCGAACCGACGCCCCTAGCCGGCGAAGGCGGAGCCGAACAGGCCCGCGCGCAGTTCGTCACGCCGCATTACTTTCACCTGATGGGTGCGAGTCCGATGTTCGGCCGCGTCTTCACCGCTAGCGAAGCGCAAGACCTGACGCGGACTGTCGTCATCAGCAGCCCTTTCTGGAAACGGCGCTTCAACGGCGATCCCAAGGTGCTGGGCAAGTCATTCAAGGTCTCCGGAGTCCTGTCCACCGTGGTAGGAGTGATGCCGCCGAGCTTTGGCTCGTTCTACGGAGACCCGCTGGACATGTGGGTTCCCATCGATGCCGATAGCGCCCGCTATCCGGAGCGCAAGGGCCACTGGCTGATGGCCATCGGCCGCCTGAAGCCGGGCGCCGCCCAAAACCAGGCTCAGACTGAAATGGGTGTGATTGCGCACCGCCTGGAGCAAGCCTGGCCGGCGACGAACCAGGGCGTGGGAGCGAAGGTGCAACCCTTCCACGACGCGCTCTACGGGGGCATGGGCCGCAATCTCTACCCTCTTATGGGGGCTGTCGTTTGTGTCTTGCTGATCGCCTGCGTCAACGCCGCGAATCTCCTGCAGGCTCGCACCGAAACGCGCGGTGCGGAGTTTGCAGTGCGCGCATCGCTCGGCGCGGGACGCCGCCGCTTGATGCGCCAATTGTTGGTGGAGAGCGGTCTGCTTGGCTTGGCGGGCGGAGCGCTGGGCATCGCCTTGACCTTCGCCGGCATTCGGCTCTTTCGCGCCATCGCCATCGATTTCCCTGAAGCCGAAAGGCTCAATGTCGATATTCGCGTGCTCCTGTTTACCCTTGCCGTATCCTTCGCAACAGCCATCCTGGTGGGGTCGGCACCGGCGTTCCAGGCGGCCAGGGCGGATCTGAATCTTGCCTTGCGGGAAGGCGGCGCAGGACCACGGCGGGCGCCGCGGGCCGCCGCACGCGCCATGTCCTGGCAGTTTCGGAGATCGCATTGGCCATGGTCCTTCTGGTAGGCGCCGGCTTGATGCTCGACAGCGTGTTTCGTTTGCAACACGTCGACACCGGATTCGATCGTGCCAATGTTATGAACTTCGATTTCTCGGTACCGGAAGGCGCGCCCTATGTCGAAAGACTTCCGGGCGGAGACATTGAGAGAGTCAGTCCTTTGGTCACTGCCTTCTATCGCCGGCTCCTCGACAAAGTCACAGCCATTCCCGGTGTGGAGTCGGCGGGTGCCATCTCGCCGTTCGATTTCGGCAGCAGCTTTTCGGTGTTGGGGCGCCCAGTCCCGCCGGCGGACAAGATGCCCTCCACGAGTTACCGGGTAATCAGCCCCAGCTTCTTCCGCACGTTGAGAATCCCGCTGAAGAAGGGCCGCTATCTCGGTGCCGCCGACCTGCCGGGTGCGCCATGGGCCGCGGTCGTCAACGAAACCTTCGCACGGTGCTACTTACCGAACGAGGATCCCATCGGTAAGCGCCTGCGCCTGAGATACAGCGACATGGACGAAAAGCAGCCGCGGCAGATAGTCGGGGTGGTCGGCGATGTGGAATGGTACCTGGCGGACAAAGAGCCAGCGCCCGTAGTCTATGCCTCCTATCTCCAGCAAAAATTCCGACTACCGCGGCGGAAACGCCGAGACACTTCTGGCGCAGACTCTTGTCGTGCGTTCCGCGCTCAGCTTGGGCCCCCGCGCCGCCGGATTGGTTGCGGCGGTGAAGAAGGCGGTTGCGGAATTGGATCCGGAACAGCCCGTCACCGAGATCGGAACCACGGAACAAGCCCTCGCACAGGCTATCGGCGATTCACGATTATTCGCCCGCCTTCTGGAGATCTTTGCGCTCATCGCCCTGCTGCTGGCGTCCATCGGCATCTATGGCTCCATGTCTTACTTCGTCACCGAGCGCACGCACGAAATCGGCATTCGCATCGCGTTAGGCGCACAGCGCGGCAGCATTCTCGGGTTGGTCACCAGGCTGGGTCTGAAGCTGTCCTGTATCGGAGTGGCGATCAGAGCGGCGCTGGCCCTCATTCTCACCCGTGTGATCGCCCAATTTCTCTTCGGCGTGACCGCCACCGATCTCGCCACATTCGCGGTTGTCGCCTTCGGCCTGCTCGGCATCGCCCTGCTGGCATGCTACATCCCCGCGCGGCGCGCCACCAGAGTCGATCCCATGGTGGCATTGCGCCACGAGTAGACCGCCTTGGCAGAGCTAAAATAGGTAAGATGTCAGAAGGGAGAGGTGTGTTGCGCGGGCTGCCTGTAACCATTGTGCTATGGACGATTGTGTCCATTGGCGTGCATGCTGCCACCTTCGACGAACTGGCGGCCCAGGCCGCCGCGGCGCGCCGCGGCAACAACATCCCGGAAGCAATCGAACTCTATCGGCGAGCTGTTCAACTGCGTGCGTCGTGGGCGGAGGGCTGGTGGTTTCTCGGGACGCTTTCCTACGCCACCTACCAGTACGCCGGTTGCGAAGCGGCGTTCGACGAATTCGTCAAGCTGGATGACAAACGCGCGCTAGCCTGGTCGTTGCTCGGACTCTGCGAATTTGAGACCGGCAACTACGATCCGGCACTGGACCACCTTCGGCAGGGGCTGGCGGGCAAGGATCTCGCTCCCGAAGTCGAAGCCGGGGTCCGTTTTCATTACGGCCTTTTGTTGACCAAGGCGGGCCTCTTCGATATGGGGAAGCGGGAACTGGAGCGTTATTCCCGGGGAGGCGCGCACGAACCCATGCTGATTGAGGGCCTCGGACTGAACGCTCTCCACCAGCCCTTGCTGCCCAACGAAGTACCGGCGGAGCGGCTGGCTGCCGTCGAAAAAGCGGGGGAAGCCGCTCGTCGCTGGATTCTTGGCGAGACCGATAAGGCGGAGGCCGGCTTTCAGGAGTTACTTAAGGAGTACCCGGCTGTAGCCGGCGTTCACTACTTATATGGCACTTACTTGAGTTATGTCCGCCCGGACGAGGCGATAGCGGAATTCCGGCGCGAGTTGGAGCTGAACCCCGCCAACGCGGATGCGGCCGCCCTGCTGGCGTTGCTGCTAATGCATGCCAGCGACCTCTCCGGCGCGTTACCGTACGCCAAGAAGGCGGCCGCGGAACGGCCGGCGGATGCGCTGGTGGAGTATGCGTATGGCGAGGTCCTGTTGGGGACGGGAGATTTGCGGCCGGCTATCGCCAGGCTGGAGGCAGCGGAGCGTCTGGACCCGGCCGCGCTAGAATACCACATGGCCCTCACGGGCGCGTATTCCCGGGCGGGCCGCCACCAGGACGCGCGCCGGGAGCGACGGCTGTCGATGGATATGGCGGCGGGAGTCCGCCAGCCAGAGCTAAGCGTGCAGAACGCCGAGGGCGGCAACCGCTCTCCGGAAAACCAATGGTAAGAAGCAATGACTGATGCATTTCGACAAACCAGTCGACTGTGGCTAGCCACAGCAGTGTATGTGGCGCTGGCGGGCGCCGCGTACGGAGCCCCGCCGCACCCCGCGAAAGTCACATGCGCCAACTGCCATCGCGCGGAGGCGCAATCGCAGCCGGGAACCGCCATGGGAACCGGTATCGAATTGCCTCCGAACCAGGAACCCCTGCAGGCGCACCCCAAACTGACGGTGGAAGAGAACGGATACCACTATCTCGTTGAGCGCAAGAACGGCGTCAGCACCTATACGGTCAGCGACGCCTCCGGCGCGCTGACGTTGCCGATTCGATATGCGTTCGGAGTCCACAACCTGACCTTCGTACTGGAATATCAGGGCCATTTCTACGAGAGCCTGGTGAGTTACTACAAGAAGATCGAAGGGCTGGGTATCACCATGGGGGACGATCGCATGCGGCCCCACGATCTGACGGAAGCCATGGGACGGAAGACGTCGGACTCGGAGATTACGGCGTGCTTCAACTGTCACGGCACTGGCGGCGTCAGTCAAGGCAAGTTGACGCTCGATTCGCTGCAGCCGGGCTTGACCTGCGAGCATTGTCATACAGGCGCCGATGCGCACATGCAAGCCATGTCCGGGGGTAAGCCAGCGCCGGTTCCGCGCAAACTGGGGGAGATGGCGGCCGAAGAGATGTCAAACTTTTGCGGACAGTGTCATCGTACGTGGGAATCCGTGGTCGGGCTGCGTCTGTTCGGCGAGAAGAACGTCCGGTTTCAGCCGTACCGCTTGGCCAACAGCCCGTGCTTCCTGGGCAACGACAAGCGCATACGCTGCACGGCTTGCCACAATCCGCACGCGGCATTGGTTCGCGAGGATGCCAGTTACGACCGGACTTGTCTGGCGTGCCATGGCGCGACCCAGAAGACTTGTCCCGTGGCGGATAAGAACTGCGTCAGTTGCCACATGCCGAAAGTAGAGCTGGCCGGAACCCCGGCGCTATTTACGGATCATGAGATACGCGTAGTGCATGCGGGCGATCCATATCCGCAGTGACGTGGCGCACGCACTCATGCGCGCCGTCTCGAGACTCGTCTCGACACCCTCTTGGCGTGCGGTTGTTTGCGTGATGGTGGAAGCGCCACGCCCCAGCTTACCGCGTTTCGTGGACGCGACGTGGGGCGGATGCTGTTCGTAAGGCAGTCTGATTATCTTGCAATCCGCCCATCGCGCATGCGCACCGTGCGGTGCGCAAAGGCGGCGGCTTCCGGATTGTGCGTGATCATAAGAATGGTCTGTCTCAGGCGCCGGTTCAAATCGCGCATCACATCCAGGACGGCGGCGGAGTTTTCGCTATCCAGGTTACCTGTGGGCTCGTCGGCGAGCAGGATGGCCGGGTGATTCACGATGGCGCGGGCAATGGCTACGCGCTGCTGCTCGCCTCCGGAAAGTGCCGCGGGCTTATGATTGAGGCGCTGCGCAATCCCCAACAGCTTGAGCACTTCCTCGAATGCGGGCTCGACGGTCTGCCCGCGCCCGGCGATGTGGCGGGCGATGGCGATGTTATCGGCCGCGGTCAGATTTGGCAGCAGGTTGAATTTCTGGAATACGAAGCCGACCTTGTTCTTGCGCAGTTCGGTCCGGCCGGCGTCGCTGAGCGACGAGATGTCCTGTCCGCCGATGCGCACGCTGCCGCCGGTCGCCGGCGTGAGACCGCCGATAATGTGGAACAGGGTCGATTTGCCGGATCCGGATGGCCCCACGATAGCCAGGAACTCGCCCGGCGGCACATCCAGATCCACGCCGCGCAGCGCGGGCACGTCCACCTTGCCCACGCGATACACTTTTTGCAGGCCGCGGATTTCGATGAGCGGCTCACTCATAGGCGAGCGCCTCAATGGGGTCCTGCGCGGCGGCGCTCAAGCCGGGATAGAGGGCGCCCAGCAGCACGCCCGCGAGGCTGATACCACCCACGATCGGCCACCACAAGGGCGTAATGGCTTGCGTGAGGGATGCCGGATACAACGATTCAATGAGCCAGCGCGCCACGAAACTCAGCCCTATTCCTACCACGGTGCCGCCCAGCCCCATGACCACGGCTTCGGCCAGTATGATCTTCAGAATGAACCAGCGCGACGCGCCCAGCGCCTTCAGAATTCCGATCTCGCGGGTGCGCTGCAGCACAGCCATGTACATGGAAAGCAGCACCACGGCGAAACCGATCACCACGCCGATGCCCACCATCACGTCGATGAAAGTGCTGAGCGCGCCGCCCTGCACATTCTCGACGGTTAGCAGCGAGGTGAACTCCTCCATCGTGTAGAAGTTGTAAGCGGGCCCCAGCAGTGTCTTCAGCTCCGTCATCACCACGGGTATGTCGGCGGGCCGGTTGGCTTTCACGAAGATCTGGCTGACCTTGCCCGTATTTCCGGTAAGATCCTGCAAGGTACGCATGGGCACGGACAGATGCGCGAGTTTGCCGCCTTCCGCTATGCCCGTGACGCGCCAGCGGCGATTGAGGACATCGGTCGCATACTCTCCGGCATGCAGCTTGTGCTGCCGCGCGTAATACTCATCGACGATCAGGTCGTCGGGACCCTGGAACGGACCGCCTTCCAGATACTTGAAGCCGCCGCTCATCTGGTTGAAGCGTGGCAGATCGATACCGTTGACAAAGGTCACGCTGGTAACCGGGTGCACGATCATGCCGATGGCCAGCGCCACGTGGGGCTGCTGCTGAATGACATCCACCAATTTTTCAGGGATGGGAGCGCCGCTCAGGGTCAGCACGGAAGTCCCCGGCGGCCGCACCATAATGTCGGCCCCGATGCCGCGGGCGCGCCGCGCGGAATCCGCCAGCATGCCTTGGCTCAGACCCACCAGGCACAGAATCAACGTCACCGGCACGGCGATCAGGAACATGCTCAGCAGGCTGCGCATGGGCTTGTGCTTCAGGTTCTCCAGGACCAGTCTTGCCGTCACGGTTTCTTCTTTCCGGGCTGGCCCAGCACCTGCAGCACGGTTCCTTCGGGTTGCTCCAGCACGAACTTGTCGTCGGAGACGCCGCGGTTGATCTCCATCTTCACTACGGTCAGGACCACCGCATATTCGTCTTGCGGACGGTCGATTTCGATGGTCTTGGGAAACGGCACGCCATCGTGGTTCTGCCAGTCGCTGTAGCGCGCGTCCGTCAGAATATTACCCGCCGGATCGTAGACAAGCTGCCGGGCGATATGCAGGTTGATGCGGCTGAACCAGACGCTGCGCGTGGGCAGGATCTCTCCATCCGGCTGCACGCGAACGAAGTGCAGGACATAGACGGCGTTGTCTTCATCGGTCAGATTCATGAGCTCCGCTTTTTCGCCCGCCGGCATGGGCGCGGCCAGCAGCGCTTCCAGGAAATGCTGCGGACGGAGGTTCTCGATCTTGTTCGCGGCATGCGCGATAAGCTGGTTCGATCCGGTCACGAAGCGGTTCTGGCCGGGCAGATACAAGCGAAAGTCTTTCCCATTCGAAACCATGTCGAAAGCCTTGTTGCGGACCACCGGGTACAAGCCGATGATGCGGATATCGGCCGGATTGCGGAACAGGATGTAGCCGCGCACGTCCTTGTATTCGGTGATTTTGCTTTTTTCGGAACTGCCCAGCGCGGGCACCATGTCCACCGTGGCGCTGAAACTCCGGATGGCCTGGTAATCGCGCGCCAGGCGGTCGATGAGGGTCTGTTTATCCGCTGTGAGCAGGACCGGCGTGGCATTCGCGCCCTTGCGGGTGATGATGCGCCGGCGCACGAAGCACGCGGAAAAATCCAGCGCCGACAGGCAGATCAGCAAGAGTAGCGCGCGCACGCGCCTGCGAGGCATCATACCATTGTAGGCAAGGGGGCGCGCGGTGTGTCAATCGGGAGTGCGCCGTGGTATATTCGAGTGAAGCGGAAGGGCCTGTGGCGCAGTTGGGAGCGCGCTTCCATGGCATGGAAGAGGTCGTGAGTTCGAATCTCACCAGGTCCACCAAAACAGCCAACCGGAGTCCGAATTTGGACGCCAGCCGCAGGCTTCCGAGAATCACTCGAAAAAAATTCTCAATTTCATGGGACCTTTCCCCTAAATCCAACACGGTCACTTAATTGTTTTTGGGTGGGGCAGGCGATCGCCTATGTCGTCTGCCAGCGCTCGGCGAAGGAGGCAGACCACGAAAGACGATGGTCTGCCCCGCCAAAGTGAACAGGTATTGCCCCTAAATCCGACATTTCCGACAAACACGACCTAAGCTATTGACCGCGTTAGCCGCATCAGGCGCATGGTGTTTCGCGCCGCCGCCGGTTCGGTTGCTTGACAAAATCGGACACAATTGGGTGCATAGGCGGACATTCCGGAACGCAAATTTCAAACGCTCTTCCGAGTGGGAATTGGGTATAGAATCCTGTTGGTACGAAGACCTTGCAGTCAAAACGCCGAAAGTTTGGTGGCGCTGAAAAAACAACATCCGACCCTCACTCCCGCGCGATCGCCTCTAAGGTTTCGCGCACAACATGGTAGATGGACGCCTGCACTTCCTGAATGCGGGGAATATAGTCCGAACGGACGACCATAGGGAAATCCGCCAGACCCCGGCGCAACACCTCGCCACCGTCATAGCCCAGCAACGCTACGGTGGTGAGCTTGCGCTTGCGCGCTTCCTCCAGCGCCATGAGGATGTTTCGCGAACCACCGCTGGTCGAAATCCCCACGGCCATGTCACCTTTGTGTGCCTGCGCGATGAGCTGCCGCAGGAAGGTCGCATCCGTGCCCACGTCATTGGCGACTGCCGTGATATTGGCCGGCTCAAGAGCGAGCGACACAGCCGGGATTGGCCGGTAACCCGCCGGAGGCCACACGCAGTCCAGCGCCCAATCGTTGGCGTCGGTGGCCGAGCCGCCGTTGCCAAACATGATCAGCTTGCCGCCGCGCTGGACGCATTGCCACATGGCCTGCGCCGCGGCGCCGATGGCTTCCGCTTGTTCGCCGGCCACCTGCGCCCTCAGGCTGGCGTCGTCTTGTACCTTGAGCCGGATGGATGCGGCGACTTCGGCCAGCACGTCGTCGGTCTGTTGCTTCTGTTGTCCCAGAAACGGGTAGAGGAAACCGGCATCGCCGGTGTCTAGCCCCAACTCGCGATGCTCGAAGAATACGTGCACGGTCTCCCACAGTACGTGGTAAAGCATCTCGACGATCTCCTGTGCCGCACGGATTCGGCCCGGACGGCTTCCAGCATCGAACCGGCTATGCTCATCTCGTGCATGATAGCAGGCGTCCCTTCGATCATAGCTCGGGTTGCGTGGCGGAGTCTCCCAAATACGCTACCATCGGGCGTGGCGTTGGCGCGGCGGCAGATCCGCATTGGCGGCGTGGTGCAGGGTGTGGGTTTCCGGCCATTCGCATATAACCTGGCACGGCGGTTGGGGCTGGCCGGCTACGTGCTGAACTCGTCGGCCGGAGTGGTGGCGGAAGTGGAGGGCGCGCCGGCCGCGCTGGATCGTTTTGTCCGGAGCCTGCGCAGCGAAGCGCCTCCGCTGGCGCGCATTGAAGAGATGCTCGTCGCGGAGATCGATCCGCTGGGCGAGCGGGATTTCGCGATTCTTGAAAGCCAGGCGCGGGAGGGCGAGTTCGCGCTGGTATCGCCCGACGTCGCCACCTGTCCGGACTGCTACCGCGACTTTACCGATCCGGCCAACCGGCGCTGTGGCTACGCGTTCACCAACTGCACCAATTGCGGCCCGCGTTACACCATCATTCGCGATATTCCGTATGACCGGACCAACACCACCATGGCCGGCTTTCGCATGTGCGCGGCGTGCCAGGCGGAATATGACGATCCAGGCAATCGGCGTTTTCATGCGCAGCCGAACGCGTGCGCGGAATGCGGTCCCCAATTGTCGGCGGCCGTAGCCGAAGCGCAGCAGCGGCTGAGCGAGGGCCAGATTGTGGCGATCCGGGGTTTGGGTGGGTTCCACCTGGCGTGCGATCCGCGCAACCACCGGGCGGTGCGGCTGCTGCGCGAGCGCAAACGCCGCAGCGACAAGCCTTTTGCGCTGATGGCGCGCGATCTGGCCGCAGTCGAGGCGTTCTGCACAGTGTCGGACGCCGATCGCCGGGCGCTGATCGGCCCACGCCGTCCGATCGTGGTCCTGCCCCGACGGATGGAATCGGGCATTTCCGCGGCGGTCGCGCCCGGCAACGATACCATCGGCGTGATGCTGCCCTACACGCCCCTGCATCATCTGCTGTTCACGGGCGCGCCGTACGATGCGCTGGTGATGACCAGTGGAAACCTGAGCGAGGAGCCCATCGTGACCTCGAACGAAGATGCGCTGGATCGGCTGCGCCCGTTGGCGGACTGGTCTCTGCTGCACAATCGCGACATTTATATGCGCGCGGACGATTCGGTGGTGCGCACATTCGAAGGCGCGGAACGCGTGCTGCGGCGGTCGCGCGGATTCGTGCCGCAGGCCATCGACCTGGGCATGCAAGTGGCCGAGGTTCTGGCTTGCGGCGCAGAACTGAAGAACACATTCTGTCTCAGCAAGGGACGCTACGCGGTGCTCAGCCAGCACATCGGCGACATGGAGAACTACGAAACGATGGTCTTCTTCGAAGAGACGCTGGCCAACCTGAAGAAGCTCTTTCGGGTGGCGCCGCGCGCCATCGCGCACGATTTGCATCCGGGGTACCCAAGCACGCAATACGCGCTGCGCATGCCGGATTTGGAAAAGATCGGCGTGCAGCACCATCATGCCCACATCGCCAGTTGCATAGCCGAGAACGGACTGCGCGGCAAAGTAATCGGAGTCGCGCTGGATGGCACCGGCTACGGGACCGACGGCCGCATCTGGGGCGGAGAATTCCTGGTGGCGGATTTTGGCGGCTTCGAGCGCCGCGCCCACCTGCGCTATGTGCCGCTGGCGGGAGGCGATGCGGCGGTGCGCCAGCCCTGGCGGCCGGCGCTCGCTTACCTCGCCGATACATTCGGGCCGGCTGCTGAATTTCCGGAGCTGGCGCTTTGGCGCGAGGTTCCGGAGAACCAGCGCAAGCTGGTGCGCAGCATGATCGCACACCGTGTGAACACCATCGACACGTCGTCTTGCGGACGCTTATTCGATGCGGTGGCATCGCTGGCCGGGCTGCGCCAGCAGGTTACCTTCGAGGGTCAAGCCGCTATCGAACTGGAGGCGATCGCAGCGGAGGGCTTGGCGGACAGCTACCCATTCGCGATCCACCATCATGCGGACGGTGATGCGGACACCGTGGACTTTCGTCCGGCGATCGAACGGATCGTCGCGGAGGTGCGCGCAGGCACGCCGGCGGCGGCCATCGCCGCACGGTTTCACAACGCCGTCGCGGAGGCGATTGTGGAAGTCTGCCGGTGCTTGCGCGCGGCAGAGAAGCTGAACCGCGTGTGCCTGAGCGGCGGAACGTTTCAAAACATGAAGCTGCTGGCCCGTACGCTGGCGGGTCTGCGGCGGCTGGGATTCGAGGTCTTCATCCACGCGCAAGTGCCGCCGAACGATGGCGGCATCGCGCTCGGACAGGCCGTGGTAGCAACGGAGGCGATGCGACGCGGGTAAATTGGGGCAGGCTGTTGCGGCGGTTTGGTCGGGCAGGGGGTTTCGCCTGCGAACCTCGCCCTTGCGCCGGCACGAGCACTGGTGGTCCTTCGGGAACCTCTCTGGCACCGGAAACCTGGCTCCACTTGACACGTTCGCGACGATGGAATTGGATTCGGCAAGCTAAAGCCGTCATCACACTGGTGTTCGATACCCGCGCACGAGCGTGGCCCGGTTTTCATCTGATGTCTGGCATTGGTTGGCGGTCCGTAGCTGCGGCCGTAGAGACTCGCATCACTCTCCTCCCGGCAAACCAGGGATCTGAGACCTTCCGTTAGGGTATCCCGAAATCGCCGCGAAATGGGCCGATTCGCAATCGGCCAGCGGTTGCCAACCTGCCCCACAAGCAAAAACCGCATCCCCCCGCACTTGCCGAACTCCCAACCAGTGTGATATCGTCATCGAAACCTGGGGTATACTGCCCAAGGCCGAGGGAATCCATAGAATGCTGCTTGCTCCGATCATCTGGGTGCTGACCGTCGTCATCATGTATTTCTTCGCGGCCAAGGTCTGGTGGTTTCCGCCACCCATTTCCCAGCATGGCTTGGCCTATGACGCGCAGTTCATGCGCACGCTGGTCATCACCGGCGTTATCTTCTTCTTCGCGCAGTTCGCCCTGGGTTGGGCGATCTTCCGCTTCCGCGACGATGGCCGCCGCGCCAGTTCTTCGCACGGCAGCAACAAGTGGGAAACCATTTGGACCACCGCCACCGCCATTCTGTTCGTGGGCATCGTTTTGACGGGCACCAAGATTTGGGTCGCCGTGCACCTCTCCGAGCCGGACCCTAACGCGATCCCCATCGAGTTGATGTCCAAGCAGTTCGCCTTCTCGTTCCGCTACCCGGGCCCGGACGGCAAGTTTGGGAACACGGATCTGAAGCTGGTGAACGACGCGGCGGGGAATCCCTTCGGCCTCGACGACAAAGATCCGGCCGCCAAGGACGATATCGTGAGCGCCTCATTGAAGGTGCCCGCCGGCAAGCCCATCAAGCTGATCATGCACTCCCGCGATGTGATCCACAACTTCTTCGTGCGGGAGTTGCGCCTCAAGCAGGATATCGTGCCCGGCATGGAAATTCCGCTGTACTTCCAGGCCGACACGCCCGGCACCTACGAGATCCCCTGCTCGGAGTTGTGCGGCCTCGGCCATTTCCAGATGCGCAGCACCATGCAGGTAATGGCGGAAGCCGATTTTGAAAAGTGGAAGCAGGATCAGGCCGCCAACAAGTAATGACCGCATGACTCCCCGGGGCCCGTTTTGACGATTCCATACACGGTGACAACCATATGTCTTCACCCATAGTCCACGCGCAGCACGCGCCGCAAGGCTTCATCCGGAAGTGGGTCTTCAGCCTGGACCACAAGGTCATCGGCATCCAATACTACTTCCTGGCCTTGTTTTCGGTACTGATAGGCATGAGTCTTTCGCTGCTCATGCGCTTTCACATGGTCCACCCGGACGCCAAGGTCGCCTGGTTTGCGAAGCTCTGGCCCACCGCCGCGCAGGGCGGGATCATGACTCCGGAATTATACCTTTCGCTGATGACCATGCATGGCACCATCATGGTCTTCTTCGTGCTGACCACGGCGCCCCAAAGCGGCTTCGGAAACTACTTCCTGCCCATCCAGATCGGCGCAGAGGACATGGCCTTCCCGGTGCTGAACATGATGTCCTTCTGGACCACGTTCCTGGCCCTGGTGGTCATGGTGGCCGCCTTCTTCGTGCAAGGGGGTCCGCCGCTTTCCGGTTGGACGGGTTATCCTCCCCTGAGCGCCATCGGTCCGCTGGCGGGACCCGGCGAAGGCTTGGGGCAAACGCTCTGGATCGTCAGCATCGCCATATTCTGCGGCGCCTCGCTGATGGGCGCCATCAACTTCATCGCCACGCTCATCGACCTGCGCTGCCAGGGGATGTCGCTGATGCGCCTGCCGCTGACCTGCTGGACCTGGTTTGTAACGGCTATCCTGGGCCTGCTGGGATTCGCGGTGCTGTTGGCCGCGGGAGTTCTGCTGATTCTGGACCGCTCCGCCGGAACCAGTTTCTTCATTCCGGGCGGCCTGCTGGTCAGCGACCAGATTCTGAATCACAAGGGCGGTTCGCCGCTGCTCTGGCAGCATCTGTTTTGGTTCTTCGGCCATCCCGAGGTTTACATCGCGATCCTGCCCGGCATGGGCGTGACTTCCCAGATACTCGCCACCTTCGCGCGCAAGGCCGTCTTCGGATACAGGGCCATGGTATACGCCATTCTGAGCATCGGCTTTCTGGGCTTCATGGTGTGGGGCCACCACATGTTCATGAGCGGCATGAGCCCCTATTCGGCCATGGCGTTTTCGGTGCTGACCATGGCCATCGGGGTGCCGTCGGCCATCAAGACATTCAATTGGGTCGGCACGTTGTGGGGCGGCAAGATCCACTTCACCACGGCCATGATGTTCGCCCTGGGCTTCGTATCGCTGTTCGTGACCGGCGGGCTGAGCGGTATCTTCCTGGGCCAGCCGGCGCTAGATCTGTATTTCCACGACACCTACTTCGTGGTGGGCCACTTCCACATGATTATGGGCGTGGCCGCCATCTTCGGCATGTTCGCCGGCACCTTCTACTGGTACCCGAAAATGTTCGGGCGCATGATGAACGAAACCCTGGGCAAGATCCACTTCTATGTCACCTTCGTGGGGGTTTACGCGATCTTCACCCCCATGCATTATCTGGGCATCGCCGGCAATCCCAGACGCTATTCGGACTTCACCAATTTCGACTTCCTGGGCAAGCTCCTCCCGGTGCATAGCTTCATGACCCAAGCCGCCTATGGAACCGCCGCAATCCAGATCCTGTTCTTCATCAATCTTTTCTGGAGTATGAAATACGGCAAGAAGGCGCCCATGAATCCGTGGAACGCGACCACGCTGGAGTGGACCGTGCCATCGCCACCGCCCTTTGACAACTTCGGCGGACATCACCCGGTGGTGAATCACGGCCCGTATGAATACAGCGTGCCGGGCGCGCCGCGCGACTTTATCATGCAAACGGATCCAGTGGACGTCGCCCATGTGGAATAAACACTCCTTGTGGGGCGGACCTCCAGGTCTGCGCGGGTCCTCCAGGGCCCGCTTTTGTTCAATGCAGTATCGTTAAATATGCCAAGCTCCATCACATCTGACATTATCAAACCGCCGGCCCCTCCACGCGGAGGCGGCTTCGGCGGTGGAGGATCGGACAGTTGGGGCGCGTCGCGCCGCGCCTCCATGACCGGCCTAATGGTGCTGCTGGCCGCCACCACCATGGCGTTTGCGGCCTTCACCAGCGCGTTCGTGGTGCGCCGGGGCATTTCCAACGATTGGGTGGCCATGCCGCTGCCGCGGATCGTGTGGGCGAACACCGCCGGGCTGCTCCTCAGCAGCCTCCTGCTGGAGCTGGCGCGGCGATCCCTGAAAACGGGGCGGCGCACTGCATTCAACCGCTATTGGACCGCGGGCACCGTGCTCGGAGCGTTGTTCTTGTTGGGTCAGGCGTTCGCCTGGCGGGAATTGTATGCGGCCGGCATCTTCGTGGCCACCAATCCCAGCAGCTCGTTCTTCTATCTGCTCACGGCGGCCCACGGCCTGCACATTTTAGGCGGCCTCACGGCCCTCGTCTATGTTGACGTGCAGGCTCTTCGCTTGCGGCTGGGTCCCGGCAAGCGTACCGCCGTGGATGTCAGCGCGATGTTCTGGCATTTCGTGGATGGCCTCTGGCTTTTCTTGATGGCTCTATTTCTCGTTTGGGGGTAATTTGTCGATGTCTCAAGGCAATTCGGCGGCAACCATGACTTCGGTCTGGTCGGGAGGGCGTTCGCCATACGCCGTGAATTCGAAGAAGTTCGGGATGTGGCTGTTCATCATCTCCGACGCGCTGACCTTCTCCGCGCTGCTGATGGCGTATACTTACGTGCGGCTGGCCACGCCCAACTGGCCCACGCCGTTTCATTTTTCGCCCAGCATTATTTTTTCCACGGTCATGACCTTTTGCCTGCTCTCCAGCAGCTTGACCATGGTCATGGGAGTGCACGCCATGAATCACGGCCGCCGCAAAGCCGCCGTCGCCTGGATACTGGCAACCATGGTGTGCGGCGCGGCTTTCGTCGTGCTGCACCTTACCGAGTGGCTGAATCTGATCCACAACGAGCATGTGACGCCGTTCGACAACCCTTGGGGAGTGCCGTTGTTCGGCGGCACGTTTTTCGCGCTCACCGGATTGCACATGACCCACGTGGTCATCGGCCTGATCTACCTGGGCATCATCGCGTTTGCCGTGGCGCGCGGCAAATTCAAGGCGGAGGACGTGGAAGTAAGCGGCCTCTATTGGCACTTTGTGGACCTGGTGTGGATGTTCATCTTTCCCCTGGTCTATTTGATGTCTGCGAAAATCTAAACTAGGAACTTACTCATGAGCACTCACTCCGAAGCAATCGATCGCGTGGATGGCGCAACGACCAAGGCTTTCATCACCGTCTGGTTCGCATTGCTATTCATGACCGGCGTCGAGGTCTTGCTGGCCTACGAGCAGATTCCGGTGGTCATCTTTTTGACGGCTCTGGTGGGGCTGTCGGTCATCAAGGCCGCGCTGATCATCGCTTATTTCATGCACTTGAAGTTCGAGAAATTAAGTCTGTTCCTGACGCTATTTCCGATGCTGATTCTTTGCATCATCCTGATGCTTTTGATATTCATGCCGGATTCCAACCGCCTGATGATGATGAGGCCCCGATGAAACGCCTGCTTATCGCGCTTTTCCTCACGGCCGCGAATAGCTCGGCGCAGTGCGTCATGTGCTACCGCACGGCAGCCGCCCAGAATGCGGCCCGCGCCCACCTGCTGAACATGGGGATCGTGCTGCTGGGGTTGCCGCCTTTCTGCATTCTGGGAGGGTTCCTGATTCTGGCCTGGCGCAGGAACCAGGCATTTACGGACCCCGAGCGCGGTAAATCATAGTATTGGTACAGCTTAGTCGGCTCAAGCCGCGCGGTTTTCTCCGAATTATTCCCGCTTGCTAGAACTGTTCACCGATTATTGATCGAGATTTCTCTTGACACCGGCGCCAGCCGGCAGTATCCTCAACCAGGTACTGACCGCGATCTCTTAGGAGGATTTGAACGATGCCAAGGATCTCGCGACACGCACGCACACAAGAATTTCTGTGCGTTTCATTACCGATGACTTACAGCGCGGCCGCGCAAACTACGACAACGCACCCAACCGTGGCCGATGATGGGGCGCCGCCCTACGCGGGCATCTCGTTAAATGCCTCAACTAGCTCCTGGGCCGTCAACTCCGGAAACGTCTTCCCGGTTGTGGGAAGCGTTACACCGCCTGCGTGCTCACCGGGCAATACAGCCGCTACCGCACCAGCGTGAATCCAAACGAGCCTACGCTCGCCGGAATCACGACCACCTCGGCCTCATCGTTCGGATTGACAGCCTTTATAAGCTTCCCACTACCCATACCCTGCCGCCGCTGCCGGATCCCCCCTATCACACGAATTATAAGTTCGAGCCGGTAATCGCGCAGCCGCTTTACGTTACGAACGTCTCGATCAGTGACGCCAATCACAACATCGTGTTGGTGCGTCGCTCGACGATTGGGTATACGCCTACGACACGGGCACGGGAGCGCTGCTGTGGTCCACCTCGCTGGCCGCCGACTGCCTCACGGGTGGCGTCCCGTTCGACAACAACTACGGCCACAACCCTGGCGGGACAAACTTGGTCTACTACGGAGTGGTGGCTACGCCGGTGGTCGACATTTACTCGGGTACCGCTCCCGTTCCCACCGCGTTCGTCGTATCCTCGTGCGTGACCTCGGCGAGCCCCGAATTAATCCACTGGAACCTCGACGCCATCAGCCTCGAGACAGGCGTGTCGATGGGCACCACGACTATTAGCTCAAGCGGGTTCAATCCCTCCTACCAATTGTCGCGCGCTTCGCTGCTCCTGGGCGTGAGAGGCCGACGGGGCGTCGGCCGCGGTCCAGGGGAACCGCCCCACGACACAGGAGTGCGTGCGCCATAATGTAACGTAGCGGACCGCAGGCGCGTCCCACAGTAAATTATCGCTTTGGGAGCCTTGCGACTCGCAATAGTCTTACTAACGTTGGTGTGTCCGCTGATCGAGGGGGCGGAGCCTGCTTTACAGCCGGTCACGGTGTGCGAAGTGCTGCAGGGTCTCTCCGCCTACGACGGCAAAGTGGTCGCGGTTGTGGGACGATTCTCCTCCCGCCAGACGGGCCGCTGGCTCGGAGAGCAGAAATGCGACCGCAAGCTAGTCGCCGGCGGCCAGGAGTGGCCCAATGCTTTCTGGGTGACGTACGATCCGGCAGCCGCCCCCGAGCCGCCTACTGTGTTAGCGGTGGACGCTACGCTCCTCGCCCAAAAACTGCGCGCCGTGAAGCTCGGAACGTCCCTGACAAAGCTCCCCTTCGGCAGTCCCGATTACGATAACTGGGCCGTGGTGTATGGCCGCGTCGAAACCCGCAAGGATCTGGTTACGGTCACCGGCAGCGGAACGCGGAAAAACGGCTTCGGATACGGAGAGTCGTCTCCCGCGCGCTTAATCTGTCACGGCGACGCCGTGGTGATATTTCTCAACGACGACGCTACGACGCCCGCTTCGCGGTGAATTCCATGGGGCCTCCGCCTTTGCGCCCCTGCGCCTGGCCGCCTCCGCCTTGGCGCTCCCTGGTGAACTTGATCGAGTCGCCGGAAATCGTCCCCTTATACAGGATCCTCATGGTGTTTCCATTGAACTCCATGGATTGCGTGAAGGAGATCTGATCGCCGTCGATCTTGCCGTCGGAAATCTCCATATCCCCTTGGCGCCCGCTCAAAGTACCGGTCAGCGCCTTGCCGTCGACCTTGAAGTTGAATGTCTGTTCCCGTGTTTGTCCGTCGCGGCCGGTCATCTGCGCGGTCCACTTGCCGGTGACATCCGCAGCCAGGGCCGTCAGCGAGAGGAAGCCGAGAAGAAAGCCTGTAGTCATTAGTTTTCGCATGCAGAAAAGGCGCTCCCAAAGGAGCTAATGTTACGCGTTGGCATTGGTTTACAATGTCTTAACAGGGTAACGGCTGACGGTTTCCGGTCGTCGTTGCATTTTGAGGCATTCGGATTTTGCCTATTCATCGTCTTTTTCTCCTTTCTTTTTTGGCCGCCGCCGGGGGGCTATATGCCCAGAGCGGCTTCGTCAAGTCGGCGAACCAGCCCATTCCCGGCGCGACGGTGACGGCCACCATTGGCGACCGGAAACTCGAAACGACTACGGACCAGACCGGCCACTACGGCTTCCCGGCCGCGCCGGCGGGCGATTGCGCCATCGAAGTGCGCATGTTCGGTTTCGACCTTGCCAGCAAGAAATCGAATTGCGCGGAAACCGCGAAGATCGATTTTGCGCTGCAATTGCAGGAATCGCCTTTGGCGCAACGCATGGCTCGCATGGGCGGCGCGCAGGCCGGCGGGAATCAGCTTCAAGCGCAATTGCAGAGCGAAATGAATGCGCCGGAAGCGGCGGCCGGCGCCGCGCCGGTGGATGGCCAGAACAGCAGCGAGGCCTTCCAGGTATCGGGCAGCCTGAGCCAGGGCTTGGCGCAAAATTCCCAGCCCGATTTCGGCATGATGATGGGCGGGCCGGGCATGGCCGGCGGTCCTGACGGCGGTTTTGGGGGACAGAATGGACCGGGCGGCGGCGCTCCTGGAGGCGGTGGTCCCGGCGGCGGCTTCGGCGGACCCGGAGGCGGGGGCCCCGGCGGCGGATTTGGCGGACGCGGAGGCGGGCCTGGCGGGCCGGGCGGCAATCGGGGACAAGGCCAAGGCCGCCCCGGCGCGCAGTTCGGCAACCGCAGGACGCCCAGCCAGATCCATGGCATGGCGTTCATGACGCTGGCCAACTCGGTGGTGAACGCCAGGCCATTTTCCATCACCGGGCAGGAAGTGCCGCAGCCCTCTTACGCCAGCAGCCGCTTCGGATTTCTGGTGGGCGGACCGCTGGTGATCCCGAAGATTGTCAAGGACACGTCCACCTTCTTTTACTTGAACTATACCGGCACGCGCTCCCGGCAGTCGTATTCGGCGGTGGAAACAGTACCGACCGCGCTGGAACGGACAGGAGACTTTTCGCAGGCGCTGGAATCGTCGGGACCGGTGCAGATCTCCTTTCCCGGCAATAAGATTCCGACGAGCATGCTGAATCCGATAGCGCTCAAGCTGCTCAATGACTACATCCCATTGCCCAATCAGACCGGATCCGTGGACAACTATCAGTACCTCGCATCGCCGCCGAACAATAGCGATAATCTGAACGGGCGCGTGATGCGGAATGTAGGCAAGAACGATCGCTTGGCGTACCACCTGTCCTACCAGCGCCGCGACGCCGACAACGCCCAGCCATTCGCGTTTTTCGATACCGTGAGCGGCTACGGCATACAGACGGACCTTACCTGGACGCACAACTTCACGCCCGTCACCATCCTCAGCTCGATGGTGTCCTTCAACCGCAACCGCAACGAAACGACTCCGTTCTTTGCATACGGAACGGATGTGGCCGCGGAATTAGGTATCGCGGGGACCTCCACAAACCCGGTTGACTACGGTCCGCCTAACTTGAATTTCACGAATTTTGGCGCGCTGAGCGATGGGCAGCCGATACTTACACGCAACGAAAGTCAGGGCCTGACCGAGAGCGTCATCCTATCGCGCGGGAAACACACACTCACTCTGGGAATGCAGTATAGCCGCAACGATACCAGCACCACCACCCAGCAAAACGGACGCGGCACCTTCAATTTCACCGGCGAGGCCACCGGCTTCGACTTTGCCGATTTCCTGGTCGGGATGCCGCAATCGGCTTCCATACAATACAGTCCGGCGATGTATTTCACGCAGAATGTCTGGACCGGTTACGCGCTTGACGATTTTAAAGTTGGCGCGAATCTGACCTTGAGCCTGGGTTTCCGCTACGAGTTCTTCGCACCGCTGCAGGAGAAATACAACGAGATGGCCAATCTGGACATCGCTCCCGGTTTCGGCGATGTCGCGGTGGTTGCACCTTCCGTGCCTGGACCATACACCGGATCGTTCCCGGGGGGCCTCATCAATCCCGACTACCGGAATTTCTCGCCGCGCCTGGGACTGGCTTATAAGGTGCCGTTCATTAAACGCTCCACGATCGTCCGTTCCGGCTACGGGATCTATTACAACGGCCAGTCTTACATTCCATTTGGGCTGAAGCTGGCGCAACAGCCGCAACCGGAGGGATTGCCGACCTTCGCCGTGTCGAAGAGCGTGAATACCAGCGCCGACAATCCGCTGACGCTGGCGGATGGCCTTGCCGCGGCATTTCCGGGGACGATCACCAACACTTACGCCGTGGATCGCTACTATCGCACACCGTACGCGCAGACCTGGAATCTCACCATCCAGCATGACCTCGGGCGCGGCTTCTTCATGGAAGTGGGGTATCTGGGCACCAAGGGAACCCGCCTGGATGTTTTGACGCTTCCCAATGAGGGGCCTCCGGGCACCCCACTCTCTTCCGGGAACCAGCTTGCGAATGCCACCGGATTCACTTATGACGCTCCCATTGGCGATTCCACTTTCAACGCGCTGCAGACGCACCTGATGCGGCGTTTCCGGGGAGGGATTTCGATGAATGCGCGTTACAATTTTTCGAAGTCCATCGACGACGCATCCAGCTTCGGAGGAGTCGGCAGTACGGTGGCGCAGAACTGGCTGGATATCGCGGCGGAGCGCGGTTTGTCCAGCTTCAATCGCACGCACGTGTTCACCATGAGTTGGGTATACACGTCGCCGTTCGGCAATCCCAACTCGCATTTTGCTTCGGGCGGCTGGGCCGGGCGTTTGCTGCGAAATTGGTCGCTCTCGGGCGGCATCACGGCTGAGTCGGGCACGCCGCTGACTGCCCGCGTTCTGGGAAAAGAGGCGGAGTTAGCGCAGACCAACGGGGTGGGCAGCGAGCGCGCCAATGCCACCGGCGAGCCGGTGACTTCCGGAAACGGGATCTTCAATCTGGCTGCGTTTACGGCGCCGCCGTCGCGCGAGTTTGGCAACGCCGGACGCAACACCATTCCGGGTCCCGGCCTGGTGTCGGTGAACGCGGCGTTCGGGCGATCGTTCCAGTTTGGCGACACGCGCCGACGGCTGGAGTTCCGCGCGGAAGCTAACAATGTCTTGAACGAGGTCAGCTATACGAACGTCGCCACGGTGGTGAATGCGACGAACTATGGCCTTCCGACCGCCGCTTCGGCCATGCGTACGCTGGACATCGTGATGAGGTTCCGGTTTTGAAATATCTTGCGATCATAGCGACGATGGCTCTGCTGGCCAGCCAGTCGATCTCACAGCAAATGGCCACGTTCACCAGCACGGCCAACGTGGTGGTGGTTGACGTGACAGTTACCGGCCGCGACGGCAAGAGCATCGGCAACCTGACCGGCAGCGACTTCCTGGTTTACGAAGACGGTAAGCTACAGACCTTGCAAAGCTGCGAGCTGCAGAAGCTGGACAGCAAGCCGCTCGATCCGATTCTACCGGCCAAGACGCTACAGACCCGCGAAGCGCCCAAGCCCGCTACTCCTGTGGCGCCCGAGACGCCCCCTGCGAAAGCCGATCTGCACGATCACCGGCTGATCGTAATGCTGTTCGATATCTCGACGATGGCCCCTCAGGAGCAGGTCCGCGCCGTCGACGCGGCCATCAAATTCCTCGGCACGCAGATGACCACCAGCGATCTGGTCTCGATCATGACCTTCGGAAGCGAGCTGAAAACCGTTCTGGATTTCACGGCCGACCGCGACCAGTTGATTTCCACGCTGCACGCTTTCCACGTGGGCGAATCGAGCGAGCTGTCCACCATGGCGGACACCGGCGCGGATACACAGGACCTCAGCGGGTCGTTCGTGGCCGACGAGACCGAGTTCAACATCTTCAATTCCGATCGCAAGCTGGCCGCGCTCGAAGACGCCGCCCGCCGCCTGGCGCATTATCCGCAAAAGAAGGCGCTGGTCTATATCTCCAGCGGCATCGAGAAGACGGGCGTGGAGAATCAGTCGCAACTCCAGGCGACGGTAAACGCCGCCATGCGGGCGAACGTGGCCTTCTATCCGATCGACGCACGCGGCTTGATGGCCACCCCGCCGGGAGGAGACGCCACCCAGGCGGCATCGGTGGGATCGAACCTGTACACCGGTTCGGCGCAACAGTCGCTGATGGACAACTTCCATAACACGCAGGAAACCCTGGATACGCTAGCTGCCGATACCGGCGGCAAGGCGCTGCTCGATTCCAACGATCTGACGCTGGGCATGACCCAGGTGCAGAAGGACATGAGCAGCTATTACATGCTGAGCTACGCTAGCACTAACCCCGCCGAAGACGGCAAGTACCGCCGCATCCAGGTGAAGCTGGCTCCCAAGGTGGCGGACTTGAAAGCCAAGCTGGAGTTCAAGCAGGGCTATTACGCTCCCACCACTTTCGCCAAGATGACCGGCACCAACAAAGAAGCGCAGTTGCAGGAGGCATTGCTCAGCGACAATCCGGTGACCGACCTGCAGATCGCGGTGGAAATCGATTACTTCCGGCTGGCGAAAGGCAAATACTTCGTGCCGATTACGGTACGCATCCCCGGTTCGGCATTGTCTTTCCGCAACAAAGGCGCCAAGGCGGCCACCGAGATGGATTTCGTGGCCGAGATACGGGATGCGCGCGGGCGGCAGGCTTCGTTGGTGGGCGACACGATTCCGCTTAAGGTGGCGTCCACCACGGCCGGGGAAGTCGCGCGCAAGCAGATCCAATACGATACCGGGTTTACGCTGGCGCCTGGCAAGTACAGTCTGAAGTTCGTGGCGCGCGAAAACGGGGAAGGCAAGACCGGCACCTTCGAATCGCCGTTTACAATTCCGGATCTCGGCTCGGGGAACGCCTTGCGCCTGAGCTCGGTGATCCTGAGTAACCAGGTGCAGGCGGTGAAGGAGCAGATCGCCGGCGCGAAGAACAGCAAGAAGCTGGTGGCGGAGGATCCGCTGATCGACGATTCCGGCCAGAAGATCATGCCCAATGTGACGCGGGTGTTCCGGCCCGGTCAGAAGATGTCGGTCTATCTGGAGCTTTACGATCCCGGCGTGATGCAGTTCCCGGCGGCGGCGGCGAATCAGGGCCAATCTCAGCAAGGTCAGAACGCCGGCATCACCAGCGTGACGGCCACCGTAGCTTTCTATCAGGGAGATAAGAAGGTGATGGAAACGCCGGCCGTGCGGGTCAATCGCGTCAATGCCAAGCGGCAGGGTGTGGTGCCACTGCGGCTGCTGGCGCTTTTGAAAGACTTGCCGGCGGGGCAGTATGTCTGCCAGGTGAACGTGATCGATCAGCTCGGGCACAAGTTCGCATTCCCCAGAAGTTCGATCGTGATGCTGGCGGCCGAGGCGGACTCGAAGCCCCCGGCCCCCGCCGATGCGGCGCGCAAGACGGGTTAACCCGAATGAGGTGGCGCACGCGCTCTGGACGAAGAAGCGGGTCCAGGGGGACCCGCGCAGACCAGGGGGTCTGGCCCACTAAACCTCACAGGCTGAAGCCTGTGGCGGCGGGAAGGCAGATTTTGAGGGAGCCGTCTTCGAAGAAAAGGCGGATTTCTCCCGGGGACTGGCGGACGATTTCGTCGAGAGTAGGGAAATCGTTCCCGGCGGCAGGCGAGGTCACCGTGACGATCGCATAGCCGTCGCCGGTATCCTCACTGGACACGCCGGAAGTCTCGATCCGGAACTGGCCGGAGGAGGCCGCGTCGCGGGCGGAGAGGGCCAGTTGCATCAGGATCAGCTCGATGCGGCCGGGGTCGGCCTTGGCGGCGCCGGCATCGGCATCCAGCAGCAGTTGCAGTCCGATGGCGTCGCCGAGCGCGCATTGCAGCAAATCGTCCAGACCGGCGATCAGCTCGTTGAGATCCAGATAAGAAGAAGGGGCGGGCTGGCGCTGGCCAAACTCCAGGAGGCGGTTGGCCAGGCGCGCGGCGTGAGTGCGTCCGCGGCCGGCTTCCAGCAGGCGGGCGAGTTTTTGAGCGACGGCGGAGGTCAAGCGGCCGAGGATCTGCAGGCGGTTCGCGGAACCATGATCCGGCGATCCCCAGGGCTCGTCGGCGGCGCGTTGGTTCGCGGCGCGAAACAACAGGCATACGCCTACGGCGCGCGCATCGCCGTCCCGCACGGGCGCGGCGCTGCCTTGGATGGCTTGGCGGGCGCCGCGACGGCCGAGCAGCACAACGTCATTGCCCAAGCCATCGCCCAAGCCAGTGCCCAAGCAGACGGCGGCGCCTTCCCGAAACACTCTGCCAACGGGGGACCCCTGCGGCGCTCCGGTCAGGGCATTGAGAATGGTGAAGACTTCACCGGCCGGTTTGCCGAGGGCCTCTACCTGCGTCCAACCCGTGAGCGTTTCGGCCATGCGGTTCATCAGCGCGACTTGGCCGTTGGCGCCGGTGACGATGACGGCTTCATCGATACTACCGATGGCGGCGGCCATACGCTGTCCGCGGTCGATCAGTTGGCGCTCGCGCCGGAGGCGGTCGAAGCCGAGCTCGATGGCGGTGCGCAGGGCGCGGTCGTCAAACGGTTTCAAGACATAGCCGCAAGGCGCGGTCTGCCTGGCGCGCTCCAGGATTTCCGCATCGGCGTGAGCGGTGAGGTAAACCACCGGGATCTTGAGGTGGTCGTACAGGGCACCGGCCACATCGATGCCGTCCGGAACGCCCTTCAGTTTGATATCCATCAGGACCATGTCCGGCGTAGTATGGACGGCCAGCCGGAGAGCTTCCGCACCGGTGGCGACGGATCCCACCACTTCGTATCCCAATGCTTTGACACACTCTTGTATGTCGGCCGCTACAACCTTCTCATCCTCGACCAACATGATCCGAGGTTTGTTCATTTGATTTAGTCTCCTTTGACTTGATTAGTTGGCACGCGAAACCGCCTGCCCCACTTGTCCTACAAACAAAAATCGGTATTGGGAGCCTGCGCTGCAGGAACGCTCCACGGCCGCGCCGATCTGGCCGGCCAGAAGATCCACCAGCCACAGTCCCAGCGACCGCGTATCGGTGGGCTGCGCGCTTTCGGGGAAGCCCCGGCCGTCGTCGGCTATAGTGAGTTCGACTGCGCCGCCGGGCCGCGCGTGAAGACCCAGCGACACATGACCTTTGCGGCCCTCCGGAAAGGCATGCCGGAGGGAGTTGGAAACGAGTTCATTGACAATCAGCCCGCAGGGGATGGCGGTATCCACGAGCACCGGGATATCTTCGACATCCATGCGCAGATCCACGTCCGCCGAATTCACACCGTAGGAACTGAAAAGGTTGGCGGCCAGATTGCAGATATACTCGCCCAGGTTGACGTGCGAAAAATCCTTGGCGCGGTGCAGTTGATCGTGCAGAATGGCCATGACATGGACGCGTTCGCGGCAGTCTTTTAGGACCTGCAGCAAGGTGTCGTCGTGGAGGTTGCGCTCCTGGAGGCGGAGCATGCTGCAGATCACCTGGAGATTGTTCTTTACCCGGTGATGGACTTCGCGCAGGAGAACTTCCTTCTCCTGCAAGTTGCGCTTGATCTTTTCGCCGGCGTCACGGCGCGCGGTGACATCGCGGAAGTACACATCCAGGCCCTCGGCCGAGGGGTAGGCGTGGACCTCGAACCACCGTTCGCACGGCGAATGCGGATAGCGTTCTTCGAGATGCGCGGGCGCGCCGGTGCGCACGGCCTGTTCGAACAGCCGGTAAAAGGGACCGCCGGCGGCTTCGGGGAACACTTCCCAAAGATTGCGTCCCAGCACGTTGTCGCGATGGCAGGTCCACAGACGCTCGGCTTGCCGGTTCACGTGGATCAAGCGCCAGCCGGGGTCCACTGCGAAGAAGGCGTCGCTGGTGCTTTCCAGGGCACGAACGCAGCGGGCTTCGGATTGGCGCAGAGCTTCCTGGTCCAGCCTGCGGCTGGTGCGGTTGTGGGCTACGGTATATGCCAACCCGCCTGCTTGCGTGCCTTTCGACAGACTGTGCGTACCCCACCAGAGTGTCGAGACGAGTCTCGACACGGCACGCATGAGTGCGTGCGCCACGGGGAAGGGGGTGGTGCTCCATACCAGAGATTTGTAGGAGCCGTTGGCGCAGCGAAAGCGGCTCTCCAGGCCGGCGATGGGATTTCCGCGGGCCAGTCCGGCGACGGCGGCGGCGGCGGCGGGGCGGTCTTCGGGATGCAGCAGGTCGAGGATATTGGTGGCCAGCAGGTCCGATTCGGGTTGGCCCAACATGACGATGAAGGCCGGATTCAGGCGGCGGAGATGGCCGTCGAGAGTGGTGATGCAGAAGAGGTCCTGCGAGAGGGCGAAGAAAGGGTCCACGGGCATAGGTTGCGGGCTCGCGAAGATAGAATGCCACGGCATCAATGTCTTTATGGGCGATGGGTTATGATTCTAGGTGCTGGGTTCAGGGTTCTGGGCGCTGGGTGCTGGGCCGGATTGTGCGGGATTGTGCATGGGCGCGGCAGGAGCGCCATCTTTTGGGTTCGCTTCGTAATTTATTGGTTCTGAAGACGTTTGCGGGGGTTCGGGGGCCGGTTTTGATGGCTTTTGGGGGCCATCGCGGATGGGGTCGGGGGTGTTGCGCGCCACCTGGAAGGCCTTCAACTGGCGGAGGCTGCGGTCGACGGAGTGCTCGATGGTGGTCTCGTAGCGGGTGAGCTTGGCGAGAGAGTTGGGACGGGCGCAATCGACCATAAAGGCGCGAGCCAGGACGTCGCCTTCTTCGTGCGGGGTGGGCGGGTGTGCCTTGGCATTGCCCGAGTTGAGTTCCCATTCGTAGAGTTCCTGCTCGGAGCGGTCGGTTGTGGCGACCTGCTGACAGCGCTCGCGGTAGATGCCGGCTTCCATGGGGATGGTTCGGTCGAGGCGCCACTGATCGGCGGCGATGCGCTGTACGAGTTTTTCTTCGCCGAGGCCGACGGGGCGGAAGCGGTCGTAGAGGTCCTTGAGGAGTAAAAGGAACTCTTCGCGGTCCTCGTCGAGCAGGATGTGTTTATCGGCGCAGAGGCCATGTTTCAGGCCATTGCGGCTGGATGCGGTTTTGCCTTCGGCGGTGCGGGGGCCGGTGGACTTTTTGGCGTTCTCGCGGTTGGCGTTGACTTGGGCTTCCGTCGGCGTGGGTGGGTGGTCGGTATTCGGCATGTAGCTCTCTCCAGTTATATGTTAAGGGGGCGAGTTTGGGGGATTCGGAGGCAATTCTCTTAAGTGTTTGAAAACAGGGGGGAGTTTATTTGGCTCGGGCTGTGACTGGCGTTTGGGGGCTACGAGGAGGGCGGTGGGGTTGGCGGCTAGCGGATGGCGGCAGATCCGCGGCGGGGAGTTTAGTCCCGATTTGATGTTGGGCTTGCCGGATGGCGCTCTGGTCGCAATGCTGGAGCAGGTCGCGGAGGTTTTGCTCCGTTGACAGCTTGTAGAACGTTCCGTTGGGGGCCAGATAGACGAGCGCTTTCTTGCCGGCGTTGACGAGTTGCTGGATGTTGTTCAGCGACCCTTTCTTTTCCCATCCCACAGCATCATTCCGCATTTGGCGTCGCGGGCCATTGCCAGATCTTTGGCCGCATAGTATGCGAAGCCGGCACGGGCGGATGGGGCTGCGATATGCCTGGTTGGCCAGTTGCCCAGGTTATTGCGGCAATGCTCCATGCAGTAGACCGTCACGCGTTCGTAGCCACGGCTTGCGAGGTGATGCTGGACAGCTTTGTCCGCTCCGTTCGCGTCACCGACGAAGATCGTGCATTGGCGGGTGATGAAGTCGTCAAGTTTGTCACGGACGAGGCTGTTGAGGCGGGAGACTGCTCACGATCCGCCGCTGGTCATGCGAGTTTGCGGGGATGGGTCAAGATTAGCAGATAAATAGCGCGGGAGCGGCCGACTGCGCTCAGCAATTGCGCGATCGCGCTCACGGTAGCGCCGGACCGATAAAGATCGTCGATGAGGAGCAGGCTTTTGCCTTCGGTCCTGAGGGTGTTGACGGAAAATGCGTCATTGACGATCTCGGTACGTCTTGCGTAATCGAAAATGTCTTTTCAGCTGGGCGGTATTTTTCGCTTTGACCAGGTCGGGTCGGTAGTTGTGCTTCCAGACGGGACAGGGCCGCGGCGGTGGCGACCTCTAGGGCAACGGCTAGGGCTTCGGCGTGGGCCCGGCTGGCCTGGCCGGCGTAGGAGATGAAGACGGGGCTTGGCATCGGGCAAGCCGACGCTTTTGGTTTAATGCTCGGCTAGCGGCGCTCGCCGGCGGGTCCAGGGGGACCCGCGCAGACCAGGGGGTCTGCCCAACTAAAGGCGTCGGCACGAGTGCCGGCGCGGCGCGCATGAGTGCGTGCGCCACGGGTTCGGTAAGATAAATATGGACATGGCTGTCGCCGAGAAGCAATACACCACCATCAGCGGGGTGCCGATCGAGCCGCTTTACGGGCCGGAGCAGTTGCCGGATTTGGCTGCGCCCGCGCCTGGGGAGTTTCCGTACACGCGCGGCATCCACGAGACGATGTACCGCGGGCGCCTTTGGACCATGCGGCAGTTCTCCGGATTCGCTACGCCGGAGGAGACCAACCGCCGCTATCACTACCTGTTGCAGCAGGGCCAGACGGGCCTCTCGGTGGCTTTCGACCTGCCGACTCTGATGGGCTACGACGCGGACCACGGCTTGGCGGAAGGCGAAGTGGGGAAGTGCGGCGCGTCCATTTCGTCGCTCGAAGACATGGAGATTTTGTTCCGCGGCATCCCCCTGGGGGAGGTGACGGTCTCGATGACCATCAACTCGCCGGCGGCGGTGTTGTGGGCCATGTACCTGGCGGTGGCCGAGCAGCAGGGCGTGGGCTGGAAGGCGGTGTCGGGGACGCTGCAGAACGACATCCTGAAGGAATACATCGCGCAGAAGGAATACATCTTTCCGCCGCGGCCGTCTATGCGGCTGGTCACGGACACCATCGAATTCGGGGCGCGGCACACGCCGCGGTTCAATCCGATTTCGATCAGCGGATACCACATTCGGGAGGCCGGCTCGACGGCCGTGCAGGAACTGGCTTTCACGCTGCGGGACGGCATGGAATACGTGGAATGGGCGCTGGAGCGGGGCATGCAGGTGGACGAATTCGCGCCGCGGCTGAGTTTCTTCTTCAACGCGCACAGCGACTTCTTCGAGGAGATCGCCAAATATCGCGCGGCGCGCAAGCTGTGGGCCTACGCCATGCGCGACCGCTTCGGCGCCAAGGACGAGCGCAGCCTGAAGCTGCGGTTCCATTCGCAGACGGCAGGATGTTCGCTGACGTGGCAGCAGCCGTACAACAACGTGGTGCGCACGGCGATCCAGGCGCTGGCGGCGGTGCTGGGCGGCACGCAGTCGCTGCACACGAATTCGCTGGATGAAGCTTACGCGCTGCCGAGCGAGCAGGCGGTGACCATCGCGCTGCGCACGCAACAGATTCTGGGCTACGAGAGCGGCGTGGCGAACACGCCGGATCCGCTGGGCGGCAGCTACTTTGTGGAGCGGCTGACGCTGGACATGGAGCAGGCCGCGGGGGATTACTTCCGGCGCATCGACGAGATGGGCGGAATGATCGCGGCGATTGAGAACGGCTTTCCGCAGAGCGAGATCGCCAACGCCAGCTACGTGTACCAGCGCGCGGTGGAGGCGAAGGAGAAGCTGGTGGTGGGGGTGAACGCGTTCCAGTCGCAAGACCAGCCCATCGAGCTGCTGCAGATCGACCAGACGGCGGAGGAGCACCAAGTGAAGAAGCTGGCGGCGTTGCGCGCGCGGCGCGATAATGGGCGCGTATCGAAGACGCTGGACGCATTGCGGCGGGCGGCCGAGGGCACGGAAAACACCATGCCGTTCATTTTGGATGCGGTGCGCGCCTACGCGACGTTGGGCGAGATCTGCGACGCATTCCGCGAAGTGTTTGGTTCATACCGGGAGACGGCGCATATTTAGATGAACCCACCAATTCGAGTGCTAGTCGCGAAGCCCGGGCTGGACGGCCACGATCGCGGCGCCAAGGTGATCGCACGGGCGTTGCGGGACGCGGGCATGGAGGTGATTTATACCGGCCTGCGGCAGACTCCCGAGATGATCGTCAACGCGGCGCTGCAGGAAGACGTGCAAGTGATCGGGCTGTCGATACTTTCGGGCGCGCACAACGCCATCGTGCCGCGGGTGATGGATCTGCTGCGGGAGAAGGACATGCTGGACGTGAAGGTGATCGTGGGCGGCATTGTGCCCGACGCAGACGCGGCCGCGCTGAAGCGGCGGGGAGTGGCGGCTGTGTTCCAGCCCGGTGCGTCGCTGGACGCGATTGTGGAATTCATCCGCGGGTCGGTTGTAAGGGTATGAGCGATATGAGCGTGGGCCGCATGCTGATTGCGCTCGGCATATTTCTGGTGGTACTAGGACTACTGTTGACCATCGGGGAGAGGCTGCCATTGCGTCTGGGCCGCCTGCCAGGCGACATCTACGCGCGCGGCAAGCACATCAGCTTCTACTTTCCCGTTGTGACGTGTATTCTCCTGAGCGGGGTGCTTTCGCTGGCGATGTGGCTTTTCCGCCGCTGAAGGACGCCCGGGCTGCGGCAATCGGATTGCAATACAATAGTCATGGATTTAAGCAAGACAATCGCCGACCTCTACCAGGAAAAGACCCGGCTCGATAGGGTGATCGCCTCTCTCGAACAGCTCGGAGTGGATTCGTTTCCGATGCCCGTCGCCGTTGCGCGACGGGGCCGTAAGTTCATGAGTTCCGACGAGCGGCACGAGGTATCGGAGCGGATGCGACGGTACTGGGCGGAGCGCAAGGCGGCGGAGCAGCGGCAGAATGTGCGGGAGATGACTGCGGCTTCGGCCGCCTAAAGTACCCGCAAGTTTGCGCCGATTTCCGGGGCACCCGCCGGGTCGCGCGCAGGATTCCATCCTGCCCCACAGGCCTTTTTCCGCCGTTCGAGTGCAATCGGGTACTTTTTACCCTGGATTTTCTACACATCGCGGCCTTACTGGTTTGCTTAGGTTTCTATCGGACGCGCCCCATTTTCTCCAGCGGCCAATAAACAAATACCGCTTTCCCATAAATGTTCTGGCGCGGTACCAAGCCCCAGGCGCGGCTATCGTTGGAGGAGCTGCGGTGATCTCCGAGAACGAAATACTGATCGCGCGCAAGGCATTCGGGCGGGCGCGACTGGTAGTCGCGGTATTCCTCGGGCACGTAGCCCTCGACTAGGGGCTTGCCGTTTACAATCACTACTCCACGGTCGATTTCCACCAGGTCGCCCGGCAGCCCGATCACGCGCTTGATATAGGACTTTGAAATATCCCCCGGGAACCAGAAGACCACGGTGTCGCCGCGTTGGATGCTGCCGATGCCGAAGCGGTAAGTGAATTTATTGATGAAGATGCGCTCCTGGTCGCGCAGGGCGGGCATCATGCTGGTGCCCTCCACTTTCACGGGCTGATAGATGAAAACGATCAGGACGACGGCGATCAGGACGGACAACGCCAGATCGCGCAGCCAGGATATCGGGTTGAAACCGCTGGCGCGACCGGCAGGCGTCTGTTCAGGCAAAGATTCGGCTGAAACCGGGGGCTGATTCTCTGGCATCCCGCGCGACGTTCCCTCGGGTAATATTATAAAACAGAGCCGTTGGGGGCGGTAGGATAGTGATAGCAGGGATATGGCAATCTGGATGGGAGCTGGCGCCTTAGCCGGCACAGATTTCGGGATGACAGAACCGCAACGCCCGGTCGCGCTCAGCGCAGCCGTACTACTCTTTCTCATCGCGACAGGCGCGGCCACCGCACAGACCACAACTGTTTTTGTTCCGGGGAACACGCTAGGATATTTCGGCAACCCTTCGGTGGACGGCAATCAACCATATGTCACGGGGATTGTCGCTACTGGACCGGAACGATTGTCGTGACATATCTTAGTGGCACCGTGACCGACGGCCCCACGGTAGACACCGGCCCGAATGGGGCGACCTGGAATATGGCAAGTGGACAGACGCCCCTTCAGGAAGCCGTCGGGGTCTCAAGCGGAGTTGTAGAAAACCTGGATGCCCTGATCGGTACATTTATTCCGCAATCGCGGGCACTCGCTGAGGGCTTCACCGCGATCGATGGTACAAAAGATGTCAGCCGAGTTGGTCTCCTGTCGTCCGCCCTTTTCTTTATCGGCACAGGGAGAACATTTCCTGTCGCGGAGGCCGGGACCCTTTTCCTGGGTATCAACGACGACAATGCGGCCACGAACGGCGGCGGTTACAGCGTCTCGATTACATTCACACCGGCGTCATAGCGCGGGAGACGGACGATCTTTGAACTAACCGGGTCCGATTTAAATCGGCGACATCCCAGATGCGCGCTACTATCGCCGCTGCCTATAGTGGGCGTGATGCGCGCCCACGGGAAAACCGGCGAAGCCGGGCAGAAAAATCTTCGTATCCCCGCAACGACCACACTGCTCGGGGGCGCGGCGACGGAGCTTGCAGGCCCAGATAGGGCCGCGCCGAGAACGTTGGCAAAACGAAGTTCACGTGCTCGGAGTGCGGACAGAACGGGCGCTTGCGCTGCCGCAGTGAGCGGGTTATTGTAGAAGCGATCGCGACGAGATCGGCGGTCCGCCGCTATCTGGCGGCCGTCAACCCCGTTTGCCCCCATTGCGCCAGATTCCCAGGCGCCGCAGGGGCGCGTTTTGAAGGACCATTCCGAGTGGCTCCAATCGCACGACCGCGCGATGGCGCAGTTCGACGAGCGCCTTGAGGCGCTGGCTGCGGCAGGGAAGGCTACGGACGCGCGCATTGAGAAACTCGTCAGCGCAATCGGCGAGTTTATGCGGCGCAACGGGGGGGAAAAGGCATGACCGACGAAGGCCTCAATACCTGTTTGAACGCGACCGATGCGCGCTTCAACGCGATAGATGCAGGCTTCCTACAGGTGGAGGAGCGCATCCTGGAAGCCATGCGGAACATGCAAACGGAGCTACAGCGGGGCATGGCCGCATATTTTGGCTCGATCACCCTCCGCGTCCGAAAGCTCGCAGCGGATCAATTGAGCTTGGACTCGGGCCGTGTGGACATCTTGGGAAAACGGCGGGGGGAAATTGAGCAGAGTCTGGGGAGAGCGTGATCAATCCCGAGGAACTGGCAGTCTGCAAACGGCGCGGCCACGAAGCGGCGGCTTCGTTATGGAGTGAGCGCTGGAAGCAATGCAAATGGTGCGGGATGTGGCTGCGCGAAGTCCGCACTACCGAGGAACGCGAGGATGAGCCGCCCATAGACGACCAGGATCCCCTGGGGCGAATCCGGCGCGGCGAGTAGCTGCGCCTGGACAGCCAAGAGGACTGTCCCATTATGGCAGCAGGGGGGCCAACTCCGGCAGCGGCACGGCGCCCTGCTTGAGGGCCGCATCGTGAAAATCCGGCAGACGGAACGCGGCGCCTTTGGCCTGCCGGTATTTGTCGCGCACCGCCAGCCAGCCGCGCCAGCCGACGTAGTAGGCTGGCAACTGCGCCGAGGAGAGCTTGGCGCGCTGCAGTTTGGCGTTGGCTTCCTCGGCCTCCTGAAACGTCTCCTGCTGCATCAGATCCATCGCCTCCTGGTCCGTCATATTCAGCATTTGCAGGCGGATATCCAGGATGGCGTTGGCAATCACGCGCAACTCCTCCTTCTGAAAGGTGAGGCGCAGTTCGGGCGAATGGTCGAGGAACCCTTGGTCCAGCATGGTTTGGGTGGCATATTGGGCCCATCCTTCGATGTAGGGCGTATTGCCATACAGCGCGCGCAGCAGGCGGCGCGGGGCGGGTTGGATATCGTTGGCGTACTCGAATTGCACGTAGTGGCCGGGGATGGCTTCGTGGAGGGTCAGCAGTTTCAGCTTGTAGAAGTTGTACTCGCGCAGCTTGGATTCGATGCGCCGCGGGTCCCACGCAGCCGGTATGGGGGTGATCCAATAGAAAGCGCCAAGCCGCGGCTCCAGCGGGGGCGCCGGGTTGAAGCCGCCGACGGCGTAAATGCCGCGCATGAATTCCGGCGTGGGAATCACCTGCAGGTTGGCGCGCGGGGGAAGCGTGAGCAAGTGCTTCTGCGCGACAAACTGGCGGGCTTCGTCCAGATCGCGCCTGGCATCCTCCACAAATTCCGCGGGCGTGGAGTGACGGCCGGCGATGCGGTCCAGCACCTCGGAGATCACCTGGCTTTCGCGCGGCGGTCCGGCCAAGTCCGCGTGGTCCGGATGGTTCGGGAAGTACTGGCGGTGCAGCGGAAGGGCCAGGGCGAGCATGCGGGCGCGTACCTCTTGCAGGCTGCGCGCGGCCGCCTCCAGAACGTCGGAGGGGTCGGAGCCGGCCGCCAGCGCGAAGCGGAACTTGCGGGTGTACCGGTCGCGCCCCAAACGCCAGTCATAGTCGTTGCGCAGGGCCAGACTGCCGTGCAGGAAATCCTGAAAAGCATGCAGGGCATCCAGGGCGGGGCGGGCCGCGCGGTCGAATGCGGCGCGCTGGTCCGCAGGCACGGCGGCGCGAATGGTCTGGTCGACGAGCGCGATATTGCCCTCGTTTTCCTGGACCGCCACGTTGGTCCAAATCTCCGGGGAGGAAAGCAGATTGGTGCGGGCCTGATCAAGCAGGAAGGGCAACTTTTGAAGCCGTGCGACGATGTGCCGCATGCGCACGGGCAGCGGCGCGTATTCGAGCGTCAAGGGGGTGAACAGCGCGTTGCCCACCATTTCGACGTACAGGGTGGGATTGTGCAGATGGCTCTGAGTCTCCTCGAGATCCAGCAAGGCTAGGGCAGCCTGGCCCTGCATGATGTGCAGATCGGCGCGGGATTCAGCGGACAGCAGATCGGGTTTCACTTCGTTTTGCAGGCGGTCGCGGAACAGTTGGTAGTATTCGCGCTGGTGGTCAAGGGCCGCCGGACTGATGTCGTCGAGCTGCTCATCCAAATTCCGGCCTTGGTATCGATGCAAGCCGGCGGCGGTGGCGGTGATGGGCGAGAAAGCGAGCGTGGTGTACACGAACTCGTCGGCGAGCTTCGAAAAATCGCGCTCGGGCGCGCCGCATCCCGCGGCGATCAGGGTAGACACGGCTAGAACGATTATCGCCCCAAAATGGCGCATCATTCGATCTTACAGCTTGTGGGGCAATCCAAACAGTGGACTTCAGCCTGTGTCTTAGACCCAATACTGTTCACTTAAGAGCCATGTGCGTGGGGCGGACGATCGTTTTGTGTCGTCTGCCTTATGCGCGCCAGAGTGGCAGACCACAAAAGGCGATGGTCTGCTCCACAAAGTCTTAGGCTGGCTTTCAACCGGCTTCGGTGCGCAGCCGGCGGTGGGGCGTGCGGGCGGGGGCGGCGGCTGGTTGCCGGCGGTTCTTGGACTGCAACTCGCGCATGGCGCGCATGACTTGCGCAGCGCCGGCATGGGCGCGCCCGAGGATCACGCGCTCGCCGATGGCGCAGGTCCAAAGGAGAGCCACCAGGATCGCGATGGACGTTAGGCCCTGTCCAGTAATTTTCGCGACGGATACACGGGCACTCCTCGGGACCTGCATGCCGGGGTGAAGGCAAGCGGGATTCCATACGGTTAGCGCCTTTGTTATCAGAGATTTCGCTGTAGGCAGTGTCGACAGGCCGATACAGGCGGGCAGAAGATGCACGGGTGCGGCACGCAGGGTGCGTGCGCCATCGGAACAAAGCTATAATCGTGAATGTACAGACAGCATGGCAACCACCACTTTTTCAATCTCGTCCCCGCGCGTGCCCTGGTACGTCTGGTGCGCCGTCCTCGGCGTCACTTCCGCCATGATCGGCGGCCAGTGGGACATCTCCTGGCACCGCTCCATCGGCCGCGACACGTTCTGGACTCCGGCCCACATGGCCATCTACTTGTGCGGCGTGCTGGCGGGCCTCGCCTGCGGCTACCTGATCCTGGCCACGACCTTCGGCAACTTGTCCCAACTGCGCGGCACTTCCGTGAAGATGTGGGGATTCGAAGCCCCTCTGGGCGCATTTATCGCGGCTTGGGGCGGCGTGGCGATGCTGGCCTCCGCGCCCTTTGACGACTGGTGGCACAGCGCCTACGGTCTGGACGTGAAGATCCTGAGCCCGCCGCACGTGCTCTTGATTTTGGGCAACCTGGCGGTCAACACCGGCACGCTGATCCTGATCCTGGGGATGATGAATCGCGCGCGGGCGGAATTCCGCAACACGCTCAACTGGCTGTTCCTATACATCGGCGGCGTCGTGCTAGTCGGATTGATGCTGATGATCATGGAATTCTCGTGGCACTCCCTGATGCACAATGGCGCGTATTATCGGGTGGTGTGCATGGTGGTGCCGCTGGTGCTGGCCGGGGTGGCACGGGCCTCCGAGAAGCGCTGGGCGGCGACCACGGTGGCAGCGGTCTATTGGCTGTTCTGGGCGGGCATGGGCTGGATTCTGCCGCTGTTTCCGGCCGAGCCGAAATTGGGCCCGGTGTATCACCAGTTGACGCAATTCGTGCCGCCGGAATTTCCGATGCTGCTGTTCATCCCCGCGCTGGCGCTGGATCTTCTGTGGAGCCGGACGCGCGATTGGAACCTATGGAAGAAAGCCGCGGTCTCCGGAATCGTGTTCCTGGCCGTGCTGGTCGCGGTACAGTGGCCCTTTGCCAGTTTCCTGCAATTGCCGGAGGCCCGGAACTGGTTCTTCCACACCAACATCTTCGATTACAACGCGCACCGCGCTTGGATGCACTATGTGTTCACCAAGCCGGATGCACCCCTGAGCTTCTCGCTGGAGATGTGTCTGGCTGCCGCAGCCGCTATCGTGTCCGTCAGGCTGGGATTCGCATGGGGCGATTGGATGCGCCGGGTGCGCCGGTAATCCCCGATAATACAATGTCCCGATTGACAGTTGTGTTTCTGCTGGCCACCGCCAGCGCCTTCGCCCACGTGGGCAGTCCGGATGTATTCTACGATGGTCAAGCTGGCCCTTACCGACTGCTGGTGACTATCCGCACGCCCTCCGTGATTCCAGGAGTGGCGGAAATCGAAGTGCGTAGCGCCGCCAACGACGTGCAAACGGTACACATCGTACCCACGCCGCTTCTTTCGGAGAAGTCGCGCAGCAGTGGCGAGGCCACCTTCGCACCGGTGCCGGATCTGGCGCAACGTTCGAAAGACGATCCGCAGTTCTTCACCGGATCGCTGTGGATGATGACCTCGGGATCCTGGCAAGTGCATGTGACGGCGGAGGGATCTCAAGGGAAGGGCGAGCTTTCCGTACCCGTTGCGGCCTTATCCTCCAGCACAAAGAAGATGCAAGCGCCCATCGGCCTGGTGCTGGCGGCTTTGGGGCTGCTGCTGGTGGTGGGCGCAGTCAGCATCGTGGGTGCGGGCGTGCGCGAAGGACAACTGGAACCTGGCCTGGCGCCCGATCCGGCGCGCGTGCGGCGGGCGCGGTGGGTAATGGCGGCCACCACGGTCTTCGTGCTGACGCTGGCCGCATTGGGTGGACTGTGGTGGAACAGCGAAGCGGGCGAATACGACAAACATATCTACAAGCCACTGCAGATGTCGGCCACGTTAGAGAATGGTGGCCGGCTGATGCTGCACCTGACCGACCCCGGCTGGGCGCGCTGGCGCAAAATAGACGATCTGGTTCCGGACCACAATCACCTGATGCACCTATACGTAATCAGCTTGCCGGAGATGGACAGAGTGTGGCACTTGCATCCGGACCGGGTGGACGCCGGTGTGTTCGCACAGAATCTGCCGCCCATGCCGGGCGGACGCTATGCGCTGTACGGCGACATCGTACACGCCGACGGCTTGCCGGAAACGATGGTGACCGAGATGACATTGCCGGAGGTGCCCGGCAAGCCTCTGGAGGGCGACGACGCAACCGGAACCGGCCCGCCGATTTCGAAGGCGGACCCCAACCGCACTACTGCGCAGTTGGCGGACGGCTCGCGCATGATTTGGGAGCGGGAATCCGGACCGCTGCACGCCAAGCGCGCCATGTTCTTCCGCTTCCGCCTGGAAGATGCGGATGGCAAGCCGGCGCACGACATGGAACTCTACATGGGCATGCCGGGGCACGCGGCGTTCGTACGCGCGGACCGCAGCGTCTTTGCGCACGTGCATCCCTCGGGATCGGTGCCCATGGCCTCGTTGAGCCTTACGCAGAACGCCGGCGATGGCGGCGCGGCGATGGCTGGGATGGCCGGCATGGACCACTCCGGCATGATGCAGGCGCTGCCGCCCGAAGTATCGTTTCCCTACGGTTTTCCCAAGCCCGGCGACTACCGTATTTACGTGCAAGCGAAGCGCAGCGGGAGAGTGGAAACCGGGATCTTCGACGCGCACGTGGAGAACTAACCTTGCGGCCGCTAAAGGACCAGGCAGTCCTGATTACAGGGGCGGGCCGCGGCATCGGCAAGCGGCTGGCCATCGGCTTTGCGGCGGAAGGCGCGCGCGTGGGATTGCTGGCGCGCAGCCAGGCCGAGTTGGATCTGGCAAAGCTGGAGATCGAGGACGCCGGCGGCACGGCGCTGCGCATCCGGGCGGATGTGCGCGACTACGATCAGATGAGCGCGGCGGTGGAGCGCATGCGCACGGTCTTCGGCGGAGTGCACGTGTTGATCGCCGCCGCCGCCATTCAGGGACCGATCGGCCCGCTGGTGGATTTGAAGCCGCGCGCCTGGGCCGAGACCGTCGAGACCAACCTGATGGGCACGATGCACGCCTGCCGCGCGGTATTGCCGCAGATGATCGAGAGGCGCAGGGGCAAGATCGTGGCGATCGGCGGCGGCGGGGCAGCTTCGGCGCGTCCGCGTTTTTCGGCTTATGCAGCGTCGAAGGCCGCCGTGGTGCGCTTCGTGGAGACGCTGGCGGAAGAGGTGCGCGACTTTAACGTGCAGGCGAACTGCATGGCTCCCGGCGGCACTTATACGCACATGACGGACGAGATCCTGCACTCGGGCGAGCGCGCCGGCAGCAAGGAAATCGAGGAAGCCGAGGATGTGCGGCTCACCGGCGGCACGCATCCCGACAAACAGATTCACTTGGCTTTGTTCCTCGCTTCGGAACGCTCCAACCACATCAGCGGCAAGCTGATTCACGTTAACGACGACTGGAAGCGGCTGGAGCGCGAGAACATGAATCCGGAAGCGTTTACGCTGCGGCGGCTTTCGAAGGTGTAGACTGTACTGCTATCCATTCTTGTTACAGAGCCTTCTCTCGTGAACGCCCAACAAGACTTAGTAGCTTAGCACGTTGTCGGGTATCGGAGGGGCTGGCGATGAACCTTCTTCGCCTCAGCTTTACTCGCCGCCGAGCGGCTCCGCAGGTGGACAGCCGCCTAGGCGGGAGAGTCCGGCAGAGGGTTCGCCTCCAGGTAGGCGGCCACCATGGCGCTATACGGCTTCTCGGGCCGCACGGCCTCCTCGACAAATTGCCGCGCGATAGCAGCGTTATGACGCTTTTCGGGATCAGTGCTGTCATTCCCAAGTACGCATACCGCGTGCTCGGCCCGGATTTTGGCCAGGTGCCTTGAGCGTTTATGCAACGGGCTGTCGAGGTTCAGCACCTCGATCGTCTTGCGCCCGAGGGGGCTTCCGGATCGTGCTTCCGGTGTCTCCCCGCGGAATTTAATATGGTCGCGTGGATCCTTATCGCCGTCTGGCTTGAGGATCTCGGGCGTCTCGTCGTCAATGCGCATCTCATGATGCGTGGCGCGCGCAGCCGGATCCGCGATAGGAAACTAATCGCCCTTTTTCTTATTGCAAAAGCCACGGCTCAGCAAGAGATTGTCCCAGCTATAGCCTAACCAGTAATAGCTCGACTTGGGCCGCCAATGCTCGACCTCCGAATAGGCGTAAGGCTTGTGGTCGTCCAAGAGCGTCTCGCAATAGCAGCATTTGCCATGTTGGCGGGCCTCCAGTTCGGCCTTAACCACTTTTGACGCGTAGATCGGTTTGCGGACCTCCATCTTCTTCCCGCTCCGGTATGACTCTGGATCCGCGTCATAGGCGGCGCACAGTTCCCTGGCATGTTCCTCGCCCGCACGAATGAGATCAGGCGGGGCCGCGCCCTTTTCAATCGGAATCACCGCGCCACGCCGCTCGGGTAGTCCTTCGCGAGATTTATCATCAAGTCCTCAAAGCTCTGGACGTTCGGCGAGGGAGCCGTCGGAAGGGAAGCGACAAATTCGTCGAGTTCGCGAAGCTTCTCTTCCCGGCCTGCGTCTTCTCTTCGCACGACCGGGGATTCACCTTCACCCTGCAGACGTGGAGATGCCGGAACTGAAAACTTCCCGCCCTCGCTCGAATATTTCCCCTTTGTTTACTGGAACTTGCGGCGCTCTAGGAGGATAGGGTTCCCGTCTACTCTATCTTATTCAAAAAAAGCCGGTTACGAGCCCTTGATTATCGATGTTCGAAAGGCGTAAACTTGGCCGAGCAGCGCCTTCGAATGCATCAGAAATTCACCAACTAAAGGAGCATCCCGTGGAATCCGTCGCTATTCATCAGCCTACAGCCAGCACAGAACAGGAGCAGTCTTCTGTGGACACCCCGCTGATCGCGACACTACGTGACAGTGCCGCACTCCGGCGCCTCATGGAGGAGGTGGGCTACGAAGATACGAGCGGTTCGTCGGCTGCCACTGCGTACGACCGCGCACACAATCGCCATAACAGGTCTTGAGGACCGGCATGCAGCTCGACACCATCCTGCTAAAGGTGACGTCGCGATGCAATATTGATTGCAGCTATTGTTACGTCTATCATCAGGGCGATACGAGCTGGCAACGCATGCCGAAGCACATGTCCCTCGGCACCGTGGAGGATGTGCTTAAGCAGTTGCCAACGCTCTACGAAGACCAGCAGCACCCATTCGCCATCGTCCTGCACGGCGGTGAACCTCTTCTCCTCCCGCGAAATATTCTTGAGGCTCTGCTCCAGGGTCTCGCGGATCGCTTGCCCGCCACTTGCAGCCGTGCCATTCAAACAAATGGCACTCTGATCGATGACGACCTGCTCGAGTTGTGCCTCCGGACGAGCACGACGCTCTCCGTCAGTCTTGATGGCCCGGCAAACGTAAATGATACCTTCCGTATTGCATTCAACGGTGAGGGCACCTATGCACGCGCGGCTGCCGGGATTGATCGCATCCGGCAGCATCCGCAAGCCAGCCGGATCTTTACGGGCGCGCTCTGTGTGGTGGACCCACACTCCAATGCACGCAGGATTTACGAATTCTTCAAGTCGTTAGCCGTTCCGAGCGTCGATTTCCTCTTCAAAGACGGGAATTATGCGAAGCTGCCGCCAGGCAAAACCGCGATTGAGTCCACTGAGTACGGTCGCTGGCTTGCGGTGGCATGGGACTGCTATATCAATGACCCCGACCCGCCGCGTATCCGCGTCCTTGACGATTTGGGCCGGCTCCTGCTCGGCGGGGCTTCTGTCAAGGAAGGCTGCGGCCAGACCATGTACGGCATAGCCGTGATTGACACAGATGGAACCGTCACAAAGAATGACACTCTGAAAAGCACCTACGACGGCGCCGACCGTTTCGAAAAAGCGTGGTCGGTCTCCAATGACCGGCTTTCTGAAATCGCGGCCTCTCCGGAGTTCGTGCAGTACTCTCAGCTTCAGCATCCAACCAGTCCCGTTTGCCAGGCGTGTTCATTGCTCTCCATTTGTGGAGGCGGAATGCCCCTCTCCCGGTGGCATCCGGAAACGGGACTGGCAAATCCGTCTATCTACTGTGCCGACTACAAGCTGGTGATCGGTCATATTCAAGAAACGCTTCAGAACTACCGATGAGCCCTTTTGATCTTTCTGCGGCCGTTTCGCGTTCCCAGCCTTTCCCATGCTTTACTGTGGCCCCAGTTATTTCTAAGGAACTGGAACGGGCCTTGCTCGCATGGTTCGAATCGGAGGCGCCCTGGCGGCTGACTGTCATGGACTTCTACGAACAGTATGAATTTGATTTTCGGGACGTGGATCTTCCCATAAATCTGAGCTCACTGTTTTCCGCAGATACATTACATTACATGAGCTTCGTCAAAACGTAGGAACGCTTCTGGGCGCGTCGTTGAAACCTCAGATTGAGATCACCGCACACAAGCTGAATCGGTCGCAGAAGATCCGAATTCACAATGACGCTAGAACCGATGGTGAAACCCACCGCTTCCTTATCCAGTTGAACCGGGCTGGAGGGAGGCAAATGGCGGTCTACTGATGCTGTTCCGAGGGCCAGAAGTCGAAACGCTCGACGACGTCATACTCCCCACCAGCCGTTCCGCGTTTGGTTTCGAGATCTCCACCGCTTCCTATCACGCAATAAGTCAGGTTCATCAGGGCGACCGCTACACACTTGTTTTTTCTTTCGATGCTGACCGCTCCTAACCTCGACCCCGCGAGTCTGCTTCCACCGTTTGAAAGCTCGTTGCCGGCCGCTCTTCGCCTGTGTGGAGAACGCGCGCTACTCAGGTCTCATGCATTGACTCGGGAAACCTACTCGACACAGCGTTTCTTGCCGGCATCGTTGAGACAAAAATCTTTCTGGTTGTGTCGCTCACTAATTCGTAATCGCTGCCCTTCGTTTCCAGTCCGTCGGCCCCGATGACAAAACCATACTGCTCATCGAAGTGTCTAATAATCGCAGTAGACATAGTGTCCTTGACGCTGGAGAACAATCCGCTCGTCTGAAAGCGCGATCCCAAACAGTCTCCCTATGCTGGCATTTCGTCCGTGCCGGGGTTGTGGCACACATAGGCTGGGCGCCAGCCCCCTTCAGCTTCGCGCCCGGCGCGGTCTCACCCGAAATGCGCCGTGATAGATCAGATCAGTGTAACACCTCAATGGAAACGGAGACCGTTCTTGACCCACCATGTCAGGTAGGGTCAGCCACTAGCCGCAGAGTTGACAGCGCCAATAAGGTTAGGGCCAGAATCACCCCAGTCCTCCTCGCTGCCTCTTCATCCCTGCCTGTTCGGACGGCATTGGCAGCCGCCCGCTGTCGTTAACGCATACGCTATAGCTCACCAGGAGACGCATCTGTTTCAATCCAGTCCAGGATCTCTTGCAGAATATCGATGCGGCCCTCGAGTATTGCACCCTTGATCCCTGTGCGCCATTCCTCGTCGTCATATTTCGTGGCTTTCACTTCGATCAACTGTACCAGCGTCTCTTGAAGGTAATCTCGGATGGCTTCTGGCGTTTGCATTATGTTCCTCTAGAATATTCTTCCCATAGCGCCGCGGGACCTTGCACCACACTCCAGATCCAAACTCATCTAAGGAAGCGGGCGTGGAGTACCGTCAGGCAGGATCTCTTCGATATCAAGGTCGCCTGAAATCGTTCGTACGTCGCCGTTGGTTAGGACCAGTCTGTAGCGGACTCCATCCAGTCTTTGCACGGATCGGCAATTCAGGATTTCAGGTGGCCATTGTTCGTTTGGGTCATCGGGTCCAAACTGCTGGATGCGAATTATCATAGATTCCCCATTGACCAGATGTATATCATTACCAATCTACGTGGGATCTGAAGAAGCGATCCAGCGGGACCCTGTTGCGCGAGGCGAGGCCGGCAGATACCCGTTGCGTTTTCGGGCCGGCGGGGCGGCTTTAAGGCGCTCGCCAGCGCCACGTTCTGGTTGATGAATTCGGACTTCTGAATGCTGGCCACAGCCAGCGTCACGCGGGTTCGCGAGGGCGGATAGTCCCAACGATGCGAATAATTCGGAAACTCGCTTTCGATGCGATTGGCCAATTCCACGCTGTCATTTGCGATGCGTCGCCAGATTTCAAAAAGGATCGTTCTGCGCTTCGGCGGAAACGTCGTACAGCGGCGTCATCCGTGCCGCTCACGAAGCCGTGCCGCCTTTCGCTTTTCCATGTCGGCTTGCGATTCCTCGGCCAAAAAGAATTCACCGCGGTCAAACTGTCCGAAAGCCCGTCCGATTTTTTCAGTTATCTCTGCCTTGTGGTCAACGAGCCACTCCTCTTCGGAGTTCAGCATTCGCAAAGCGCGCTCGATGACCTCATCCGGGTTTTGGTAAGCGCCCGTCTTGATCGCCTGGGCGATCAGTTTTTCATGCTCCGGTCGAGGGATGATCGTCATACGCACCTTCCCGCTATTGTCGCAATTTCTGCCTTGCGCGTCCATATGGTTGCCGAAGAAGCGGTGGAGCGCAACCTTATGCCCGGCAGCCGCGCACGAGGCCCGCAGCCTGCGCGGAGTGGCGCCGAGACACCTTGGCGCCCCGTAACTTTGCATGTGAAGGCCGTTTTGCTGTAGGTTGGATTTATGAGACCGGAACTCCTTCGAGAGTTGGAAGACGTGATTTGGGTGGATGCCGACCGCATGTCGGGCACGCCTTGTTTCAAGGGGACCCGGATTCCCGTGCAGATGCTGATCGATCACCTGGCGGCCGGCTTCTCGTTGGATTAGTTTCTGGA
>Ga0302325_10002134_pt1 | contig 48780 bp, 32 predicted proteins | sample Palsa_T0_2_FD_201948 | JGI IMG/M metagenome (GOLD analysis project Ga0302325, IMG submission 201948) | Peat permafrost microbial communities from Stordalen Mire near Abisko, Sweden - Palsa_T0_2 | ecosystem: Environmental > Terrestrial > Soil > Palsa > Peat permafrost | place: Sweden: Abisko...
GGCGCGCTCTGGACGAAGCGGAAAGCATCGGCATCAAGAAATCGATGGAGGCCCTGGCCGACGCCGACTTAGTCCTCCTGGTCATCGACAAGACCCAGCCTCTGGAGGAAGAAGACCAGGAATTACTGCGCCAGGTAGAAGGCCGCGAAACGATCGTAGTAGAAAACAAATGCGATCTGCCGGGCGTCGGTGGGGAAGGATGCCTCGCCCATCGACGCGGAGGAGAGCCTGGCAGGTTCTTGGAGCCTGCCATCGAACCAGGTGGCGCGGATCCGCGTGGGGCAGACCCTCTTGTTCCGGAAGCTCCGAAGGCGCAACGCAGGTTGACTCGCCTCTCGACCTCTGCCCTAACCGGCGAAGGCATTCCCGCACTGCGCGCCGCCATCCTCCAACACGTTGCCGGAGACTCGGCTACTCAAATGGAAACCGGCTTCCTTACGGACGTGCGCCACCATCGATTGGTCACCGAAGCGCTCACGGCGCTCAACGCCGCAACCATCGCCGTTCGATCCCAAGTCCCGCACGAGATGCTCCTGCTCGATCTCTACGGAGCCCTTCGCCCTCTCGATGAAATCACCGGGGCCACCACCGCCGACGACATTCTGAATTTGATTTTCGGAACTTTCTGCATCGGAAAGTAGAGTGGCGTCCAGTGCACCGGACCCGCGAATGTTGCAACAAGCCGTATGATGCGGTATTGACCGGCATCTCCGAGCAGCGCGACCTCAGTCGGCGCCGCTCCGCATGCCAACGCGCCGGCGGTGAGGGCTAGGCGCATCATCGCCGATGCTTTTCTGTTGCGCTCGGCCTTTTCTGCCACTCATCTACGGACTCTCGGCCTCCGTCCTGCGATAGCTCTCGCAATACAGTCAGCGAATTTCTGAGATCTGAACTACCCTCGTCGAGCCGCCAACTGGCTGGCTGTACCCCCCGAATCGCTCCATCGTCGCGTCGACAAACCACCCCGGAGAGGCGGTACCCGCGACCCGCAATATTTCCCTGGCGTACCGTTTGCTCTGGGCGTAAATGGACGGAAGCATCTGCTCCGGGAAACTAGATTCCATCAATTCCAAAAGCTCTCGGAGGTCCTTCTCATTGTACGTACCGGTCAAACGTCCGTTCTCCACCAGCATCCTGCCGGCCGTCCAGATCGCCGTATAAAGTTGTCGAAGGTTAAGGCGCGGATCGTCCCCGTCGTGAACCGAAAGCGCAGTCACCACACCTTGCTCGGTCATTCCTTCGGACCCGAGCACGGAAAACAACGCACGGAGTACGGGCTCCTGATCGGTGGAGCACTCTTCGCTGTACTTCCGGCATTGCTCCTGTAAGCCATAGGCGGGGCTGCCTGCGTTCTCCACCATCCAATGCTCCACCTGCCGGCAGAGATCCTCCAGTGCCTGCTGGTTTGAGGCTTGCCTGGCGGTCGTAGCTGGCTTCATGGCGCTCCGCAGGAACTCGATTATTTCAGCTTGCTCCCGCACGCGTAGACCCTTCAGCGAAATCTCCAGTGGGAACACGACGGTATTGAAGAACAGGGTCATCCCATGGTCGTCAACGAAGTCCACGATGGAGGGAAGTTCCCGCCAGTTCAGTGTCATCGGGCACACCGCGAGGCTTACATCTTTTCCCTTCTTCCGATTGATTTCCGAATACTCGGCGAGGTTTCGCATCGTCTGCACAAAGCTCGCGTTTCGCCGAATCGATTCGTAGGTCTTCTGGTTGAGGCTGTCGAGCGAGAGGATGATCTGGCAGTTCAGGCATTCGATCACGCGCCTCACCTTCTTGGTGCAAACCGTGCCGTTCGTGGTAATGAAGACATTGCACGAGGGATTCGTATCGATCAACAACTCCCATATCTCATAATACAGGTCCACTAGAAATGGCTCTCCGCCGAGGAATTTCGCTTCCTTCAGGCGCGGCACAAACTCGCGGAGCTGTTCGACAAAGCGCCGGTCGTAAACCATGCGCAGCGCGGGCAAGCCTTCGCGGTTAGACCGAATGCTAGAGGAAAAGAAACCGGAGCACATCTCGCACTCTAGATTGCATTTGTTCGAAAGCTCGAATTCGAGCCGCGAAGGATACCGCGCCACGGCGCCCCGATGAAACAGGCCCTTGATTTGCTCGATGTGTGCTTGTCTGGACGAAGGCGCAAGCGAATCGAACAGCCCGGCCAGCAAACCACTGAAATTCCTCGCGATCAATTGCTCGGCGCAGGTTTCACAGCCAGACGGCAGCTCATTGCGGCGCAAGAGCGTGCGCATCTCATCGGTTTTCGGGCCGAACCAGATTTCCGAAATGCTCTGCTCGGGATAGCGTCCCAAGGGGTTTGAGCGGCTGTAGCAGCAGGCGGACACGTATCCATCGCGGCCAAAATACATACTGCAGGATGGCGCGTGACATAAACTCCGCTTGTCGCTGCAGGAGCGCGTGGCATTGTAATTCTCGATAACGTCTTTCGGAATCGCCATAGAATCGATGCCGGAGCGTTCACGGGGGATTCGCAACAGGGTTGTGAGTACCTTTTCTTTCTTCCCTATCGAGATCGTATTCTTTATAAACCTCGACAGATGGATTTGCAAACTTCCAAATCGATCGATGAGTTTCGCATGGTGTGGTCCAGAGGGCTTCGAACTTACTGGTGATTGAGAGTCCGTGGACGGCTACGCCAGGTGACGTGTCTTGCACATCGTCTTAGTTAGAGAATCGCCGGACGCCGTCATTGCCGCGTTAGTTATCCTCGAGAAGGAAGGGCGAGCGATTCGCACATCCCACAAAGGTCTCTGGAAGCTGCGGATCGGTCCTGATTAACATGGCACGGACAGCATACCACCAACGTGGGGGATAGCCTCTGCACAGCGAGGTTAGGCCATTCAAGGAAATTACAGTAACCATCCACTCGGCACAAACAAACTGATCTGGTCACGTTTCTTGGGGGATCATACGATGGGTTACGAGACATGATAACGACTTTCAGCGATCGAAGACAATGCCGAAGTGCCTGTCGGACGACGACTGACTCGAGTCAGTACACTCCCTACAGACACAGCAAATCAAGCGCTGTACAGTTCGCTCAAACACCGCTGTATCAATAAGTCGGTAAGAATCGTTCTCCGCAAATGCGCGACACGTGGGTGCCCTCTCCGGAGGGGAATATGTTTCTACCTAAACTCGTACCGCTAACCAGTACCCTGTCGGCGCTGCTGAAAGACGGGATGCGAACTGCCTCACAAGACACACCTCAACTTAAACAACTCAGAGAAGTCATCATGGAACACGGCCGAATGCTCTACAACCTGTATTCCTATCAGCCTGTAAGGGTAGAGATCAAAGAGCTTGCCTACCGTCTGAGAGAGTCGCCAGCTGATGTTCTCGCCGCTCTAGCACTTCTCGAGGAGGAAGGTCAAGCGTTTCATACTTCCTGCAAAGGCCTTTGGAAGTTGCGAATAGCACCAGATCAAAAGGCGAAAACGGAGAGAGGCGAAAACTAAAGTAGGAATGCCACCTCGTATCAAACTTCACCGCCCTCGCATTCAGGACACCCCGCTCTTGAGCGGACAGCTGCAAACCGGTGGTCTATGATCGCAGCAAATTCAGAGTTGCCCGTTACCCTCAGCGTTATCGTACCTGCTCACAACTGCGGAGCGCAGTTGGCGCACTGCCTCGGCTCTATATGCAAAACGTCAGAGATACCTTTCGAAACCATTGTGGTCGACGACGGATCGACGGACGACACGATGGAGATTGCGCGTTCATTCGAGGCAAAAGTCTTGAGCACGAGAGGCCGCAAAGGCCCCGCTTTCGCTCGAAATCTCGGCGCAAAGATAGCGGTTGGCGATGTCTTTGTATTTCTCGATTCGGATGTGTGCGTTAAACCCGAAACATTATCGAAGATCGGCCAGTGTTTCGACGCCGACCCAACAATCGATGCGTTGATAGGCTCCTATGACTACGCACCTTCTTCCAAAGACTTTATTTCTCAGTACCGCAACCTGATGCATGCCTACGTTCATCAGACCGGTGCTGAGCGCGCCTCAACCTTCTGGAGCGGCTGTGGAGCGATCCGCCGTCACGTTTTCTTGGAGCATTCCGGCTTCAACGAAGATTACGCGCGACCGGCGATCGAAGACATCGAACTTGGTTACCGCCTGATCCGCGCAGGACGCAAGATTGTCCTGGACCGGTCAGTTCTGGCAACTCATCTGAAGAGGTGGACGTTTTGGGGGCTGGTCAAAACAGACATTATGGATCGCGCCATTCCGTGGACAGAACTGATTCTTCGCGACCGCTTCATGCCCAATGACTTGAATCTTCAGCTCAGTCAGCGCATCAGCGTTGCGCTCGCCGTCATGCTTGTGTTCTTATCCTGTATATTGGCAATCATGAGGGGCGCCTACCTGCTGATTCCCCTCTTTGCAATTCTTTTTCTTATGCTGGCGGGCTGGTGGGGCGAATCAGGAAGCTTCCGAAGACCGCGCAGAGCCTTCGCGTTTCTGACGGGGATGGCTGGGTTGGTCTCGGCGGGTGCATGCGTTTACGGGATGTCGGGCCTGGTTGTGCCGCTGATGATCGCTCCGGGACTCCTGGTGCTAAGACATCGATACGGTGAACGACGATCACTTTCGAGGTTGCATCGCAGCTTGGAGATCGTTTTTCTTGTTTCTTCCATCTGTCTGGCTACGCTCTATCTGGTGGCTGCGCTGTATGTTCACACGGAACATCTCGTCTTGGTCGTTTGCGTCGCGATCCTCATTTCACTGGGTGTGATGAATGGCCAGTTTTACATTTTCCTCGCAGGCAAACGTGGAGTGGCGTTCATGCTGGCTGCGATGCCGTTCCATCTGCTCTACCATTTCTACAGTGGTATGTCGTTTATTGTCGGCGTTAGTCACTATTACTGGTCGAATTGTAGCCAAGGAATTGTTGCCGGACGAACTGACTATCCCTGACTTCCGAATAGTGCCGGTTTCAGATCCTGATTCCAACGCTCCGTTAATGTCCGAACAAAAACGGATAGTTGGCGCTAAGTTTGAGGCGTAGCCCCCGCGCTCCTGGTGGCAATGTGCGCGGGCGATCCTGATCGCCAGACAGCCGCAAGAGTTTCACACAAAGGCGTTTCAAGAGGACCTGCGAGGTATTAACGATAATCCCTTGCGCGACGAAGCCAAGGATGGTCGTCGACCAGTTCCCGGCGACGCTTGGGGCCGGGTAAACTTCGAGTACCTCGTCTTGGAGCAATAGCGTCGCGACAAAGTGAAGTGGGTCGCTGAACCTACCGATTTAATATCGCTCAAGGCCGTGTTTGCGCCTGTACTCCTCACGTAAGCCGATGGCTGCTGCAACTGATAAAGCAGGCAGCATCGTAATTCGATAACGAGTTGACCTTAAAGGGCCGATAAGAATTGCAAAATACAGAAGAACCCCCACGATGACACCAACGAAAACCCAATTTCGACGCCGAGTCATCGTAATTATCCCAGCGGCGGCAGCAACGTAGGTAACAGCGAGACAAAGCCACGATACCAATTGTAAAATTAGCGCTCTCATAGGTACTTTGCGCCAAGTATCTCGATGATGGAGCGCATTTTCGATCGCTACGACACTCTCGGTGTCTCCCAACATTCGCAGCGTGGCTAGAGTTCCGGTGCCCGCATATAACCTCGGACTCCCTTTCAGCGTTGCCAGAAAATAGCCTCCAATGTTGCCCAGGATTGTCACTGCGGTGCTTGCGCTTTGCGGTACGGAGCGAGTCATTGGATTACTGCGCTCGGGGCCAACTTTCGCTGTCGCTTCAGCTTCTTTGGGCGACAAACCGCTCCCGGGATTCGGGACGGATTGATTCTCCAGTATCCGGTAATAGTTCACATAGACCGGATTCGTGCCGATAATAGAACTTATACCCACTAGGCCGAAGTCTATGTAGTTCCGAACCATCCAAGGCACAAGGACGGCTATGCCTAGAAATAGACCGAGCAGGGTAAATGAAATTCGGTTGAGGAGATTTTTGTGACCACGAAGAACAAGAACAACTGAGACAACTGCAAACAAAGGGCCCACGAAGATTGAGATCGGCTTAGCAAGTACGCTGAGGCCCCACAGAAGAAAGGCCTGAATTAGAAATCTGCTATTCTTCGAGCGCAAATATTGGACGAACTTGACGAGGCTCCAAACAAAGAATGCAAGAAACAGACTTTCTGGTACGTAGTACACTGAGTAGGGAAAAGACTCTGGAAGACATCCGAATATCAACATTGCCAAAGTTGCCGTTGCGAAACTGCCCGTCAATCGCCATCCCAAATCGTAGACAGCGCGGGCGGCTACTCCAAAGAGAATGCAATTAACGAGTGAGGTCATTTTAGCCGCAGAAATCGGGTCTTTGGACACCGCGATAAAGGCCGCCATGATGATAGGAAATAGAGGTAAATCATGCGCAGTCGGAGTTGGATGAGCACCGGAGTGTGTTGAAAATGTCCCATGCGCCCACACATTGAAGGCTTCTGTAAGGTACCGCCCTCCATCGTCACCGGAAAGGCTGGAAGCGAGGATGACCATGAGAAGGCGGGACGCAACCAGAAGAGAAAGGATTAGCCATGATTTCCATCCTTCGAACGAGACAAATGTGGACTTTTCCAATGCAGTCGGAGCTTCCATCGCGGTTGGGGTTCTCGGGTGGAGAAGCGGATCACAAGCCCGCGGGCCCCTGTGTTCCTTTCTCCAGCATCTTCTCATTGGTGGACCTTATTAATGTCAATTTCGAGAATCTTTTAGGTGAGGACGTCATCGGAGATCTCCTCGATGGTCGTCATTTCTTCGCCTTGGTTAGTGTATCTCCTTTTACTGCATCCTTGACACAGGTTCTCCGACGAAGTCAGAATCCCAGAGTCGCGAATCGTAAAATTCTTGATCGCGCATGAAAATCTGCAGTTTGTCGATTACTCACCAGATTTATGGCACGGGAACGATGTTGGAATAAACTGGAATTTGCACCAATCGATCTTCAAAAAGGGGACCGTCAGTGAAATCAGGGACGGCTATCATTATCGGCGCAGGTCCTGCCGGGCTTACAGCGGCAATCGAACTGCAGCGACGTACAGGAATCAAGCCAGTTGTGATTGAAGCAAGTCGCGCAATCGGCGGCCTTTCCCGGACCGTATGCTACAAAGGCAACCGAATGGACATTGGCGGTCACCGCTTCTTTTCGAAGTCGGACCGGGTGATGCTCTGGTGGCTCGACATCATGCCCCTTGAGGCCGGTTCTAGAGAGAACGGACGACTTCGCTATCAGGGCCGGCAGCGCGAACTTCCGTCGATGACGTCGTCCGCCGACCCTCGAACTGAGGATCTCGTGATGCTGGTGCGCCCGCGCAAGAGCCGCATCTATTTGCTGCGCCACTTCTTTGACTATCCCATTCGCCTAACCTCCGACACGCTGAAGAAGTTGGGCTTGGCTCGTACCCTTCGTTGTGGATTCAGCTATCTATATTCGTCGCTCTTGCCACAACGCAAGGAGCGTACGCTGGAGGATTTCCTGATCAACCGGTTCGGCAAACAGTTGTATTTGATGTTTTACAAATCCTATACAGAGAAGGTATGGGGCGTACCATGCCGTGAGATAAGTGCCGAATGGGGTGCACAGCGCATCAAAGGCCTGTCGCTCAAGGGCGTGGTGACGCATTACCTGAAGGGAACCTTCAGGCCCATGCACTCCGGCGACATCGCTCAAAAAAGCACAGAAACTTCTCTGATCGAGCAGTTTCTCTATCCCAAGTTTGGCCCCGGACAGTTTTGGGAGCATGTGGCCGGGTTGGTCCGCAAAGCCGGAGGCGAGCTACACCTTGGCATAACCATCGATCGAGTCCACCTGGAAGCGGGCAAGGTGGTTTCCATCGAAGGTGTCACCGAGGCGGGGGAGCGTATTTGCTATCCCGGTGATTACTTCTTCTCCAGCATGCCGGTGCGCGATCTCATTCGTGCGGTCGGCAGCGAAGTGCCAAGAGAAGTTGCCGAGGTCGCGGGAGGGCTGTTGTATCGCGACTTCATGTTGGTTGGTTTGTTGGCTAAGAAGTTGGCTGTCGCCGAGGAAGACGGTTCACCGCTCAAGGACAACTGGATTTATATTCAAGATCCGAGCGTGACGGCAGGGCGATTGCAGATATTCAACAACTGGAGTCCCTGGCTAGCAAACAAGCCCGACGGAGTCTGGATCGGTCTGGAGTATTTTTGCAACGAGACAGACCCTTTATGGAAGCTTTCCGATGAAGCAATGGCCAAGCTTGCGGTTCAGGAAGCGGCCGCGATCGGGATTCTCAAGCCCGAGGATGTTGAGGACTCCCACGTAGTTCACGTTTCCAAGGCGTACCCCGCCTATTTTGGCAGTTACAACAACTTCGACGTAATCCGTAACTACACAGACCGCCTTGCGAACCTTTTCCTAGTGGGCCGCAACGGCATGCACAAGTACAACAATCAGGACCATTCGATGCTGACCGCCATGGAGGCGGTCGACAACATCGTAGACGGCGTGGAAACCAAGGACAACATCTGGGCCATCAACGCCGACATGGAGTACCAGGAGGACGAACTGCGCAAATAAGCCGGACAGGCTCCAGTCATTATGAATCGATGCGCATCCTATTGGCGCACCCTTCCGTAGGGAAGCGAACATTCCTCCGCGATGGAATTCTCTTCTTGCGCTGGCAGCACTCGCGAGAGAGGAGACAGCGTTGCTTCATCGAAAACATTCCCTATCTAATCTCTGAGGCTCATCCGGTAGGCCACGCAGCGACCGATGCCCGCCAGAGGCAGAACTCCACAGCAGAGCCATATCCAAGACGACTGGTCATGAAAAACACTCAGTGGAGCACAAGATTCGATATCGAAGGAACTAGCACGACGCAACCAGTGCGTCACAAATTATGCTCATCGCAACCCAGGGTACACAGAGGTGCACGGACGACCATGATGACTTGATTAAAACTTCCCTAAGCCACTTGCCGGTGTGCCGTTTTTCCGCATCCACATCCACGCGCTTGAGACGATGTCCGCGAGATTGCGCTTTGCGGTCCATCCGAACAAGGCTTGAGCCCTTGTCGGATCGGCCAACAGCACCGGTGGATCGCCAGGGCGACGCGGTCCCAGTTGGCGCCGGACCGGGCGTCCAGTGGCGTTTTCCGCTGCGTGGATGACGTAGTCGCGAACACAGGTGCCGTCTGCGGTCGGGTAGTCGGAACCGTAGATTTGCAACTCAGGTCCATGGCCAGTGGAGGCGGCTATTGCCAGCGGGATCAGGTGAGTTTCCGGTTCGTGAAGCTCGCCAATCTGGCCGCTTTCGTCGCCTCCCGCGGCATTGAAATAGCGTAGGCTCACCGAGCGCAGTTCGTAGGCGCGGCCGTAGGCTTCGAGCGCGTTTTCAAACAATAATTTGGAGGCGCCATAGGGGTTGACCGGCTCGCGTGGCATTTGCTCGGTGATCGGAAGCTTGCCGGGTACGCCGTACACAGCGCAGCTGGAAGAAAACACGATGCGTCGGATTCCGGCGTCCAGCACGGAGTTTAGCAGGCTGAGCGCCGCTTCGACGATGTTGTGGAAATACTTTCGTGGGTGCTCGACCGACTCACCCACATCGGCGTGCGCGGCGAAGTGCATCACAGCGTCCACGCGCGCGAGCACTGTCCTGAGCTTGGCACGGTCGGAGATGTCTCCTTCGACCAGTTCGAAACCTTGAGCCAGTCGGCGGAAGCCGGTGGAGAGATTGTCATAAAGCACGACCTCATAGCCGGAGCGGCGTAGAGCGTGCGCCGCGTGACTTCCGATGTAGCCTGCTCCGCCAGATACCAGGATTGCCAAGAGACCCCTCGCGTGAATCAGGCTGAATTCGATCAAACGCTCGGAAGGTTGGAAATCTTCTGCGTCGGGTCCTGGATTACAGCACCAGCTCACCCACCTTGGAAGACGGCCGATAACGAGGCCATACTACCATTTGCTCAAAACTCACGCATGTCCGGAAATTTCGGAACTATTCAGAGGAATATAGAGTCAAGTCAACGAGGGCACGCTGCTTTATCGAAATTACGCAGACGGCGAATGCTGTCGCGATAGAGATCTACAGTGCGGGTGGCTATTTGGGTATCCAAATGGTGCTGTTCCACCGTTTGACGAGCGGCCGTGCCTAAGGCGCGGCGCATCGCGGGGTCGTCAATGAACATCTCCAACTGTGCTGCAAAGGATTCAGGCGAGCCAGCTTTTGCGAGCAGGCCATTCCTTCCGTGTTGTATCAGTTCAGGTATTCCGCCTTGGTCCGTCGCCACAATGGCGCGGCCAGCCGCCATCGCCTCAAGACAGGAATAAGGACAGTTTTCCCAAAGACTGGGCAGTAAGAGGATGTCGACGGAACGAACGCACGCGCGCACCTGCTGCAACCCAATCTTTCCCAGATAACGGAAGGATCCGATCAACTTCATCTTGTCGAGAAATGGCAGCAACGTGTTTTGCATATAGCCATCCCTGTCTTCCCCAGCAAAAAGGAAGACCACGTCGCGCCTGCGCAGGACGATTTCGGCAATCTCGCCGCACATCTGTATGCCCTTGCGCCATTCCATCCGGCCTGCGAAGAGGATAGTGACCTTTCCTTCCGGCAGCCCGAACAGCTCATTGATTTCGGGGACAGCCTCCCGATCAAAGAGCGCCGGATCGATTCCGTTAGGGATGAAGACGACGTGTTGTTCCACGCCCATCCTCACGCGAACCTCGTTAGCGAGGAACCTCGAAGGCGAACTTAACGCCGTAGTCTTGCGGATCGCGAGGTTCTCAATCCAAGGGCATATTAGAAAATCGAGCCACGTAGGGTGGTAATACGGCATGATGAGTCTCGCAGGGCTGTGAAAGCGCACGACCTTTGGTATGTCGATCAGCCAGTTGACCAGCGAACCTTCAGCGCCACATTCCGGCATCTCGATAACATCGAACCGATGCTGCTTCATCAATGTTTTCAAGCCACGGTACATACACCATGCATTCTCAAGACGCTGCTTGGTCCAGTAGCAGCGCAGGCCACCGAAGAGACCTGCGAGTACCATCCAGACGCCGCGGGGCCGATAGCGGTGAACGAAGACACCATCCTGTTGAGACGTTTGCAGTTTCAGGTAGCTTTTCGATCCAGCGAGGACATGCACTTCGTGGCCAAGCCTAACAAGGGCGCGAGCGTGGTACCAGCTATATGTGCCAATACCGCCGAAGCCGGTTTCGGGAGGGTATTCATAGGAGAGCAAAGCGATTTTCATAGAGCAGAGGGAGCCTGGCCGGCGTTTTTGGAAATGATGGCGCAGCGAATTCGTTGATGAAATTTCTCTTCGCAATGACTTACATCAAACTGCTTCCTAACACGGAGGATGGCGGCACGGGATAGGCGATTCAGGAGCGCGGTGTCGTTCGCGAGCTGCAATATGGAGTCAGCCAAGGCCATCGAGTCGCACTGCGGCACGATGATCCCTTCTACTCCATTGTCGACCACCTCCAAGATGGAACCGGCGTCCGTGGTGATGACCGCGCATCCTGCTGCCATGGCCTCGAGCAGAGCCGTCGGGACGCCGTCCTTGTCTCCGTTCGGCAGTTCCACGAAGGGAGCCAAGAAGATGTCGGCGCTTGCCAGATGCTGACGCACCTCTCGTGCACTCCGCCGTCCGTGGAATCTCATTAATGATTCAATATTATGCACGGCTATGAACTTCATCAGTTGCTCATAGTATGCGAGACAGTCGGAATCCCGGTCATCAGGCTCTCCGAGGATATCCACGACAAAGTCAATGCCGCGATCGCGAAGCCGAAGCACCGCCTCTGCAAGATAGGTGACACCCTTCTTAGGGTGAATGCGATTGACGGCTACGCCCCGCAAGAGGTGGCCCGGACCGAGTGGCCTGTGCTCCGCGGACGCGAACAGGCTGGCATCGATCCCGTTGGGTTTTACAATCACAGCGGGCAACGGTTTGCCCGCAATCTCTTCCAATTCGTTCTTGATTCGCGCCGACGTGGCGACAATCACGTCACAAGTTTGCAAATGCAGACCCACCAGCTTCAGTTCGTAATCATTCAGCATATGGTCTGCGTAACAACTGACGCCCCGCGGAATTTCAAGCAGGAACGAAGCGATATAGCCGAAGAGCGTTCCCTCGTAGAAGAAGTAAGTGTGAATGTAGTCGGGATTCCAGGCTTCGGCGAACCGGGTAAACGAGAATCCCCGTTTGAAATCGGGATGCGCCATGACCTCGTGCGCGTCCAGTCCAGAGGCGTCAGCAATCGCTCGAGCAAGGTGGACTACCTTGTCCGGCATGATGCGGTGATAATGCTCCAGGTCGCGAGCAGAGTTAAATTCAGAAAGAAGTACCCGACGTTTCAGATTCCATACAAGGCCAAGATCGTCCGGAAGGAGACGGCGCGATGCGCGGGCGGAATAAGTCAGCCTCGCATCGAAGCCGTCGTTGACGAGAGAGTGAATCTCCCTGTAGACAAATGTTAATGAGTAGACGGGAAACTTCGAGTGCGATGTGGCCAAAATGCGCGGTTTACGTGCTCTGAATATGCGGCTGAACGAAGCCTCAAGGTTCGCCCTCAGAAGCAGAAGGCGATGGAGCGTGTGCGCCACGGCACACTTCAGCGCCCTCAAAGCTAGAACCTCTCCAACCTGGTCATACGGAAGGCCCGGTTCAGGAATTCGGCTGCTATCGAGATTGGCGCCCGGCCGCATCACGAGCGGATCCTTGTTGGTCCGCGAAAACAGAATCATTCTGAGGACGTAAGGAGAGACGGCTAGCGGAAGTCGAATACCCGAACGGCCCCCCCAGCGCCAGGCTTGCCGGAAATCGCCCAAACGGAAGCACACGCCTGCCAAATACATGGCGAAGTGGTTTGCGGAGGCACGAAAGAGCGCAGGTTTAAGCTCCGGCCGCAGCAGCCGAATTCCTCGCATCACGTGTTCCCGAGAACGCCACATCGTCTCGCATGCCGAACTCATGCTTCCGAGACGCGCGCGACACCCCAGCAGCACCTTAGGAACAACCGCGATGCGATATCGCTCTGCGATCCGCAGAGCCACCTCCCAGTCTTCACAGCCCCCCGCTTTGGCAGCCGCCAGCTTTTCGTTGTAACCGCCCACTTCTTCGAGGCAATGCTTGCGGAACAAAGGGACACTCGCATTCCCGCAGAAGTTGATCGAGATCAACTTTTCCAGAGCCATTCCTTCAATCCTCCAGCGTGGAGAACGATCGAATACAGCACCGTCCGCATCGATCCAGGCCCACCACGAGTAAACAAATCCAGTTGTCTCGCCCGACATGCGCAACCGACTCATCTGGCGCGCGATTTTTTCAGGCTCCCACAAATCATCTGCGTCGATCGGGGCGATGAAGTCGCCACGCGCTTCGGCGATGGCCCGGTTGCGCGCGGATGCTACGCCCGCGTTGCTCTGACTAATCAAGCGTACGCGGGAATCGCTGGCGACGTGGGCGTCGAGAACCGCCAGCGTATTGTCGGTCGACCCATCGTCCACGACGATGATTTCAAGATTCTGATAGGTCTGGCTCATCGCCGACTGCAGGGTTGAGCTGACAAAGTCCGCCCCGTTATAAACGGGAAGAATCACAGTAACCAGCGGTGGATCATTCCGTGAAGTCATCAAGATTCGGGCCACTTAAGTATTCGGGAAGCTCCGAGCAAATCCTAGTTGGTGCGTATTTCAAAATAGTTCTGCATGAATAATTCCCGAATTCCCTAGAATTCTTCAGACCCTGTTCCGCACGGCTGGAAGGCGTGCCCTGACGAGAAAGCTTTCTGAAACATGCTCCAGCGAAGCAAGGAAAAAATTAAGGAGTCATCGAGGTCGCAGAGCCGGAATCGTTCGTCGAAGCTGCCAGTATGTCCATCGAACCAAGAGTTGCGGATTGCTGAAAATGTAGCCTATCCATTGCGCCTTCTCCTGCCATGGCGCTGCGAGAAACCACTGCATTGCGAGATGAGCGGAGCCGGACTGTATGAACGCCATGACGGAATAGCGCAGCCTTGCGGGCCGTGCTAGCGCGTCGCGCCCCACAGATGGAAGAATTGACACAAGGAATCCGGGATGAGTCACCGCGCTCCAGCCGCCTTGTGAGAGTGCCCTCCACAACAGTGGAGCCTCGTCGGATGCAGTTGTATTTGCGTGTCTCGCAGCCTGCGCATCGAGAAGGACCTCTACTCGGATGGCCGAACATTGCGTCGACTCGCATTTGGCAGCTCCGGCGAACGTAACCGGAGATGGACCTGGATCAAGATACTCGTGTCTCCCGTCCCGAAAGATCCAGGGTGAGACCAGCGCAACATGGGGCTGACGCTCGAAGACAGATTCAAAGGCACTGACATACGACGGTTTAAGGCGCACGTGCTCGTCTATCCATGCGATGCCGCGAAGCCCAGGCGTAGCTTCCAGCAGAGCATTGGCGCCAATGCGTATCGCCGCATCGAGGGATTGGCCCGATGTGTAGAGCACTGGCACTTTCCGTGTTCGAGCAGAGACTACCGGATTGACCGGGCTGCCAACCTTCTTGAGCTTTTCATCGACGACCACAACGGCTGCGGCGGCAACGCTCTGCCCGACTACGCTCTCAATACATCCCTCAAGCCGAGCCAAAGAGTCAAAACAAGTAACAACGATTCCCAGGCCGCTGCGTCTCTTATCCCCGACAGATCGGCAGCGCTTGACGCCGGGCACATATTTCGAGTTGACTGCACCTCTTCTGGCAAAGCGTTGGCGAAGTTCAATGTGACCCTTCAGAATGACTTCGTTTCCACAAATTCGCCGGATGGTCTCGGAGGCGCAATTGCCGATCCGTTGACGTTGTCGGGGCGGCGTGGCCAAGACCCGTAGCAAGGCGGACTTGAGGTCGGCGGGTGTCACACCAGCCGCGATCCAGCCGCTTTCGTCGTCTGCGACGAGCTCGGCCATGCCGCCGTTTGGAGATACCAGAACAGGCAGGCCGGTGGCCATGGCTTCGATGCAAGCGAAAGGAAGATTCTCCCACCTTGAAGGCACAACCGTAACGGGAATCTGCGCTAAGAATCGGAGCAACTCACTCCGTGAAAGAGTGCCGTGAAATCGGAAGCGGTGGTGCAACAGACGCGGAATGCGACTTCTTAAAAAGCTCTGAACCGACTGTCCGATAGAGCCTCCAAGAGATGTGTCACTGCCCACGAAGTCAAAGCTGACAGTTGGGTGATCGTGCGCTACGTTAACCGCAGCGTCCACCCATTCCACCACGCCCTTGCGAAGTTCGAGCCGCCCGACATAGCAGATGGTGTCGCGTTGCCAGACTTCAATTCCCCGATGGATGAATGGCGTGTCTCCCATCGGGTAGGGAACCACTTCAATACTGTTGGGTTCGAGATCAAGGAGAGCAGTAACACCGTCAGCAAGATATCGGCTGGGACAGACCAGCGCGTCCGCTGCCTTGATGGTGTACTCCTCAAACCGGCTCAGCGGCAAGAAATCCGTCAAAGTCTGGTCCCATTCATTGTGTTCAAAGATCATCTGCGAGGGTGAGTGGAGGTGAACGAGGATGGGAGGTTGCCGGCGTGGCCCCAGCCCCAGCGCACGTCGGACCTGGAGGTAGTAGAGCGGTGCTTCCCATTCCGGCGCTTCGATGAGATGGATCGGTTCGGCCTCAATGAGATCTTCCGCATAGTGCGCGGCCTGCCATGAGAAGAGCTGGGATGGACAGGTGGACGAAGCGAGATGCTTCAAAATCCTGGCGTCCATTGCTTTCCCGAGCGAGTTCACCGGCTCGTCCAGCGAGATACGATGCACTATCAGCTTTCCGTCGCAGGATGTTGAGATTCTGTCCGGCGCGCCGGCCCATCGTTGCGCGATCAGATGGACTCGCTCTCCGGCCTCTGCCAGGAGCTGGGTGATGTGCATGGCATATGTGCCAATCCCACCCGCGGCGTAGGGCGCGGGCGGATACTCACGGCAGAGGATGAGATGGGTCATCGAAGACGGCCGGAAGCGAGAGATCACAGAAATTATCACATAGATTGAAACTAATATCTCAACGATGACGTTGCCGGACATTGCAGCGCATCGCAGGAATTGCCTCCAGGAATTGAATCCCCCGATCTGCTTGAGTGGCTCCTGTCCACGTCGAGTTCAAAAAAAGGTGCATTCGCTGACCACACGAGCCCTCGCAAACTGACCCGAATGCGATCAGACGAGCGGAGTGAGGTGCACGCGACTCATGGGACCATTTCGATCCTTTGGCGGGGACGCCGAAGATCGCTTCGACACCGCGACCCAGCCCTGCTAACCTCGATTGTACATGGAGGTCCGGGCCCGCAACTCCCTAAGAGAGGGGGATCATATCCCATGTGCGGCATAGCCGCGATCGTGACGCCGGAGCCGGGGATCTCCCCTGACGTCATCTTCCGAATGGTCGGTGCTCTGCGCCATCGCGGACCTGACAGCCACGGCGCCCACGGCTTCGGCCGGTGCACCCTCGGTAACGCGCGGTTAAGCATCGTGGACGTCGAGGGCGGCCGCCAGCCGATTCTCTCTCGCGACGGCGCCTTGGGCGTCACTTTCAACGGCGCGATTTACGGTTTCCGCGAGCTGAAGACGCATCTCGGCGACTATCTGTTCAAGACTCGCACCGACACGGAAGTGATCCTCGCCCTCTATGCGAAGCACGGCGATAAGCTCCTCTCCCATCTGCCCGGCATGTTCGCTTTCGCGCTTTGGGACGACCGCCGGCAGACCCTCATCAGCGCCAGGGACCGCTTCGGCGAGAAGCCCGTGTACTACGCATTCGGTCGGTCGGGTGAGTTCCTGATTGCATCTGAGATCAAGGCTATTCTCGCCTCGGGCCTCGTGGAGCCGGTCCTTAATATGGAGGCCGTGAGTCACTACCTCACGCGGGTCCACCTTCATCCCTCGCACACCATCTACACCAATGTTCACATCCTTCCGCCGGCGCACATGCTGCGATTCCAGGGCGGGCGACTCCATCTCGAGCGCTACTGGCAGCCGCCGGACGTCCTTGAAGACATCGCGATGGAAGAGGCGGTCGAGTGCTTCCGCTATCTTTTCGAAGCGGCCATCGAGAAGCAGCTCGTGGCCGACGTGCCCGTCGGCGTACTGCTGAGCGGCGGCGTCGATTCGAGCACCGTCGCTGCGGTCGCCGGTCAGCGCCAGCCAGGTCTTCGAACCTTCTCTTTCGGGTTCAGCCAGGGCGTCGAAAACGAACTTCCCTTCGCTCGCGGCATCGCCGAACGATACCAAACCTCTCATTTCGAGCTGGTCGATGAGAACGCAGACATCCCCGCCCTCCTGCTACACATGCAGACCATCTACGACGAACCCTTCGGCGACTCTTCCAACATCCCGACCTTCCTCCTCTGCGAATTGGCCCGCCGCCACGTGACCGTCGCCCTCGGGGGCGACGCCGCCGACGAACTGCTCGGCGGCTACTTGTTCTGGGCGCGCCCGTTTCTCGACGCTACCCCATCGGCGGTGGCCCGTCCTTCGCCGCCCCCCCCGATGAAGTCGTTGATGCAGAAGCTCGTGCACTGGGTCGGCCGTCGGCAGCAGGCGGAGAGCACCGCGGGCAGCCCTCTGGTTCGGCGCTATTCGGAAGGCTTCCGAAATTACTTCACCATCGAGGAACTGCATCGCCTTGGGCTTTCTGTCGAGGACGGACACCTCGTGGATTATTCCCGATACGGGCGGAATACGGTCGGCGACATGCTCCGCTTCGACACGGACCTCTATCTGCCCGGTGACATCCTCGTCAAGACGGATCGCGCCTCAATGGCCAACAGCCTGGAATTGCGCGCGCCGTTCCTGGATGTGGACTTAGCCAGTTTCTGCCTTTCGCTTCCCGACAACCTCAAGGTGGACGCCGATCGGGAAAAGCTTCTGTTAAGGGAAGCCTACGAGCCCATGTGGACGCCCGAAATTCGCATCCGGTCCAAGCAGGGCTTCGGCGGCCCGATGACTGCATGGCTGCAGACGCCGGCCATGGACGCTATGAAGCGGGACGTCCTCGGCGATCGCAAACAGAGGATCTTCAGCGTGCTCAATTTCGATGGAGTTCAGAGCTTCGTCGAGCGAAACACTCAACAGACCTGGAGTCTGCTTGTGCTAGCGATCTGGATGGAAGAACACGTATGCTCGCTCCCGGCAAAATCCTGAAGGCCGAAAAATGGTGGAACGACAAGGCGCCGCCTGTGTTCGGGCTCGCCTACTACCTGCTCGCCACCGGCACCGGCCCCAAGGTAGTTCCCCTAGGTCGCTCTCTGCTCGCCATGGCCGCCTTCATCACCGCCTTCATCGGCGTGGCTGGATACGGGCACGTCGTCAATGACCTCGGTGACATCGATGTCGACCACGCTGCTCGCAAGTCCAATACGATGGAAGGAAGAAAGAGGCTGCACTCCACTCTCATGATCGCGGCGCTTCTCGCCATGGCATGGCTGCCCTGGCTCATCCTGCCTGCCAACCGCTGGAACCTCTCATTTATAGGCATTCAGTTGCTGCTCCTTACCTTGTACGCCGCGCCGCCGCTGCGGCTTAAGACTCGCCCCGTCCCCGGCGTCATCACCGATGCCCTCTACGCTTACACGGTTCCCATGCTTATCACCTGGACGACGTGGAGCAACGTGAGCGGACCCGAGAAACCCCATTCGCTCCTTCTAGTTGCCCTCATCCCGTGGTCGTTCTGCGCCGGCCTAAAGGGGATCCTCGTTCATCAAGACATCGACGCCGCAAACGACGCGGCCGTGGGGCTAAGCACATTCGCCACACGGTACGGTCACACGCGGACGTTTTGGCTGCTCAGGCGGATCGTTCTTCCGACCGAAATCGCCTGTTTCGCGCTTATGACCCTGGCGCTCTCGCGCGAATTCCGGTTCTACTTCGTTTTCGTCGGGTTGTTCTCGTGCTGGCGGGCCTTCCAAGTAGCGTATCTCTGGGACATTCCTTTCGGGCACCCCTGGCGTCTGTCGTCCGAACAAAGCGTTACCGTCTACGGATACTGGTTTCTGGGAGAGTTCTATACCGCCTGGTTTCCCGTCTTCACGCTGGCCGCGCTGTGTTTTCGCAGTCCAATCTGTCTCCCCTTGGCAGGCATGCACCTCGTGCTTTTTAGAACAGGGATTGTTCACTTCTTCCGCCACGATCTCAAGACCATCCCATGGGGGATCTCCAAGATGAGGCAGCGCCATGTCTAGGGAACGCGCCTTCGTCTACGCCGTCTGTGGCCGTGCATCTTACATCAGGACGCTGCACCGGTCGCTCGAGTATCTCCGCCGACGAACCGCTCTGCCGATCATCGTTGTCACGGACACTCGCCGCAACGAAATCGCTATCGATCATCCCACCGTGATCCATGTCGAAACGCCCCGCCACTTCAGCCATCACCAGGCCAGCATCTTCCTGAAGACGGGGCTTCATCGCTTCCTACCGCCCGATCATGACTACGCCTATCTCGACACCGATGTCATCGCCCTCACCGAAAGCGTCGACCTCATCTTCGATCACCTGTACGGGCCCGTGACCTTTGCTCACGACGCCAGTTACATCGAAAGCTGTGTCGCCACGTTTAGCCGGTGGGCCGTTAACTGCTCTTGTCAGGAAGAGAACCGCGCCGTCTGTTCCCACCTCTCGCAGGCCATTGAGCGAAAGTTCGGCGTCTCTGTTCCGGACGACTGGATTAACTGGAACGGTGGAGTTTTCCTCTTCAGTCACGACGCCCTCCAGTTCATGGAAACCTGGCACCACCTGACCCTGGAAATCTTCGAGGACCCGTACTGGAGAATCAGAGACCAAGGGACGCTCATCGCCACGGTCTGGAAGCTCGGCCTGCAGCGCCAAGCCTGTCTTCCTCGCGAGTATAACTTTATTCTCGAGCTGAACAATTTGGACCTGCGCTTTGATCGGGCTACGGGCTACTCACTGCACAGATCGCTTTCGGGTATTCACACCACGTTCGTGCATCTCTTGCGTGCCGGTCTCGACCGTCCTGATTGGAGTTTCGCACGCGACGTCGAGGAGGTGCTCGAAGAGCGATCCAGACCAGCCGTCGGCTGGCCTACCCCGGCTATGCTTTCACTGGTTGCAGACCGTCTCGTCCCCGGGTCCCGGGTGCCTTCCCTCAATGCGTCGCCCCCGGTCGAATACCGGGTGATCGTAGGGCGCCCGTGCTGGTCGTTGAGCGGTGAAAGCGTTCTCGCCGAGACTCTCGTGCGCGGCCTGCGAAAACGCGGAGTGGACGCGCGAGTGCTCCTCACCGAGGAAGATTGCGATCGCGTCCCTGGCACGCCAGCTCTCTTGCCGCGTCCGGCCGACGTGCCCTTTGACCTACTGCCCGCCTCACCGGAGGCCAGCTGGGGCGCGCGCTGGGGAACGTTAGTCCGCTACCTCGAGGAGAGGACGCCCTGCGTTTACGTGCCCACCGCCGATTGGCGGAACTCGAACGTCAGCCCTCACCTCTCTGATCGCGTCGCGATCGTGGGCATCGTGCAGAATGCCGACCCGCGATACTACGAAGAGTTGGATCGGGTGGGCCGCTATTGGAATGCGATTGTGTCGCCGACCGCGGAAATCGCGACTCGCCTCGCAGAGCTGAAACCGGAATTAGCCAGCCGAGTCGTCAGGATTGCTCCTGGGGTGGACGTCGCCAGCGGTCCGTTGCAGGAAATCGTTCATGTCGACGGCCCTACTTCGGATTGTGTATCACGGCCGTCTGTCACATCGTCAAAAGCGTATCTTCGAGCTGCCGTCGATCGCCGAAGCGCTGCTCGCTCGCGGCGTGCCAGTTCAGTTGACCATCATCGGAGATGGCCCCGACCGGTACCAGCTTATGACTGCGTGCCAGTCGCTGATTGAAAAGGGGGCGTTGCGATGGCTCGGACTGCTGCCGCACGACCGGGTTTTGGAAGAACTGCAGCGACATGATGTCTGCCTGCTTCCTTCGGGCTTCGACGGATTGCCGCAAGCGGTGATCGAGGCGATGGCGCGCGGGTGCGTTCCTGTCGTCGGCGATACCGCTGGGCTTTCCGAGTTGGTGCTAGACGAAATCAATGGGTTTCGCGTGCCGGTGTGCGATCCCGAAGGCTTTTGCCGCCGATTGGAAATGCTCTATCGCGAACCTGACCTTCGGCGCCACTTGTCGCGCGCTGCGCAGCAGACCGTGATCGAGTGCGGATTCCGCTCCGATCGCATGGTGGAGAAGTACGCGGCTATCTTTGAGAAGGTCATGGTTGCAAACGCCCGAGGAGATTATCACCGCCCGGAGGGACTTCTGCGTAAACCTCCTTACCAAGTGGCGGGAATGGAAATTTTTCCAGTTCACTACTTTCGGGGTATAGAAAAGGTGGGTGTTTTTCCTTCGTCTCGCGAAGACTACGAGGACTACCGGAACGCGGTAGGCGAGCTGCGCACTCGGAAACTGCCCGGATGGCGCCGGGGACTCGTGAAGCCATACCCCGCGATTGTCGCAGCACCGGCCACGGCGGGAACGACCAATACCAGCTTCGTCACGGTGTTGGTGCGGGGACTGCAAAGGAACGGCCAGCCGGTGCACGTGCTAACCACGCGTGGCGCATCACCCGATTCCTTGCCCGAAGGCGAGGGGGTACAGGTCCTTCGAACGCCAATCGGCAAGGTGCCGTGGCGCCCACGCAATCGGGCATTGGCCGCTTATCTCGAGAGCCAATCACCGTGCCTGTATCTGCCGAGCGACGAATGGCCACACAGAGCGGTCTGCCAGTTACTGTCCGATCAGATCGGTGTGATTGGCCGGGTCGACGACCCCGATCCGCAGAATCTTGAACGCGCGGCGCAAATAGGCACTCATTACAATGCCATCGTGGCAGGTAGTTTGGCGATCGCTGAACGATTGATCGAGGCGAATCCCCGCCTATCCTCGCGTGTGGTCGCGATCCCACTACCCGCCGACGCTCCGAGGCAACCGCCCGAGCGGCATCTAGTAGGCGATACGCCACTCAGAGTGGCCCACTGGAAGTCAGCCGGTCCAACCGAGGGAGCCGCAACTCTCGACCGCATCGCCGCGGCATTGATGGAGCAAGGTTTGCCTATTGAATGGATGGCCGTGGAAGAGGGCGACCGCTCAGTCATCTTCGAACAGGCCCACGTGTGCTTGGTGCTGTGCGAGTCTCGGATCGACAGCACGCGCCTGCTAGAGGCCATGGAGAGAGGTTGCATTCCGGTCGTGGCGCGAGGCAGCGGTATCCTGGCAGAATTTGTGAAGAATGGCGAGAACGGATATGTGCTGCGCGACGACGACATCCCCGGCTTTGCCGCGCGGTTGCGCGCTCTGCAGGGAAACCCTGCCTTACGACGCGTCATTTCCCTCAAGGCTTTCGTTTCCGCCGAGGCCCTGGAGAACGTTGACGTGTTCGTGGCGAGTTATTCGATGCTTTTCGAACGAGTGTTGCGAGATATCGATGAGGGCGTACCCTGCCGGCGCTCTGCGCCTTCAATCGGCTAGTGCCGCAAGGACAACTATGAGAATAGGTATTGTCGGACACGGGGTGGTTGGTTCCGCCATGGCTTTGTTTTTCTCTAGACAGCCCAACCACGAACTGAGAATTTACGACAAGTTTCAAGCACCTCACAACAGCACTGACTGCAAGGAGGCTGTCAACGCCTCCGACCTGGTATTTCTGTGCGTACCGACCCCGAGCGCTGCGGACGGTGCAAGTTGTGATGTTTCGTTAGTGGAGGAGTGTATCGATTGGCTTCGGCCACCGATTTGTATTAGATCCACGATTATTCCAGGGACGGTTGACCGACTTGTCGCGAAGACTCGGAAGGCGATTTCGTTCAGCCCGGAGTACATTGGCGAGCCGATGAACCATCCCTGGCATGAAGAAAGCGCTTGCGGGTTTGTCATCGTCGGGGGCCCTTCGGAACTCTGTGATTTGGTTTTCTCAGCTTATGCGGATTTCCCTGGTCGTGAGATTCGGTGCTATCGGACGACGGCGCGCACCGCAGAATTGTGCAAATACATGGAGAATTGTTTCTTGGCCACCAAGGTCGCTTTCGTAAATCAGTTCTACGATATCTCCGCAGCATTCAACGTAGATTTCCAGGAGCTACGAACGCTTTGGCTGGCAGACCCTCGGGTGGGAGATTCACACTCCTCGGTCACCGACGAGCGCGGATTTCGCGGCCGTTGCTTGCCGAAAGACGTTTCAGCACTTGCGGCTGCCATGAAACCGCATGGGGGCGCTCCATTCTTGGAGGCTGTCTTGGCGTACAACACAGCGTTGTGCCGCAGTGCCGATCTTAAGCGGGGACGCGATTAGCTTGACGGCTTGACGCGGACACTCCGTTCAGCCGAGCAGGCGCGCGAGCCAACCTCGGTGCTGCGGCGGTTCTGTCGCTGCCTCTACCCGACGGCGCACCTTCAGCGGCTCAATCTGGCTCGGCGTAAGCGGCTGGCACTGATAGTCCATAAATCCGACGGGACGCCACTCTTCAGGATATGGGCGCTTGAATATATCTTTGGAACCTAGTTGCACGTTCATCTGCCCTTCCAATTCCATAATCTCGAATCGATTCGGATTGGCTGGATCCCACACGTGGAAGCGAATATTTGAGTTGGTGGGAAGGGAGATGAAGCCTGCGGCGACACGGGTTCGATCGGAGTGATTCTCCGCCGACCAATGGAGAGTTCGTCCATTGAAGAAGATCGCCGTTCCAGCCTTTAGTGGCACGGGTGTCGAACATTCGCTACATAGGATATCAACCACCCCGTCCCAGGGGTTTGGATTCCCAGTCAAACCGCTGATGTGATCGAAAACCGCGTGGCTCCCCGCAACCACCCACAGACATCCGTTATGCTCGTCCACATCGACCAGCGGGCACCACATATGCACGGCGGTGAAGTTGGACTGGTCCACAAGAGTGCAGTCCTGGTGAAGAGCAACCTTCCCATTCAAGCTATTGCCTCGTTTGACGGCGAAGGAGCCACACACTGGTCGATAATCCGGCGTGATCGACGAAGCGTGAGGCGCCAGGACCTCAAGAATGCCATCCTGGGCTAGACCTCGCAAGCGCGGGTCGTCACCGCAGGCCGATGCGAAGTACTCGGAAGAAACTGGGATAGCCAGGCGGTCCCACAATTCCTGAAGGGAGCCGATTTCGGATTCATTCAACATCGGCAGGACTACATAGCCGTTCTTCCGGAACTCCAAGTCCACATTAGGATCGGCGAATACCTGGTTGGATGGAATCATATTTGTTTCTCCTGTGCGCCGGTTAAGCCGGCGAGGTGCAGTCAATGAAAGAGTCATACGAATGTAAAGTAGCGACCCACATGCCATTGCCTTTTGTCTGTCATCCTTTATCCTCTGCGCCGCACCCGGTGGGTCACGAGTAATCGGAATCCTTCTCCGACTAGATTCAATCTTCAGGTTGTCGAACAACAGATTGCTCGCCGGATTAGTTTGCGCCCCGCACGCAGAGCATTCCCCCGAAACACGCTCTAGTAATCCCACTCGATTCTTATCGCCACCAGATTATTCCTGAAAACATTTTCGTTGCTGTTCCAGCTTATGTCAGATGCAGTGACTGTGAAATAACATGGAGCATCTTCGTAACCGAGCGCTGCAAGCCCGGCTTTGCTCTCAGCCTCTGCGATTCCTCCCCGGATTGCGTAGACTCCAGCCAGCAACGGGAAGTCCGGTATACGGCAGACCAGGCAGTGTTCACCGGCCTTTAGATGGCTGCATCCGTCGTCCAGATCCTTGGTGCAGGAGGCAATGTTGATCTGCAGATCATCTGTGGAGAAGGTGAACCCCCAGATCACCTCTATCGCTACGTTCGAACGGTAGCGGAGCACGACCTTCACCGGGCTTCCAGGCCGCAGGCATTCGCCCTCCTCGGGAAGAACCTCAATCAAATCGATCGCTACAGGGCGACGCGGCGAAAGTTCGCCCCGCCGGGTGTAGTGTGCGGGAGCAGCCTCTTCGCCCATCACCGGCATTCCGTCGGCTGACTGCGGAGTGGCCCAATGTGTTCCCCGCGCGGCATCTAGGGGAGCCCGGCCAAAAGCCTCGACCGGGTTAGAACTCTGCTTGCGCCCGAGTTGGAAGTGGAAATTAACACCTTCAACGCTCGTGCCTTCAAAGAGAATCCGGCCCGCTTCCAGAACTATGGCCCGATTGCAGATTGACTGAACAAGAAAGGGTTCGTGCGATACCAGCAATATCGATCCACCTTGCCGCAAGAAAGCTCGAACATGTCGAATGCACTTGAGCTTGAAACTTAAGTCGCCTACCGCCAAAACCTCGTCCACGATCAGGATGTCCGGATTTAAATGGGTCGCAATAGAAAATCCGAGGCGGGCTTTCATCCCAGAACTATAGGTCTGTACAGCCGAATCAATGAACCCGCGAATTTCTGAAAAGTCGATGACCTCCTCAATCAGAGCATCGAATGCGCGTCGTGGAATTCCATGCACAGCCGCGTTGACGTAGGCATTTTCGCGGCCAGTGAGAACGGGATCGAACCCCAGTCCAAGTTCGGTCAACGCCACGATGCGGCCGCGGGTTGCGATGGACCCGGCGGTGAGAGAGCGCTGTCCCGTCAACAGCCTGAGCAACGTAGACTTCCCAGCGCCGTTACGGCCGAGCAGCGCCAGACTTTCGCCGGGCCGCAACTGGAAGGAGACATCGTCGACAGCCCAGAACTCATGCTCCCTCAGAACTTCGGGTGCGGTGCGCCGCAATGTGAGTGCGTCTACTACATCGCGCAGGCCGTACCAGAGCGAGCGCCGGAGATCGCGGCAGTACTTCTTACGAACGCCCTTCGCTTCGATCAACAAGTCCCGCCCCGGCACCGGGGCCGACGGTGTGGTAAGGGTCATCCTCTCGTTCGAAGGCGTTGTTCCGGCAGTCGTCATCTTCTTCAGGTAGTTGCCCGATCGATAACAATCGGCATGGCAATGCGATGAAATAATGCAGCGGCTATGAAAAGGCAAATGGTAAAGGCAATCGAAACTTCCAGCCCGGTTAGCCTGGACAGTCCGCCGCCGAAAGCCAGTTCGCGGGCTGCGTTCAAAAGCGGCGTCACGGGATTGACTCTGTTCATGACGATCGCAAGCCAGCCCTGATTGGGCGACGTAAAGACGATCGGTGTCAGGAAAAACCAGAAGGTGGTGATTACAGGAAGCGCCTTTGAAACATCTTTAAAAAGCAAGTTGATGGGCGCAAGAATCAGCCCGATCGCCGCGCCAAGGGTCACAAGCAGCAGCACGCCAAAGGGCGCGAACAGGATGGTCCACGGAATCCGCACTCGATAGGCAAGGGCGGCGGCGGCGATGAGGATGGACTTAATTCCGAAATTAACCAGCACTTGACCGATACGGGAGACCGTAACCGCCTCCGGGGGAACATCCGCTTTTGAAAGCAGGCTTTGTTCGGCTTGGACGCCGCTGATCGGTGCATCGATCGACTCGAGGAAGGCCGCCCAAAGCATCATTCCACAGAGAACGAAGAACGGATAGGGCATGCTGACAGAGGCAACATTAATCATATGCGCGTCCCTGAAAAGAATGGCCCACGCGGCGGTGGTGAGCGCCGGCAGCAGAGGGATGAGAGCGCCGAGAAGAGAGGTCCGATGTTGGTTGATCAAATCTCGTTTCATCATCTCCCATGCGACGTGGCGCGATCTCACAACATCGCGAGTCAGGCCAAACAATAGGTCGCCGGGACGTCGCAAACGCATTTCAGCAGTCTGAACCGTCAAATGACGTTCGCTGTCCTGTGTCATACATGAACCTCCACAGTTTTGGGCGGCATCGCGCGTAACGAGAACTTGCAAAATTCCGCGGCAGTGGAGTCTCCACCGAGCCCTAATACTTAGGTAGGCCTGTTCACTGACGGAGTCGACAAATTGCCCCCTCTGCCCGCGGTGGCAAGTGGCATAGGTGGTACGACTGCCGAACACCACCAATCATCGACGCGTCCCAAGGTACGCACCGAAAGATCGAGACGCTAGCGTTTGCAGTCTGCACAGCGCGACTCATGAGGCCATTCTCTTCCTTGGCCCGAAGGCCGCGAAGATGGTGTCGACACTGGCCATCAGCCCTTCTACTGTCGCTGGTCCGTACGCTTGCTGAAGCGAATCACGGGCGTTCTCGATCAAGCCGTTTATTTGATCGAGAGAAGCCTGTTCGCCGGTCGTCCCTTGGCTCAACCGATGAAAGCTATTTTGCTCCAGAGTCTTTTCTGCGCGGTTTCTCGATCTCTCCCCGTCCAGCAAATCGTCCGCTAACTGATACGCTTCGCCGATCGATTGGCCGGCATCTCCGAGCGGCGCGACCTCAGCCGGCGCGGCTCCGCATGCCAACGCGCCGGCGGTGAGGGCGAGGCGCATCATCGCCGAGGTCTTTCTGTTGCGCTCGGCCTGTTTTTTCTGCCACTCATCCACGGGCTCTCCGCCTCCGTCCTGCGACAAAAGATCGATCGCTTGTCCTACCACCATCCCATCGACGCCAATGCATCGGGTTGCTTCGGCGATTAGGTCTGGAGTTTGTCCATAAATTGCATAAGACTGATTCAGAAGGGCGATCCCCGCGAGCAGCGCCACCTCCTCGCCAAAGACATGGTGCAAGACGGGAATGCCACGCCGGATCTGGGCATCGTCCATACAGGGTAGATCGTCGAAGATCAAAGAACTTGTATGCGTGAATTCCACCGCACATGCGGCAGGCAGAGCCAGGCCCGGATCGGCCCCGAGAACTTGGGCGCCTAGAATCGACAGAATGGGGCGAATCCTCTTGCCTCCGGGAAACACTGCGTAATGCAAGGCGTTGTCCAGTCCCTTGGCGCCGGGATGCTGGCACTGCGGCAGATAGGACAACAACGCAGCTTCAATGACGAGATGTATATCTGCGACAGATTCCGGCATGGCGTTCTTTGGTTTCTCCGGCGACAAGTTGAGGCTTGTGTGAAGGTCGTTGTGTTTGCGGCGCCCCGGTCGATGAACGTCCCTAGTACGCATTCTTTGTGTGTCCGGTGACGAGGTTGTCGGACCCCCAACCCCAAAACCTGGTTCGTAAAAGAGTTTGTCGGTATGGCTCCCAATGAACCCAGTACTTGCCGGTGGTGAGAATAGGCACTATGAATAAACCTCACGCAGGGGAGCTGTGGTATAACGGCCTTTGGCAAAAAATTTCCATGCAGGCAATCAGATCGTGATGGGAAAGCCTGGGGTTCCACCCAAACCCAGCAATCTGCTCAAAGCGCATCCAGGGTTCAAAGACAGCGAGGTAGCCAGGCACTCGCAGATATTTGAAGTTGAATCCAAGTTCACAGATGAGGTCCACAGTCGAGGAGAGATCCGGAAGCGAGAGATGATATACCCGGTTTAGCGCTTTCAAATCCTCAAGCTGGGCCTTAATTATCTCTGGCTTTGAGCGGTAATCCTGACAGTAGAAGTCTTTAATGTAGAGAAAGCCGCCAGGCTTCAGCACCTCCATCGCTTGTTTGAGGACCTGCCGATAGTCGTTTGCATGGCATATTGTTTCAAGAAAGAGAACGCGATCAAAGCTATGCTTCGGGTAGATATCGGCCAGGTGGTGAAAGTCTCCCTCGCGCACATTAATGCGGCTCTCGAGGCCCTGCGCAGAAACCCGTGTCCTCGCGCCTCGCACTTGGACGGGAGAAATGGTTAACGATTCGATCCATACATCGCAATGTTGCGCAAACCAGATCGCCGGGCCGCACACCCCGCACCCTGCGTCGAGGACCTTCATTCCATCATTGATATCGGCCGACTTCAGGATGTAGTTAAGAAGCTCGGCGGTCGAAGCCGGGCGGCTTCCCTGGAAGACATCGCCAAACCCCTCGATATATGCGGCCGTCTGTTCCTCGTAGTAATGTTTCACATCAACCGCGCTTTGCGACGGAATCGGGAGCCGCGCATCGCGGATCGGGCCGCCATTCTGCAGCGGAACGCTTCCTTCTGGCGTCGTAACCGAATTGTCAGTGCGCTCGGTTCTTGCAGACGGGTTCGTCATGCTCTGCGTCCCCTGACAAACATACCGGTGAGGTTACGCCGAAGGGACGGCCAGAAACTAGCGGGCGCAGCCGGCGCCGGACGTGCCACAACAGCTGTTACCACAATCCCAGGAGGCGTGGGGACCGGCAGCCTTTCTTCCAGATCAGTCAGGGACCAATTTGCTGGGGCGTAGCCGATAGTGCCCGCAAAAATGCCTCGCACCCTCAAGAACTCCTCCAGGGGCTCGCCTGGCGGAAGGTTTAGCAGGAACTGGGTATCGATCTTGTAGATGTCAAGACTCTCCGGCTTTTCCTGGTTCCAGGCATACAAGATCGGCGTGACATTCTCCGGCACCAGGTTCAGGTAGAGGGCTATGCGATCCCGCCCAGTCTGGTTTTCTTCAGTGGCATGAAGGACACGACAATCAAACACACAGGCCGAGCCTGCCTCCATAGGCAGATCCCTGAGATATCTGGATTCCAACTCGGAGAAGACGGTGGTATACGGACTAGGATTGGTAGGCGTTGCACTGATGTGGCCAAAGCATTGACTGCACTCGATGATGCGCAGACAGGCGTTGCTCCGGTCAACGTCGCTCAGCGGAACCCAAACAATGATGCCGATACTCTCGTCCGGATTCACAAAAGTTTTATCCTGATGAATTCCAAGTTTGCCACGAGTGCTACCCGCTTTCTTGGTCAAGAAACTCGCGAACAGAAGGCGGAAGCCGGGGGCCAGTCGCGAAAGCTTGTCCTTGACGATGGCTGCGATGCCCTCAAAGATGCGGTGCTTGGTCTCGACGTTGGCGCCCCATCCGCTGTGATAAAAGTCGCTAGGTAGGGCTGGCGTGCTTTCCGCGTACAGCAGCTTGAGTGCCTCTATTTCCGATACGTCCAGAAACGGCTCGATGGTATAACCCACCTCGGGCAGGAGCGACTGCTTCAGCCTATCGGATTTAGCTGCCGAGAACCTCCTGGAAGCCGGCTCGGTGGAGGAGTAGACCTGCTGCCGAATCTCAGGGCCTCTGGCCATAAGCGAGACAAACTCCTCTTCGTCACTCAACCGGTTCTAGCTATTGACGAAACCGAGGCTCCTCCAATGCGGTTGACGTTGGGTCAGATCAGAAATGTCGGGAGCCAGATAGAACTCTTGGCCTGCCTCGGCCAGCTCAAAACGGTCGAGCTGTCGAGGATCAAAGAAAAAGAAGACCGGCTGAACCTCCGCGGGAACGCAAGCGATCTGAATGGCGACCCGCGCCTTGTCGGAATCGTTATTTGCCGACCAAATGGATGAGACCGTCGTCAAAGGATATTTGTGTTCAAACCCGTCTCGCCCGGTGGGAGTATAGTTGTCTTGGGGATGCAGGGTAGGAAGGCGCGAAAGAATGTGCGCGGTTTCCTCAGTCGACAGCATCGGAACCTGAACGTATCCAGCTTCGCGAAATTTGGCCTGCAGGCCAGCTTCGCCAAAGATTCTTCTCATGTCAGCTCCCTAGTTAGTAAGGTCGGAGCTTGGAAAATTCCTGCCAAATCATAACAGGTTTGTCAGACTCTTTTCTATTTCTCAAACCAAGGAAACAGCACGAATTCCGTGTGGCAGTACGACAGGTGTAGGCCGCGCGGTCAAGGTCACCCAAGCCGGCTTGAATTAACCGTGGATCTTCAGTCGCTAGCTCGTAGGATAACGTCGCCCCTGAGCCTGAACGCCTAAGACACTTGTTCGCAACTCTGTATTGAACATGCCCGTCTGAAGCGCATACCGGACAATATCAGAGCATGTTCGCAGGCCGAGTTTTCCTTGAGCCCTCTCGCAATAAGTCCCGATGGACTTTCGGCTTATGTTTAAGCTAAAAGCAATTTCCTTAGGGGTGTAACCGTAAGCTCGCATTCTGAGAACTTCTTGTTCACGACAGCTGAGCACCTTCGTTCCCAATTCCGCACGTCGCGCGAGGATTTGAAAGAGTGCATCGTGCAACTCCGGATCGACATGTTGCCGACCGCGTGATGCCGCGCGAACAGCGGTGAACAGTTCTTGAGGTGCGGCCCGAAGGAGGACATATCCCAAAGCACCCGCTGCGAGGAGCGCTCCAACATAAGCGTGGTGGGTTTCACGACCAAGAATAACTATGGCAGAACAGGGAATTGCCTGCCGAATAGACACGGTCAATTGTGTGCAAGTCGGCTCTGTCAATTCAGCAAACAAGAGGACAACGTCAGGTCGGAGTTTGGTAGTGCGCTCAATTGCATCTTTGCTCTCCCCCTGCCAGAGGACTTCGAACTCTGGTTCTGACGTCAAGAGGTGCGTCACGCCCCTCCGTACGATAGATTCTTCGCCGACAACGACCAACCGTGTTGATTTCATCGGGTCCGCCAGAACAATATCCACCCTATGCGTTTTGCAGCAAACGAAGGGCCAAATCAGACATTCGTAAGCTGAAGGATTCAGATCAGTCTTGAGTGCGAAACAACTTGTAACTCGGTGCTCGCGCCGACATGTTGGCGGCTGAGACGTCAATTCGTCATCAGTAAAAAGATTGTTTATGGAATGCGATTCTAAGCCTCATCGGAAGAGTTCCGCCAGCTTTCGCTGCCTAACCTCCTGTTGCCGCCACTCAAATGGCTAAAACGGCTTCCTCGCACGACTTGACGACGTGCTTTGAAATAGGCAAGAGAGCCGCTGTTTGAGTAACGTCAGCAATGCTCGCAGGCCTGTACTCCGCGCCTGGGAGAACTCCGACCGATCTGACGTTGCTATCACTCCTTCGCTGCAACGCAGAACTCAAGGCTGCTCAATTCCGATTCCACCGTCATCGAACAGTTGCAACAAGATTTTCCATCATGAACTTCATTCACCTGCCCAGCGCCGAAACCGTCAGTTACGCCACAACCTGTTTCCCACGAGAAATCCTCTCGCCGGACACTCGATTTCTGATTTCGCCTCCTCCCTTGCTAGTCAGTTTAAGAAAATCGCAGGCTCCGACGCTGGCATCCCGATTGCGACTATGGCCCCTCAGACCACTCAGCACATCGCATCTCCTTAAGCTCGCCACATCCCATATGCCGGCTTCTTTGTTTACGGGCCAGAATACAGTCGCCGTTCGCTAGGATCGTGTAAGTTGCGGGAGAGCTCCTGCTCAAAGCATTCTCCCGACTGCGCCCTAGCCTCGCAGTCGTGCTAACCAGTGCCGGTTGCCTCAGCGATCACCCAAAACCGGCCAGTGACTATCACCTGAAAACCGGCCAACGAGAGCAGCGTCCGGGACATTGATTCCCGCGGAGGGTTGTAGGCTCCGTGGGCATGGCCAATGTCTTGAACCAAGAGAAGAAACAACAAGTCTTAGCTCTGGGACGGCTGGGCTGGTCGCTGCGGCGCATCCAGCAAGCTACCCATGTCCGTCGGGAAACCGCAGGCGCGTACCTGAAAGCGGCGGGATTGCGGTGCGTCCGCCCAGTGGTTGGGGGCGGTGCGAACCAAAACCGGCCAACGAGGACGAAGTGATCACCGACTCCGGCGCGCGGTCGATGGCGTCATGGTCCATGTGTCTGCGGGATCCCTGGTTTTTGGATTATGACTTAACGGGCGGAACATCGGCCCGTCAAGGTCATCCCCATAGCCGGCGGCTTCAAGATAGGTGCGGATACGTTGCGCGACCTTCGGGTGGATGGCAAGCGCGTCGCATCTGCCGCCCTTCCTGACTATGCGCAGCGAATCAAAACCGCGGTTCTGTGCAGGTCCTCCACCGAAAGGGCGGCGATTTCCGCGCGGCGCAGGCCTACCTGCAGGCCCACCGAGAGAATTGCGCGATCGCGTAGTCCTTCAATCGTGCCTTCAGCAGGCGTGTTGAGAAGTTTCGCGGCATCGGCTTTGGAGAAGGCGAGCGTCGATCCTTCCCTCCGGTTAATCGCGGGACGCTCTACCTCGGCGACCGGGTTGTTTTCAACATGGTTGTGACGCTTAAGATGCTTGAACAGGCTGGACAGCGCTGCAAGCCTGCGGCGGATGGTCGAGGGCTCGGCTTCCTCTGTTTCGCGCATGATGCGTTCCCAGGCAATCACGGCGCGGTGGTCCTCCCGGCGAAGCTCCTCGTAGGACGTTATATGCAGCGTCCGCATGAAGTGCTGCACGTCGAGCTTGTGAGCGCGGCGGGTGCGAGGACTCTTCTGCTTGGCGAGCCAGATTTCTTGCTCCGGGATGTCGGCGAGTGCGATGACCGGGGACAATGCGCCGGGAGAGTCAACTACGATTTCCAGTTCCTTGCCGCTTGCCAATCACCTGTAGCCGTCTTGTGACAGCCCCCCACCGTGTTTATGCACTACGTGATAAACCGGATTATCACGCGGCAGCCCTGGAGTTCCTAAGGCGCGTTGTTTGCGAGTGAGATTTGAAATCGATCGTTGACCGCTTCTCTGAAGTTCTGTAGGCATCCGATGTACCGTTCGGTCGTTTGCACAGACGCGTGACCAAGGAGAAACTGAATCTGCTCGAGTTCCCTTCCAGCATCATGACAGAGACTGCCAGACACGAACGCCGCGGCGTGCCACATCCAAAGGTATCTGGGAAGGGCGAAAAGACGCGCTATGTCCCTCTTCACGGCGTTGCCGGCGATCTGATAGCTGAATACCTGACCAAAGCCGGACACGGCAAGGATCACGCCGTGGCGCTGTTTCGTCCACTCCGCAATAGCCGAGGCGAATGGAGCGGGCAGAGCCGTTGACAGGACGCCGCGCGCGGCTAGGGTCGAGGCTATCGGTTCGGGCCGGACACACGGGGAGAACGGCGGCTGAATGCTGAGAAGCGAATGTTACGACGTCACTGGAACGAGGAGGGCACTATCCGGTGCAGGTAGGACGATAGGGATCGGAATTGCTCAGTGCCGAGCGTAAGCCCATTGGCCCTATTTCGCGGACCATTGTCAGGAGCATCCGCAATTCGCCGAGCGGAGAATCGTAGCTTAGAACGTTGTGGAGGACAGCTTCGAGCAGGCGAATGGATTCGAAATGGACAGTGTTTAGTTGTTCTTCCAGTCGGTCGCACACTGCCATCAATTCGTCCACCTTCGCGACGATGCGCTGTTGCTCCGCGAGGGGCGGCAACGAAACGCGTATCCTCTTGAGCTTTTGCTGCCTTGATCCCTTTCACTGCAGTGCCTGTAGAGTTGGTCAACACTGCTTCTTGGAAAATCGGGCTCATCAGCGTGAAGAAGAAAAAACGTGAGTAGCTAGGCAGGTATGGCTGGAGGTCGATAGATCTTTGAGCGAGAGCAAACACAAACTGCAACTCGATCGTCGATGACCATCCAGAGACTCACCGGACCTCCTTAGAAGACTGATTGTAATCTGAACGAACAGGAGTGCCCGCGTGATCTCGGACGACCATGCTGAGTGCGTGTAACGCCCGAGACATAGCCTGGTGCTGTGTACTCCAACGTGTACTCCGACGGCGCCGGTTTGCTCTTCACTTATTGTTTTGTATTTGATAGCCGGAGGTTTAACTTTCTGCATCGGAAAGTAAAGTGGGGTCCAGTACCATCCAAGGAAAATGTGCGGCGGGCGCTTCTAGCGATTCCTGTTCGCCGGAACGCTGGCGGTTCCCACAATAGGAACGGTCCCAGAAAAAAAAGCGTCAGAATGTGTTTTGGCGTAAGACTCTTGACTGCTTACTACGCGGGTGAGAACCTCGCGACGAATTCACTCCTTCGATTCGAGTGAAGTCCCTGGGATATTTGCTTTGCAGAACCGCGCTCCGTTCGGCTTGGCCTGTCAATCTCTGGCCTGCAGCTCGAGTGCTCGCCGCATACAACGCGGCTCCCCCCTTTTTCGGGCACCCTGCGGTGCCCCAGGGGTTGAGAGCGCCTCTCTGCACGCAAACATCCGGCCAGCCGAACGAATCAATAACGATTGTTATTTCAATGCCACCAAAGGCACAGGAGCCAGACCGATGACAACCACCAACACGAAGCTTGAATTCAACTGGGAGAACCTTCTCACCGAAGCCGTGACCAAACCGGGTAAAATCCTTGCCGCTTACAGCTTGTTCCATGACTACTCGCTGGCCAATGCAATGCTCGCCCTCAACCAGTGCGAAATGCATGGCATCCAGCCCGGCCCAATCAACACGTTTCCCGGCTGGAAAGCACTAGGCCGCCATGTCATCAAGGGGCAGAAGGCAATCAGCCTGGTAATGCCTATCACCCGCAAGAAGCGCGACGAACAGAACCAACACGCAGCCGATGCGGCGGACCCGCACGACTCGCGCACGAGCGAATGCTTTACCCGTTTCGTGTTCCGTCCGAACTGGTTTGTATTGTCTCAGACCGAAGGCAACGACGTTGCCGCCACGATCGCGCCCAACTGGAATGCTGAACGGGCGCTTTCCGGGCTTGGAATTACTCGCGTGGAGTTTGCGACGATGAACGGCAATGCCCAGGGTTATGCAGCATCGGGAAAGCAAATTGCCATCAATCCCGTTGCTGCCCTGCCTCACAAAACAATGTTCCATGAACTGGCGCACGTGATTCTGGGACACACAGAAGAAGGCTTGCTGTCCGACGACGAACAGACCCCGCGCAACTTGCGCGAAGTCGAGGCCGAGTGCGTGGCCTTGCTCTGCTGTGCCTCGCTCGGATTGGACGGCGAAGAATTTGCACGCGGCTACATTCAGAACTGGTTAGGCGGAGCCAATATTCCGGAGAAATCGGCACAGAAGATTTTCGCTGCTGCCGCCGCGATCCTCAAAGCCGGACAGGAGACGCCGCAGCAGAAGGGCGAGGACGCCGGGCGCGATGGCGTTCACCGTAACTCCCTTCTTTGACCACGCCAGGGCAAGCGAGCGCGCGAGCGAAACAATGGCTGCTTGCCGGCTGCGTAGGCAGCGACTACGTTGAACGCAACCAAGCGGTTGAGAGATGCGAGGTTGACAATGAGGCCGTAGCCACGCTCCAACACGTGCGTGCCGAAAACCTGGCACGCGCGGAGGGTTCCGATGGGTTTCCTATCCACCACCTCGGCCCATTCTTCTTCCGGCACGGTGAGCGTCGGCATGCACTTGATTTTTCCGGACGCAGCGAATTGACGCAGTGAATTAAGGATGTCCACTTTGCCGAAGCGCCGCAGGGAGGAAGCGACTTAGTTCTTAGAGCGAAGTGCGGTGGCACACATCCGAGCAAGAGGCGCAGGGCTTGGCCCCCGCGGTTTTGCCTTCAGAGCTAAGGTTATAGGTCGTCATTATCACTCCACCTCATTCCTCCACCTCGGTGGTGAGCAAGCCGTCTTCGCGCAGCCGGCCAAGGATCTCTACGACGGCTTCCTCCGGCCTTCCGACAACGGTAACGGGCCAGGCATCCGACGGCACCTCCAGTGTCGCCAGCTGGCTGACGAGCAGGTCGGGGTTCATGTATGGATGGCGTCGTGCTCTCACGCGCTCTTGGATTAGAGAGGCGGGCGCCTGCAGATAGACAAGGCGCATCTCACGCTCTGAGAAGCCGTGGGCCAGCAACTCGCGATACTGCTTCTTCAGCGCCGAGCAAGCCAAAACGACGCTCTCGCTGTCTTGACGGTACTGGAGCATGCGCTCATGCACGGCCCTGAGCCACGGTTCCCGGTCAGCGTCGGTCAGTGCGATTCCGGCGGCCATCTTCCGCCGATTGTCCTCCGAGTGATAGTCGTCGGCATCCTCGAACCTCCAGCCCATGCGCGCGGCGAGCAAGGTGCCGATGGTTGTCTTGCCGACACCGCTCACACCCATCAAGACCACGATCATGCGTTGCGTCCCAGCAATTTGCCGCGGTATGCCCACAGTCCCAGCCCGGGATTTGGAATAAAGAAGACCTCTTCGCGGTCAACCTGGTTGTAGCCATAACGAAGCTTCTGCGGATCGTAGCGCGCCAGCATGGTTTTCAAATCACCATACTCAAAGCCCACGCCTTCAACCTCTTTTCTGGAGAGATGTCCAGGACACCACCTAATCGTGAACCGACCTTCGGACGAGCCGTGAATCAGATGAGCAGCGGCGCTCAGGTCATTGGCGAGATCCGCGTTGGCGCTCACGGCTTCGAGCGTGGTGGGTGTTCCGCGATAGCCGTACTTGCGGATGAGCGCATCGATCTCCCGGTCTTCGCCAAATTCCTTGATACCAGGCGCGAGGACAATCAGCTCCGCACCGTCGTCCAGTGCCATGCGTGTACGGTAGATGGCCTTGTTGCCCAGCCAGGTGCTGTGAAACTCTTGCGGATCGAGATACACAACCGCCTTCCGGATGGGGGCGTCCAGCGTCTCGAAGTTCACCTTCATGCTGAGAGCGGCGGCGTGGTGAAAGCACGCAACGTCGTCGCCGATGAAAAGGCCGCGCACCGCCAACCGGCCGTCATCCGTGCGTCCGACCACGGTGAGCACGTAGACGATGGGCAGATGTCGCAGGAAACGATCGGATGCGTAATTGAGAACGTTGCGCACGGGGTTCTCCGCCCGGCCCATGATTCGCTCCATCCCGTAAACCGCCCCTAGATAATGACTGCGGTTGATGCTCTCGCGCCCCCCTGTACCCACCAGAATATTCTTGTTGTAATTGGCCATGCCGATCACTTCATGCGGCACGACCTGGCCGATCGAAACAGTGAGGTCGAATCCGCCGCTCGTGATGAGCCGGTTCACTTGCGCCGGCCACGCATAGTTCAGCTTGCCTTCCGATTGCTCGTGGATGAACTCGGAGGGAACTTCGCCGAGGGTCTCGACATCGGTTCGCCAGTGATGCACGCGAAAAAGCTCGATTCGCATGGCGCCAAACATTCGCGTGATTTGCTCGGGACGCATCGCAGCATGCGTGCCGAGCGCAGGCAAAACGACCTTGAGTTGGTCGCCGAAATACTCCCCCGCAAAGCGCGTCAGGTCGCCGGCGCGGGAATGCAAGCGGCTCTGGTCAGGCGGCACGACCAGAACGCGGTGCCGTTTTCCGAGCTTCTGAAGACTTTCGACCAGCAGATCGCGCAACTGCTGCAAAGATAGATCGGTGTCAACAGTGCCCGTGTCGCAGTAAAGACTCATGCGGTGAGTTCCACCTTCCGGAGCCAGGGAGCGAGCCGCACAGAATGACCAGAGCCGGCAGGCGAACGCTGGCGGCGATGCTGAACAGGCCCGCATAGCGATGTGCCCGTTGCAGAATGTGGTCTGCAAAGAGAAAGAAAAAGAGGGCAAAGAGCCCGCCGCCGACCGATCCCGCCATGCCGCCGGCACCGACCCACTGAGCCCATCGTGCTGCTTGGAAACATATCCGACGTTGCCGTGAACAGATTGGCCGACCGGCCCTGGTGTGTATCAGCCGTAGGTCGCCTTAGACGCCAACGACAGTTTGAGCACATTCTAAAGTCCAGACCGGAAAGCACGGAATCCTTCGCGGTCAACAACGATGAGAGTTATCTCATTGCGGTGACCGCGTTATTTTGTCCGTCAGCTCAATTCGTGCGGCGGAACTTCCGACATATACATTGAAGTCTCCCGGGTTCACTGTCCAGTCATGGCTCTTGAGATCGTAGTAAGCGAAGGCCCTGCGGTCGAGTGCGACGGAAACACGCCGGGTTTCTCCCGCGTTGAGCTGCACCTTTGTGAATCCTTTGAGTTCTTTCAAAGGACGCGGGACGCTCGGCTGCACCTCGCCGACGTATACCTCAGCAACCTCGGCGGCAGCGCGAACGCCGGTATTGGTGACGTCGAAGCGGACGGCCACCGACTGGTCTCCGCGAGCGTGCTCCGGAGTGATCGAAAGATTTTTGTATGAAAACGTGGTGTAAGAGAGGCCGAAGCCAAAGGGAAACTCGGGTTTGATTTGCGTTTTGTCAAAGTGCCGATATCCGAGAAATAAGCCTTCGCCATAGACAACTTTTTCCCCCGTACCTTGCGGGTAATAATTGTCATGAACGGCATTGTCCTCCCAACTGCGCTCAAAGGAAACGGGCAGTTTGCCGGACGGTGAGTATTCGCCGAATAGAAGCTGTGCCAGAGCGGTGCCGCCCGCCTGCCCGGGATACCACGCCTCGAACAGAGCGGGAACATGATCGAGCCAGCTCCTCATGTCAACCGCGCCCCCGGATGTGACTACCACGATGATGTTCTTGTTCGCCGCGGCTAGCTGTTCGATGAGTTCGTCCTGCGCGGGAGGAAGCTCGAAGGTACGGTCGCTACCCTCACTTTCACTGTCGGGATTGAATCCAACTGCCACGACGACTGCGTCCGAGCGTGACGCCAGAATCTTTGCGGCCGCACTCACAGCCGCCTCAGAGCGAACAATGCCGAACTGAACCCTCGCATCGCCCCAACTCGAACGCCCGCGATATTCGAGTCGGACCTTATGCGCCGCCGCCTCCAGTTTCATGTGAACCTGAGCCACCCGGGCATAGGCATGTTCCCAATTATCGATGACCAGTTTGTCATCGAGGTACAGCCGGACGCCGCCTTCTTCTCCGGGACCTTGGACAAAGAGCAGGTGGTCGCCCGGAGCACCGGGCGTAAAATACCCGGCCCAGCGCGCCGAGATTTCATTCTCATTTACGTCGCCGAGAAAACGGCCGATCTTGACGTGCTGATCCGTGCGGCGTGCATAAGGTTCTCCGCTCAAAGCAGAATTCTTGAAGAACTCCGCGCGCAAGCCGGGCTGTTTGCCGTTCTCGTCGCTGCTGAAGTTGGTAGCCTCAGCCATTTCGGCGAGCGATGGAATGCCCCGCTCGTAGTACACCTTGGTTTGGGCTCCGACATATTCCGAAAGGCCTTCGAGGTAACTCACCGCGGTGAAAGGGCGCACCCCCGCACTGCCTCCGCCCACCACCTGCGCGGGATAGGCATCCGGTCCGATTACGGCGATTGAGCTGATCTTGGTCTTATCGAGCGGCAGCAGGTTGCCGTCATTTTTGAGCAGCACGATGCTGGAGCGCGCCGCCTCGAGCGCGACCCTTCCGCCCGGCTCATTCAGAAGTGGGATGGAAAGATCGGTCTGCGGACGATCGACCCAGCCGAAACGAATTGCGGTCCGCAGAATGCGGCGGACTTTGTCGTCGATCGTTGCTTCGCTGACCTGGCCGGACTTCACGGCCGGCAGCAGGGTTGCGAGATTCATGAATTTGCCGGACGGCATTTCAAGATCGAGCCCACCATCGGCCGCGGCTATGCCATCGTAGGTAGCGTCCCAGTCGGACATGATGATTCCGTCGAAGCGCCATTCTTTCTTGGCCACAGCGGCGTTCAAGGATCCGTTCTGGGTCATATGAACGTCGTTGGTCAGATTATAGGAATCCATGATCGCGCCCACGTGCGCTTCTTTCACCGCAGCCTCAAACGTGGGGAGGTAAATCTCGCGCATGGTGCGCTCGTCGATGATGGAATCGCCGTTATGGCGATCGTATTCCTGGTTGTTGCCCATAAAGTGCTTAATGGTTGCACTGACGCCCTGAGCCTGCATGCCCTCGATGTAGGCGACGGCGGTGCGGGATGCAAGAAATGGATCTTCGCCGAAATACTCGAAATTCCTTGCGCACATCGGAGCACGATAAATGTTCACCCCCGGCCCCAACATAAAATGGACGCCGCGGGCGCGTGCATCCTGCCCAATCACCGCTCCGACGCGCTCGGCAAGTTCGGTGTCCCAGGTCGCGGCCAGACCGATGCCGCCGAAGGTTGTCGAAGGCCCATAATTACGAACTCCGATCGGTCCGTCCGACATTTTCAAACGGGGAAACCCAATGTGCTTTACTTCCCGAATGTAGAAATCGTCGACGCCGCCGATGAGATCGATTTTCTCTTCCAAGGAGAGTTGCCCGAGCATCGAGTCAGCACGGGCCTCGATCGCGGGGCTCGGGGCCACCGGCGCTTGCGGCCAAGCGGCAACTCCGACACTTACCAGAATCAACAGGAGCGCTAACTTGTTCTTCACGACCCCTCCAAAGGTCGGCTCTCGTTGCCAGAAGGACGCGCGAATCAGCCAACCGCTATCGCAAAAGACCGCATCGCTTTCCGTGCCGTCTCGAAATGCGCGCTCGATCTGACGTAGTTCGAAGTCGGGCTCGATTGCAATTCGCGTCAGCGGCCGGCTCATGTTCTGCTCTTCCTTGCCGTCCTCTGGGGAGCGTGCTGGAGTGGAGGACCGGTCGATTCCCGCACCACCAGTTCCGGCTCGATCGAAATTGTCTGAGGCCCGCGCCCTTTTCCTTCGCAAATGCGCTTCAAGAGGTGATCCGCCGCGAGTTCCCCCATCTGCCGCAGAGGCTGCCGCACCGTGGTCAGCCGAGGAGTCATGTAGGAAGATGCCTGAATATCGTCAAAACCGATGACCGAAACGTCCTCAGGCACTCGAAGGCCGGCATCGCGAAAGGCTCGAATGGCTCCAATTGCCGACATGTCATTAAACGCAACCAGCGCAGTGAACTTCTGCCGCTGATTGAGAAGTTGCTGCACTACCGGATAGCCGAGTTCTGGCGACGCCAGGTCGCGCTCCAGTTGGACGGTCAATTCCGGACAAACCTGGACGCCCCGCTCTCGCGCCATCGTCATGAGATTGCCAAAGCGATCGTCCGAATCGGAACTGAAGGGCTGGCCGTGCATGAACGCGATGCGCCGATGTCCCAGTTCCCACAGATGCCGCAGGATTAGTTCAGCGGCCCGGCGATGATCGAGTACCACATTTGTGATCCCGGGAATCTTGCCATGGCCAGCGATTGCCACCACCGGGATCGGGAGCCGGTGCGAGAGAAGAGTATCAATGGCGATGATCCCTTCGGCGCCTCGGCTCATCAGAAGCCTCGGATATTCTTCGATAAGGTCGGGTTTGTGGCGATGGTGTGCGCTCAGATAAAAATAACCCTCCCGCATCAAGTAGTCGCCAATTCCGCTCATCACCAGCGTGTGATACCCATCGCTCAGTTCCGGCGTCAGAACCCCGATCATGAATCCGCGTTTCAGGCTCAGCGACCGCGCAAAGAAGTTCGGCCGATAGTGCAACTCGCGCGCAGCCTTCTGGATCCGCTCTTTGGTATGTTCCGGAATCGCCTTCGCTGCCGGCGAGTCATTCATCACGACCGACACGGTCGCCGGGGACAGTTTCAGAAAGTCTGCCAGCGTTCGCAAGCTGACCGTCTTGGATGCTGAACCGCGCACGGGATCTCGAGGGCGTTCTTTTATGGGCATAAATAAAGAAGACCAAGAATAGCAGCTTCCGTTTTTCATAGGCCACATCCCGGTCTCCGACAAAAAAAACTCTTGACAGCGAACCGGATTCGAGAGCCTAATGTTTTCGCATTATACTAAACCGCTTTTGTTATTAGCTAAAGCGGTTTTGTAAATCGCAAAGGAGAAGGTGATTGAATCCGCCGAATCGAGGTGGAACCCTTCCCAGTCGTTTGGAAATTGCTTGGATCAGCAGCCGACCCCGAACCGTCGCCTGCGCGTTTCGAACAGTGGAACTCGAGAGCCCGTCCATAGGGGATGGGATCCACGTTGAGCTAAGGAGAAACTCCATGACGCGTTTCATCCGCTGGACACTCACGTTTTCCTTCCTGGTCTGCATCGCGGCACCGGCACTTTCACAGAGCAGGAATACCGGTGAGATTCGAGGCACGGTAACGGCGGCGGGAGCCGTCGTGCCGGGCGCAACCGTTACCCTTATCAATGTTGATACGGGAGTGACGAAGGATTTTGTCACCAACACAGACGGTCTCTACGACACCGTTTCGACACCCGCCGGAAGATACAACATCAGCTTCACGGCCAAGGGCTTCAAGAGACTCGTGCGCGGCCCCGTCACGCTCGAGGTGGATGTGATCACCGAGGACGCCAGCCTGGAAGTCGGTTCGGTAACGGAAACGGTGACGGTCGAAGCAGCCGGTGTCCCGCTCCTCGAGACCGAAACCTCTCATCTGGGGACGGTCCTCGAACTGAAAACTGTAGGCGAGTTGCCCCAAGTCGGCTTTGGAATTACCGGCAACGATTGGGCGAACTTCAACATACTGCTTCCCGGAGCTTCGAGCTCTCCTACTCAGCCTTCCTCGGAGGGTAGCGGCGCTTACAACGCCGGAGACGCCGTCTCTCTCAACGGAAATCTGCCGAATTACGCCAATTACCTGCAGGACGGCGGCGTGGTTCAATTACCGGTGAGCAACAACGTGGATAACACGTTGTTTGAGGCCGTGCAGGAAGTTCAGATCAATACCTCTTCGTTCTCGGCAGAATATGGCATTGGCGGCGCGGTGTTCAACCAGATCACCAAGAACGGAACCAACAGTTTTCACGGATCGGCCTACGAATATTTTCAGAATAATTATCTAAACGCAGCTCCCTACTTCGAGGTTCCGAACCCGAACTCAACCGGACCTGTCCTCGTCCCGGCAAGCCCAGCGATTTTGCGGTACGACGAGTGGGGCGGCTCGATCGGCGGGCCGATCATCAAGAACAAGTTGTTTTTCTTCTTCGTCCGCGACAAGATCTATGAAAACGGCGCGGCGCCGCCAACGACCGGCAGCACTCCGACACTGGCCGAAAGAGGTATGGGGCCGCTGGCACCGAACCTCGATTTCACCGCGCCCGGCCTCCCAACCCTTTTCGATCCCGCTAGCTGTAGTACTCCGGGTTGTAATCGGACCTCATTCGCCGCGGAGAACATCGGACCGCTCGCCGGCCTAAACGTGATTCCGGCGCCTGGTAATGGCGCCCCCGGCGAGAGCACTCTCGATCCAGTGGCGGCAAAGATGCTGACGTTGTTCCCGCTGCCTAACGCCGGGGGCGCGGCCGCCCTCAACAACAACTTCACCACCATTCTGCCCGTTCCCGAGCCGACACTCAGATATTTTGGGCGCATTGACTACGATCTTTCGCAGAAGAACCGCTTGACCTTTTCGATCGGCCAGAAGAACACCCTGGAGCCGATGAAGTACGGGCCGTTTCCGTGCCCGCTCAACTGCTTTTCCGGGGACGTGGACGGTTACGCCGTGCAAGCGACCGTTACCTCGACCCTCACCCCGACTTTGGTGAACGAATTCCGCATGGCTTATACCAAGCAAGGCAACTGGTTCACTCCCGATTCGGTTGGGTTTAACAATGCCACGACTCTCGGTTTGCAATACGCTAAGGCAAATGTTTTGCCGTCGCTATCCTTCCAGGGTAACGGCCTCTGTTGTTCGGGCGGCGTGGCGCCGGGTACGAACGCCACTTACATTGAGAACCTCTATGATCCGTCCGATACCATAACGCTGATCCACGGCAAGCACATCCTGCATTTCGGCGTTGAGGTATTGATGGGCCAGCCCAACGTGACGCCGTGGGGAAACGTTACCGCGGGCAATTTCACCTTCACCGGCAACTTTACGTCATCGCCCACCGTTCCGAATTCGGGAGCCGGTCTCGCTGATTTCCTGCTGGGCGATGTGGGAAAGTGGAGTGCGAACAACACCGCAATCCAATATGGGCGACTGAAGAGTCCGCAGTTGTTCGTCCAGGATGACTTTAAGTTCCGCCCGAACCTTACCATCAACCTCGGCTTGCGCTACGTAGCGACCACTGGAATCACGGAAAAATTCAACTCCATCGGAGGGTTCGATCCGAATTCCATCTTGTCCTGCAGTGTCGATGGAAACGGCACTCCTTGCGGCGCTGCCAACGGCTCATTAGGATCGATGTGGTTCGCTCCTCAGAACGACCGAACTTCATTGCAGAAGCCGATTTACGACATTTTCCTGCCGCGCGTTGGCTTTGCGTGGTCCCTCAAGAACGATACAGTCATCCGAGGTGGGTTTGGGATGTACTCGTATAACTTTAGCGACGATGATTACGGAAATGGACTAGGACTTGGGGCGCCGGATGAATTTAACGGTAGCTTCACGGATCCAAACGGGGGAGCCGGCCGTCCCGTACTCACTCTCTCCGCCCCAGCGAACGTAGCGGATCCGCTCCTCGGTTACGTGGGAGGGACCAAAGTGCCTTCTGCGTATCTCAACGTTACAACCTACAACGGCGAGACTTATGTCCCGTACCACGTCCCGGTCGGTAGAATCAATCAATGGCAGCTGAGCGTGGAGCATGAGTTCCTTCGTAACTACGTGGCGACCATTGCCTATGCGGGAAGCCATGGCTCAAATCTGCAATACGGGACCGACATTAACCAAATCACCAGCCCAGCTGGCTTGGCCGCGATTGGGACAGCGGGGGCGCTCGTTCAAGCAGACCGCCCCTTCCCTTATTGGGCATCCCTTCAGGGATACAACTACAACGCCACTTCGAATTACAACTCGCTGCAAGGTACGATCACCAGACGTTTTTCGAACGGCTTGCTGTTCAGCTTCAACTATGTTCACTCCCACTTCCTGGATGACCAGGATTCGGGAGGTTGGGGGAGCCGCGGCGGAACGCAGTATTGGCAGATTGGGAACGATCCCGGCGCCAATTACGGCGATTCGAACTTCGACGTTCCAAACGCCTATAAGGGATACGTATCTTACGAGTTACCGTTCGGCAAAGGCAGAGCCTATCTGAGCGGCAGCACCATACTGGACGAAGCGATCGGTGGATTGAGGGTTTCCGGGACCATGATCACTCAGAGCGGAAATCCATTCACGGTGGTCAACACCAGTAATTTGAACTCTGACTTTACCGGCTGCGCCAATAACGTTGGCGGTACCGCAACCGGGGGCGCCGTAAGCAACGGTTGCAACTGGTTTCCGAACGTTATCGCATCCACGCATGTCAGCGATCCAGGCCCGAGCGAGTGGTTCAACACTGCGGCCTTTGCCAATGCCTGGACTGCAAAATCAGGGCTCCCGTTTGCGTTCGGCGATGAGGGCAGAAATTCGCTAAGAGGACCGCGCCTGACCGTTTTTGATATGTCATTCGCCAAGGACTTTGCCTTCGGAGAACGGGTGAAATTGGAAGTGCGGTCCGACTGGGTTAACATCTTCAACCACCCCAGCCTCAACATTCCGGGCCAAACGTTTGGCGGGTCTAATTTCGGGGAGATCAGCAACGCAACCCTGGGCAATGGCGTTACGGTTGGCGCTCGCACCGGTCAACTCAGCGCTCGCATTTCGTTCTGATATGCGGTGTCCACCGCCGAAAGGACGGCAGTTCGCTGCCGTCCTTTCTGTCTCGGGATGATCGAGGTGTAGGGAAGATCGGGATTCTGGGGTGCAACTCGTCCGCCGTACAATCGTGACATGAGCGCAAAAGAAGTCGTTGTCTTGTTTGGGGTGGTTCTATTTCTTGGGTTGCTGTCGTGTTTTTCGCAATCGAACCCTGGCCGTCACGAACAAATCGAATTGCACAGCCGGAAGGCTGCGGACTACCTAAAGGAGAACAGGCCCGATCTAGCAGCGTCCGAATTTAAAGCCATTCTTGCCATCGATCCGAAGAATGTGGATGCCCACGGCAATCTTGGCGCGGTGTTGTTCTTCCAGGAGGAATACGTGGAGGCAATTCCACAGCTGCGCGCCGCGCTGAAGCTGCGTCCCGCCCTGTGGAAAACCCAAGCTCTTCTCGGCATTGCTGAGAAGCGGACGGGTGACATAGAGGCGGCCCGCCGCGATTTGGAGAAAACGTTTCCCAACGTACCCGAGGAAAAGATTCGGGTTGAAGCTGGCATGGAACTGATCGAAATCTATTCCGGGACGGGCGACCTGGAGAAAGCCGCGGCCACCGTGAGTGGTCTTCGGAAGTCAGAACCTGCGGATGGAGCGCTGCTCTACACGGCTTATCGAATCTATTCCGATCTTGCCGACGAGGCGCTGCTCAGCTTGTCCGTGGTCGATCCGAATTCCGCCCGGATGCGCCAAGCCATCGCGCACGAACTGGCGAAGCGCGGGAACATCGAGGAAGCAATCGAAAACTACCGAGCGGCTCTCAAGCTCGATCCGCGGCTTCCGGGACTCCATTTTGAACTCGCCGAAATGCTCAGCACCTTGGGGACCAAGGAGAGCCGGCAAGAAGCCGAGAGCGAGTACAAGGCGGCACTCGAGGCGAACCCTCTGGACGAGCAGGCGGAATGCAGGCTGGGCGATCTCGCGCTTCAGGCAAATGATTTGGGTTCCGCCTCCGACCATTACACGCGAGCGGTAAAGCTGCATCCGAGCGACCCGGAGGCCAGCATCGGCTTGGCAAAAGTTCTGATGTCACTCGATCAACCGCAACGAGCCGAGTCGCTTCTCGAGCGCGCCCTCCAACTGGATCCCACCAGTGCCGTAGCCCACTTTCGCCTGAGCACGATTTATCGGCAGACAGGACACGCAGAAGATGCCAAACGCGAATTAGAGGAATACCAAAAGTACAAGGCGATGAAGGAAAAACTTCGGGAGGTGTACCACGACTTACATCGGGACCAAGTGGACGAAAAAACCGATCCCGTTCCTAAGAAATAGTCAGGTCGCTGCCGGAGGTTTTGTGAAATGAAGGCGCTTCTCGCAGCCGCGATCTGGCTCTCGGTTGTTCCCGTGTTCGCAGCCTCGTATTATCCGGCACGTCTGGACGACCGAAGAGCCGTTTACCTAACGCCCGACAATTTTCCCGTAAAGGGCGACGGAATCGCCGACGATTCCTCTGCGTTACAGCAGGCCATCGATACCGTTCAGGAGAAGACCAATCAGGGCATTCTGTTTGTACCGTCTGGCCATTACCGCCTGACCCAAACCATCTATATCTGGCCGGGAATCCGGTTGATTGGATTCGGAGCTACGCGCCCCGCGCTGGTGCTCGGAGCCGACACGCCCGGGTTTCAGCAAGCTCCCGCCTATATGGTGTTCTTCGCGGGCAGTCGCCCGGGCGCGGGCGCGATTCCACCCGATTCGAATCCAGGTACGTTCTACTCCGCGATGAGCAATATTGACCTAGACATTCAAGGCGGGAATCCGGGCGCCGTGGGTATACGCGCGCATTACGCGCAGCACTGTTTTCTGGCGCATATGGACTTCCACATTGGCTCCGGGCTGGCGGGGATTCACGACGGGGGCAACGTCGTTCAGGATGTGCATTTTTATGGTGGCGAGTACGGCATCTGGACTCGCAAGCCATCTCCCGGCTGGCAATTGACCGTGATCGACTCTTCGTTTGAGGGGCAGCGCGAAGCCTCGATCCGAGAGCACGAGGCCGGACTGACCCTGATTCGTCCGATCTTCAGGAATGTTCCGACGGCGATTTCGATCGATCCCGAATACTCCGACGAACTCTGGGTGAAAGACGGACGCATGGAAAACGTGACCGGCCCTGCCGTAATCATCAGCAACGAGAAAAGCGCCCGCACCGAGATCAACATGGAAAATGTCGTCTGCCGGAGGGTTCCTGTTTTTGCCGAGTACCGCGAGAGCGGAACCGAGATCGCAGGTTCGGCGGAACTATACCAGGTGACGACCTTCTCTCATGGGCTTCACTATGAGGACATCGGCGCGGTATCCACGATTCAGGACATCTATGAGACCGCGCCGTTAAGCGCGCTACCCGAAGCAGTGAAATCCGACATTTTCGATCTGCCGCCGATCGAGACATGGGTCAATGTTCGCTCCCTCGGCGCGACCGGTGACGGAGCGACCGACGATACCGAGGCGTTTCGAAAAGCCATCGCTCAGCACCGGGCGATTTACCTGCCGAGCGGCCAGTACCGACTGACCGACAGCATCGTTCTCAGGCCGGATACGGTGCTGATCGGCTTGCACCCGAGCGTCACCCGGATCTTGCTTGCGGATTCAACCCCAGCCTTTCAAGGCGTCGGTAGTCCCAAGCCGCTGCTCG
>Ga0302325_10002135_pt1 | contig 48764 bp, 41 predicted proteins | sample Palsa_T0_2_FD_201948 | JGI IMG/M metagenome (GOLD analysis project Ga0302325, IMG submission 201948) | Peat permafrost microbial communities from Stordalen Mire near Abisko, Sweden - Palsa_T0_2 | ecosystem: Environmental > Terrestrial > Soil > Palsa > Peat permafrost | place: Sweden: Abisko...
CGCCACATGACGCAAAAAGCGACGAAAAACAGCCTCCGAGATTCGTGAACGAACAACATAACGGTTTCGCACGGTATAACCAGCTTAAACGATGACTTTCGTCCCGCTCAGCTAGTCATGACCCTTTAAATAAATTGCAGGAGAGGGGAGTCGAACCCCTACACCTTTCGGTACAGGATCCTAAGTCCTGCGCGTCTGCCAATTCCGCCACTCCTGCGAGGGCGGAATGAATTATACAAATTTCGTGGTGCGATGTCCTGCCCGCGATTCGGCCAGGTGGATTAAAAATATTCCTCGCAGAACGGAACCGGCCCTTTGCTCAAAGCATTAAGAAGGTTGACTATCGCGGGCTGGTGGGCGGACAGCAAACCGAGCCGCCATGCGGTTTCGGCGGGCAATTCTCCTAATGCCACGGCCGCCCAGGTGACATCGCTGCATTCCGCATCCGCAGTCATCTCGGTTGCCGATGCACTGATGCGGCCTGCGTCGAAATCGAGGCGAAGTTTGCTGACGTGTCCCTCAACTTCATGCACGGCCAGCATCAATTGCCCTCGCGCCGGTTCTGCGAGATGCATCGCATTCAGCAACCGCATGTGATCCAGCACACGCACCTGCATGCGGGTATAGGGTCGCATCTCGGGATGCGCATGATTCACCAGGCGATGCGGAATTTGCCGCTCCGTAAGCAGCCAATTCAGAGGCATATCCGCAGGCAGCGTCATCTGGACGCCATGAAATTGATCACGGAGCGTGGCCAGGAAATGCAGCAGACCGACAAATGAATCATAGTTATCGGTCGCCAGTCTGGTGATGCGGAGGATATCCTTACCGTTGACCGAAAATTGATTATAGAAAACCGAGGTCCGCACTGGTTGGCCGGGTGCGTCACTATCCACCAATTCAAAGCCATCAGTGGCGTTGCGTTCGATATGTTCCCAGCGGGCGAGCGATCGCTCGATATCACACTGCCCGCGCTCGACGGCCCGCTGATGACACGCCATCACCGCTGGCCGATCCGCTGGCTGGGCGAAACGAAAACCGTCGCATGGTCCCTGCGGCAGCAACGATAACGGAACGGTCCATTCGCATCGCTGTTCGATAATGCCGTAACCGAAATGCTCGTAAAATGACCCGCGAAACGGCATCAACGCGGAAAGGACTTGTCCGCGTGCTCGCGCATTGGCGAGCACTTCGTGCATGATCTGCCAGGCGATTCCCTTACCGTCGATTTTTCGACGCCGATGTGTCTTGGCGGTTCCGACCCAGGCCGGTCCCTGACACGCCAAGCGGCCGCCGCGCACCCAGATGTGAAACGGATAAATGGTCGCGGTGCCGACAAGGCCGGCGCCATCTTCGGCCAACAGGAAATCGCCGTCGCCGGGACGGGGATCGTCGGCAAGCAATAGCCCTAGATTCTCACGGTCTTTCGATCCGGCGGAATAGCACATCATCCTCGCTTCGAGGATGCGCTCCGACTCATTTCTGCCAACCCAGCGGAGTTTCAAGCTCATGACGATGCAGCGTACGGTTCGGCGGGCAAAAGAAAATAGGGCGGTTGCTTCATTCAGGCTCGGTCGGCGATATCATTCCGCCATGAGGACCGTGAATTTCAAATCTCTCATCTCAGATTTCAAATCCCAGATTTCAGATTTCAAATCTGAGATCGCAAATTTCAAATTTCTCACCTCTGGCCTCCAACCTCTATTCGTGACCGTGCTCCTGCTCCTCACCCTCTCCCTCCGCGCCGAGCCGACAACCCGGCCCAATATCCTGTTTATCATGAGCGACGATCATGCTTACCAGGCGATCAGCGCCTACGGATTTGGTCTGAATCAAACGCCGAATATCGATAAACTGGCCTCGGAAGGCATGCGGCTTGATCGCTGCCTGACCACCTATTCCCTTTGCGGCCCGGCCCGTGCGTGCCTGCTAACGGGGAAATATTCGCACCTCAATGGTTTTTACAACAATTACACGAGCCGCTTTGATGGATCGCAGGTGACTTATCCCAAATTGCTGCAGGCGGCGGGATATCAAACAGCTATCGTCGGTAAATGGCACCTCGAGAGCGACCCGACCGGATTCGATTTCTGGGAAATTCTTCCGGGCCAGGGTCGTTATTACAACCCGCCGATGATTCGCATGGGGCAGAAGGTGGCCAAGCAGGGATACGTCACCGACATCATCACCAATGATGCGCTCGATTGGCTCAAAAATCAGCGCGACCCGAATAAGCCGTTTTTGCTGTTGGTTCACCACAAGGCTCCGCATCGTCCGTGGCAGCCAGCGTTGTCGCACCTGATGGATTATGACGGTGTGAAATTCCCCGAGCCGCCGACTCTTTTCGATGATTATTCCGGCCGCGGCAAGGCGGAGTATGTGCAGGACATGATGATTGCCAAAACGATGAACGATGAGGATCTGAAATTCAAAGAGTTCAAGGAAATGGATCCCGAGCAGAAGAAAGAGTGGGATGCGTATTACCAGCCGCGTAATGCCGAATTCCGCAAGTCAAATCCGCAAGGGGCGGATTTGGTGCGATGGAAATATCAGCGCTATCTGCACGATTATTTCGCCACCATTGCCTCGATCGATGACAGCATTAAGGCTCTGACGGATTATCTGAAAGAAGCCGGGCTGGATAGAAACACGCTGGTGATTTACACGTCGGACCAGGGCTTTTTCCTCGGCGAGCATGGCTGGTTCGACAAGCGGTGGATTTTCGAGCAATCGCTGCGAACGCCGATGATCGTTCGCTGGCCGGGTGTAACTAAGCCGGGCAGCACCAACGGCGACATAACCTCCAATCTCGATGTGGCCGAGACATTTCTCGATGCAGCGGGCGTGGCGATTCCGGTGGAGATGCAGGGCCGCAGCATGGTGCCGGTCCTAAAGGGCGAAACACCGGCTGACTGGCGGAAGAGTTTTTATTATCACTATTACGAGCATCCCGCCGTGCATAACGTGGCCAAGCAGTACGGCGTGATCACCGATCAATTTAAACTCGTGCATTTTTACGAGCCGGAGTTCAATTATTGGGAATTGTTCGATTTGAAGAAAGATCCGCTGGAATTGAAAAGTGTCTACGATGATCCGAATTACGCCGAAGTGCAGAAGCAATTGCATGTCGAGTTGGATCGGCTTCGCAAGGAACTGAAGGTGCCGGAGCAGGATCCGCCGGGGAGCATTATTCCTCTGTCAGCGTTGTCCAAGGAAGTCAGGGACAAATCGACGACAAAATGATTCGTCCTTGCGGCGGCGGCGGGTTGTCCTCTAACCTCCGCTCACATGACGCCGCTGGTCTTCACGCTCATCACTTTCGCCGCTTCAATAGTGGCCGGCTTTTTGGGTTCGCTGCTGGGGATCGGCGGCGGCATCATTGTTGTGCCGGTGCTCACATTGCTGCTGCACATTGATATCCGTTACGCCATTGGGGCATCCATCGTCTCGGTGATCGCCACGTCCAGCGGTGCGGCGGCGGCGTATGTGCGGGAACACATGACCAATCTGCGGGTCGCCATGCTGTTGGAAATCGGCACCACGACCGGTGCGCTCACGGGCGCATTCGTCGCCGGCAAGATTCACAGCCGATGGCTCTACGTGATTTTCGGCGTGATGATGGGTTACTCCGCGATCATGATGTTCCGCAAATACCACGATCCTAATGCCCCCGTGCCGCCGGATCGCCTGGCCGATCGGCTGCGCTTGCACGGCTCGTTCTATGATGAAGCGGAGCATCGCCGGATCGATTACCGGGTCACCCACACTTATCTCGGTCTGGCGCTGATGTATCTGGCGGGTCTGGTCAGCGGATTGCTCGGCATCGGTTCGGGCGCGTTAAAAGTACCGGCGATGGACTTGGCCATGCGCATGCCGATTAAAACGTCGACGGCCACCAGCAATTTCATGATCGGCGTCACCGCCGCGGCCAGCGCCGGGGTTTATTTTGCGCGGGGCGACATCGATCCATTCATCGCCGCCCCGGTCGCTGCGGGGGTCTTGCTGGGAGCGACCGGCGGATCACGATTGCTTGCCCGAATGCAAAGCCATGTCATTCGCGGATTGTTCGTCGTCGTGCTGCTGTGGATTTCCGTCGAAATGCTCTGGAAAGGGCTCAAATAATGACCCAGCCGCTGCAACCCGACGCCTCGGCAATTGGCGGCGTGGAAATCGCCATCAGCCTGATTCTGCGCATTGGGGTGGTTGCCAGTTTATCGATCGTCGTGCTCGGTACAATGCTGAGCTTTGTGTATCACCATGATTATTTTTCGTCCCATGATGAGCTGCACCGTTTGACATCGCCGCCCGCTGATTTTCCTCGAACGGCGACGCAGATTTGGCAAGGCGTGCGACATGGCCAAGGCGAGGCGATCATCATGGCCGGCTTACTGCTGCTGTTGGCGACGCCGGTGCTCCGAGTGGCGGTTTCCATTCTGGCGTTCATTTACGAAAAAGACGGCATCTTCGTGATGATCACGTCGATCGTACTGGCCCTGCTCCTGCTTTCGTTTGTGCTGGGCCGCGTGACGGGGGGCTGATTACGGTTTGAGTTTGCCGTTGGTGCCGTAAATCAAAGCCAGCATTTCCGATCGGCTGCTCGGATTCTCTTTGAAGATGCCGCGCAATGCGCTGGTCACCATCGTGCTGCCAGGTTTTTTCGTTCCGCGGATGGTCATGCAGGTGTGCGTCGCTTCGATTACACAGGCGGCGCCGACCGGATGAAGTTCTTCCATAATGGCATCGGCTATCTGGCTGGTGAGACGTTCCTGCACCTGCGGCCGTCGGGCGTAACCTTCCACCAATCGGGCTAATTTGCTCAACCCCACGACTTTCCCCGCCGGCAAATATGCCACATGCGCCTTGCCCATGAACGGCAGCAAATGGTGCTCGCACAAACTGTGGAACTCGATGTCGCGCAGCAGCACCACTTCGTCATATTGCTCGGTAAAAACGGTCCGCAAATGCTGACGGGGATCATGTTGCAGGCCCGCCATCAATTCGCCGTACGATCTGGCGACGCGGTTGGGTGTCTTGAGCAAACCTTCCCGATCCGGATTCTCGCCAACCGCCAGCAAAATTTCCCGCACCGCTCGTTCAATGCGGCCAATATCCACCTTGGCATCGGGCATATTGCTGCTGGAGTTTGAATTGCCGGCGTCGTCGTCGTGTTCGTGAAACAGCTTGGCCATGGGCGCTCCTCCAAAATTGAAGCAGGGCATTATACGCACGATCAAGGCAACTTCGTCCACCGCCGCCTTGCCGCCCGCCGCGGCCGCACCTAACATGGCCGCCCGTATTGCTTAAGGAGTTGGCATGAAGATCGCAGTGATGCCCGGCGACGGCATCGGTAAAGAAGTTATTCCGCAGGGCTTAAAAGTCCTGCAAGTCGTGGCCAAGAAATTTGGCTTCACGTATTCCACCGATCATTATCCGTTCGGCGGTGAATATTACCTGGAAAAGAAAGAAACGCTCCCCGCATCGGCTTTGAAAGAATTGGCCGCCCACGATGCGATTTTGTTCGGAGCGGTCGGCGTCGATCCGCGCGGCATGGCGCAGATTCCCCAGGGAATTCTGGAAACGGAAATCCTGCTGAAAATGCGCTTCGAGCTGGATCAGTTTATCAATCTGCGGCCGACGAAATTGCTGCCCGGCGTTCCGACGCCTTTGAAGAACGCCGGCCCGGCGGACATCGACATGGTGATCGTCCGTGAGAACACCGAAGGCCTGTATTGCCAGAACGGGGGTTTTCTCTATAAGAACACGCCTCACGAAGTAGCGAATCAAATCGAGGTAACGACTCGCCGCGGCGTGGAGCGGGCGATTCGTTATGCGTTTGATTACGCTCGGCAATTCAACCGCAAAAAAGTCACGCTGGTCGCCAAGACCAATGTGCTGCGATACGCCCACAATTTATGGATGCGCGCGTTTGAGGAGGTCAAATCGCAGTTTCCAGAGATTGTGACGGATTATCACCATGTCGATGCCTGCACGATGTACATGGTGACCAAGCCGCAGGTGTATGACGTGATCGTGACCACCAATATGTTCGGCGACATCATCACGGATTTGGGCGCGGCGATCCAAGGAGGCATGGGCATGGCTGCCAGTGGAAATCTGAATCCGACGCGCCAGGCGGCGAGCATGTTCGAGCCGGTGCATGGTTCGGCCCCCGACATCGCCGGCAAGGATTGGGCCAATCCAATCGCGACATTTTTATCCGTGGCGATGATGCTGGATTTTCTGAATCAACCCAAAGCGGCTAAGGCGATTTATCGGGCGTGTGCCGATGTGGTGGCCGACAAGAAAAATCACACCCGCGATCTCGCTGGCACCGCCACGACGACGCAGGTGGGCGATGCGGTGGCGGCAAAGTTGGCCTAGAATTGATCGGCAACTAAATCGATATGGCGGAAAAAATCATCATCATCGGCTCCGGTCCCGCGGGATGGACATGCGCCATTTACGCCGCCCGGGCTAATCTCAATCCCGTGGTATATGAGGGCGCGATCAGCGAAGAAAACCGCCTGCGGGGAACGTTGCCTTTGGGTCAATTGAATTTGACTACTGAAGTGGAGAATTTCCCCGGCTTTCCCAGAGGAGTGCTGGGCCCGGATTTGATGCTGCACATGCGCCAGCAAGCCGAGCATGTCGGAGCGCGGATCATGACCGAGGATATTGTCGAAGCCGATTTGTCGCAGCGGCCGTTTAAGCTCATCGATTCCACTGGAGCTGTCGTCGAAGCCGAATCGGTGGTGATTTGCACCGGAGCCAGCGCGAACTACATCGGGCTGGAATCCGAAAACAATTTCAAGAATCGCGGTGTTTCCGCTTGTGCGGTGTGCGATGGAGCTTTGCCGCGTTTTCGCAATCAGCCGCTGATTGTCGTCGGTGGCGGAGACAGTGCCTGCGAAGAAGCGATGTATCTGACCAAGTTCGCCAGTGTCGTTTATCTGGTGTATCGCAAAACCCGCGACAAAATGCGCGCCAGCCAGATCATGGCCGAGCGGCTGCTGACCAATCCCAAGGTGAAGCCGATTTGGAACAGCGTTGTGGAAGAAGTCCTCGGCGACGATGAAAAGGGGATGACCGGGGCGCGGATTCGCAATGTCATGAGCGGTGAAACGCAGACACTGCATGCACCCGGAATGTTCGTGGCGATCGGTCACACGCCGAACACCGCCTTTTTGAAGGGGCAATTGGAAACCGATGCTCAAGGTTTTATCGTGCTGAAAAATCCAACCGGCGCGACCACGAGCGTCGAGGGCGTGTTCGCCGCCGGTGATGTGGCCGATCCGACCTACAAGCAGGCGATCACCGCCGCCGGCATGGGTTGCAAGGCGGCGCTCGATGCCGAGCGATGGCTCGAAGCGCAGGAACGATAATTTCGCCATGCCCGCGGCGAAGCGTTCAACTTTTCCGAGTTCACATCGCCTCGGAGGCCGGCGAGAATTTGCCGAAGTCTTTGCTGCCAAGGTGCGGGTGTCGCGCGGATTCCTGACTGTTTATGCCAAACCAAATGGCAAGAAGTACAATCGGCTCGGTTTGAGCGTTTCCCGAAGAATCGGCTCGGCAGTGATTCGCAATCGCTTCAAGCGATTATTGCGCGAAGCATATCGGCTGACCCGCCACGATTTGCCGAGCGGTTATGATCTGGTCATCGTGCCGCGGCCGCACGAGTTGCGCACGCTGACGGAATATCGGGACCTGCTTGCTTCGCTGATCAGCGCTACCGATGCGGCCTGGAAGAAGAAGCTAAACCAATAACTTGGGCAGGGGGGCCAGATCCGGCTCGATGAATTCTGCCTTCGCCGACGGATGCATCCGCCGCTGCGGTGAGTAAAAAAATCGCAGTACATATTGCGACATCAATTGCGGATGTATATCGCAAAATGAATCCGCCGTGGTGACCGGATGCGTGCGGTCATAAGCATACATCACGGCCGCGATCAGATGAACCATGGCGTGGGTGGTTGTTTCGTTGTAACCGGTGGTCGGCCCGTCGGGGCGATTGTTCGCGGCGTTGTACGCCTTAATACCGACACGCATCCGCTCCAGGGCTTCGGCGAACGGATATCGCCGCAGATACAAATAGGCAACCTTCACATGGCAGCGATGCGTCCATTGCGCGAACGGCAATGTGCGATTCTCAAATTGTTCCAGCAAGTCTGAATCATCCATGGCGGAATTTTACCGCTGAGTGATCTACAATTCGCCAGTGCGTTGGGTACTGATCCAATTGGTGTTACTGTATCGAGCTACCCTCGGCCAATGGTTCGGCGGGAACTGTCGCTATCAACCCACATGCAGCCAATACGCCATCGAAGCGATTGAGAAATACGGTCCATGGCGTGGTTCGTGGCGGGCGGCCAAGCGCATTTTCCGCTGCCATCCGTGGGGCAAGGGCGGATTTGATCCGCCATGATCTTCAGCGGTCCAGAAATTTCGCCAAGCCGCGGAATCGCTTTTCTAATTTCACCCTGAGTGATTTGAGTCCTGGTTGATATTCATGGCCGGCTCGCGCCACGGCGATGAAAAGTTTGACCATGTTCTGCCAATCGGCCACGTCGATAAATTCCGGGCCGATGGTTTTCTTCTCGCGGTCCATGTTGTGGTAGTTGCCGAGCGGCACGCAGATTGAGCCGGCCTGATAACCGTACATGTCATATACTGTGGCTTCGCAGGTGCCGCCGGGCATGAGGCATCTTTGGTACAAAAATGTTTTGTCATGTTTTTTCAGTCGCTCGGCGGCTTCGTTGATGAAATAGCTCAGCGACGAATTGAAAATACTGGTCCGATCGCCGATGCGGATGATGCAGCCGTCACCCTGGCGGGCATAGGGCTGCATCGCGGAGGTTTCGATGGCGATCAGGTAATCCGTTTTGCGAAGCAACTGCGGCTTCAAACAGGCGGCCATCGCGCCGATGAATCCTTCCTCTTCCGCACGGGTCAGCAGCACGGCAATGGTGCACGGCGGCGGCTTCTTGGACAGGCGATCGAGCATCTCCAACGCCGCGGCCAAGCCCCCCAAATCGTCGATGGCGCGGCTGAAGAATTTCTTTCCCTTTACCCGGCTCGTGCCTTGGTCAAACATTCCGGCTGAACCGGGAGCCACGGGGTGGGCCACTTTGATCTTCGCCTTCGATGCCCGGCTGGCCTCTTTATCACCCTCGGCACTCAGCACGCGCCCGGTGATTTCCGCGCCATCCGAAAAAAAGCGAACTTTCTGCCCCCGCAGATATTCAGCGAAAACATACCCGCGAAATGTCGCAGCCAGGGTATGTGAATCGATCATCCGTTCGGCGATGAAGCCGGGATGATCCATGTGTGCGGTGAACACCCAGCGTGGCGATCGCCGTTTGGAGCCGGGCAGTTCCAAAAGCAAATTACCGGTCCGATCCTCTGAAATGCTAATGCCGCGCTGACGGGCGAATTGGCGCGCATACGCCATCACCGCATCTTCGACAAACGGCGCGGTCGGCAGCGCACACACTTCATGGAGAATTCGCAGATTCGATTTCACTGCGGCGGCTCGATGCGAATCACCTCGGTGTTCACTCCACGCAGCGTCTCCAGCACCACGGCTTCGTGGGGACTAGCCTTGCGAAAATCCTGATACAGTTTCTTGAACTGCTCGATATCGGTCACCGGCGTGCGGTTGATCTGCGTGACCACGTCGTTGAGCTGCAAATGGGCGTTTTGAGCACTGCTGCCGGGTTTCACCATGGCGATGATCACACCCTTAAAATCCGCCGACAGCCGGCGGTCATAGCGATCTTCAAACACCATTTCCCGGATGGTGAATCCGAGATCAGATGCAAAAAATCGCTTGGCTTCGTTGGCCTGCTTGGGGCGTTCGCCGAGCGTCATGGAAAGTTCACGTAGAGGTGCGTCAGCTTGATCGGGTTTCATGACGCTGAGGGACACTGTCTGCCCAACTGGCATACGGCGGATTTTTCGCAGCAGAATCATGGCCGCTTCTTCCGGCTCATCGCCACGTTCCAGAGCCTTGCCGTCGCATTTGATGATGATGTCGCCCGCCTTGAGTCCCGCTTTCTCGGCATTGAATCCGGGAATCACCGCGCCCACCTGCACCGCCGGTTGATTGTTCAGATGCAAAAACTCCGAAACTTCCTTGTCCACACCGGAAAGTTGTGCGACGCCCAGCCACGGAAGTTTCAACGGCTTGTCGGTTTTGGGTGGATCATTGAGGCTCTGCAAAAAATCCCGCGTTGGCACGTACAGCCGCGGCGGATTGTTCACCGATCCCATCGGAGTCTGCGGATCGTTCAGCACGATTGGCTGATCGGCCAAGTCATTCACCAAACCAATTGCCTGCCCGTCGGCATCGAACACCGGAGCCCCGAGGGTGGTCAGACCAGTGGCGCTCACCAGCGTCTGTGGCACCGGGCCACGCAAGTTGGCGGCTACCGTCGCGTGTGAAACATAAGCGTGATACCCCGCCTGCTTGGGCAGCAATCCCACCGATAGCACCGGCTGGCCGATTTCCTGCGGAGATTCAATGAAGGAAATCGCCGGCCAGTTTTGCTTTTGGACCGTTTTCACAAATGCCACGTCGGATCGTTCATCGCGGCCCTGGAAAACCGCATCGAGTTCTTTGCCCTCATCACCGGGAACGATGATTTTGAAATCGATCATCTGTTCATTCGGCAGTTGCACGGGGAACAATTCCATCGAGGTCATCACCAAACCATCGCTACCGACGACCAGGCCGGTTCCGATGATCTCCCGGCGGCCCATCTCGCTGTTAAACGTGTATTGCACCGCCACCAGCGATTTGCGGATGCGCTCATACATTTCCTGCGCAAATGCCGGTGAAACCGTGCCAGTTTGCCGCGCCAGTTTTACGCTGGGTGATGGCTGCGTTGTGCTTGGCTTCGCCGGCATGCAACAATGGTTCGCACAGCCGGCCAGGAAGCACAGGCACAGGGAAATCTTCCAGATTGCTTTGAATCCCATGAATTCTCCAAAAGTTCGCTCGATCCATCTGTCTATTGCGAATCGGACGGTGCGGTATCGTAAGAAAGCTTCATCACTTTCGATTGCCGTCCACGGTTACGCGCAATCTCCAGCAGCACCAGCGGGGCTTTGCGCTTCGTCGAATCATTGTAAATTTTCTGAAACGCATCCAAATCTTTTACCGGCTGCTGATTGACGTTGAGAATGATATCGCTCTGTTCCAGTTCCGCCTTCGCCGCCGGATAGCCGGGGCTTAGGCCGGTAACCACGACACCTTCGCTGCTGTCGAGTTGCCGTTCGGTGGCGTATTTGCGCGTGACTTCCCGGACGGACAATCCCCAATCCTTAAACTCCTTTTCCTCGCCGATCGCTCCCTGCAGCCGCTCGGTTTTGGTGGTCAGGCGCAACGTTTCCTTCCCACGACGCACGGCCAGTTCCACCGTGCTGCCGATGGGAAGATCGGCGATAGACTTGCGCATCGGGGCCAATTCCTCGGGAAAGCGAACATTGATTACATGGCCATTGACCGACAGCAGCACATCCTGTGGTTTTACGCCCGCCGCTTGCGCGGGTGATCCCGGCTCTACACTGTTGACCAGCACGCCTTTGTTAACGTCGATGTCGTAAAATGATTCCAAATCCTGCATCGGTTTAAAATCGATGCCAAGATCGCTGCGTTCCAGACGGCCCTTTTTATCAGGCGCTGCGGATTTTAGAAGTTTGGCGGCCACTTCCTTGGCGGTATCGACGGGAATGGCGAAATTCAAATTTTGTCCGCCGCCGCGGGTGTTGATGCCGACCACTTTGCCGGTCATGTCCACCAGCGGGCCGCCGCTGTTGCCGGGATTGATCGGCGTGTCCATTTGTATCCAATTGGCAAAATCGCCGGTTTCGTAGCCGTCGATATCCAGCCGATCGGGATAGAGCGTCCGCTCATTGTTGGACACCACGCCCAGGGTTAGCGTGCGGGCAAAGCCAAACGGAGTGCCGATCGCCATCACCGGCTGGCCGGGCACTAAATCCTTGCTGTCGCCCAGCTGTGCAAAACTGAACGAAGTGTGCTTGCGTTTCACTTCATCCATGTCGAGCTGCACGATGGCAAGGTCAGTCCAATGATCGTCGCCAATCAGTTTGGCGGCGATGCGTTCCTTATTGGCAAGCGTGACAAAAATCTCCGCGGCCCGGCCGGCGACGTGATAATTCGTCAGCACATGCCCCTGATCGTCGATGATCACCCCCGAACCGATCCCCCGGCGAAGATCGCGCTTGCCTTCAAAAAAAGTCTCCGCCGCCACGTCGATTCGCACGACCGCCGGGAAAACCTTGGCGGTGACCGTGACAACATTCTGCGGCGAAGCAGCCGGAAAGGGATCGGTGATGCTGCGCTGACTGGACGGACCCCCGGTGACGGAACTGGCACGGGTGGTTGGCGTCTGCAATGTAGCCAGCGGCGCAGCCAGCGCGCCCGATCCGCAGCCGATGCATGCCAGGGTCAGGATGGTTCGGATCAAAACTCGTCGTCGCCGATCATGCGGCATCGAAATACTCGCTTTCCTTATAGCTTCGCCTGTTTCACACACCCGACAACCGTAGTGTTATCCACCGCGACGGCATCGGAGTGTGGATAAGATGCGCAAGACCTGTCGATGTGGCAACGCCTTGCAACGATTTTGCTCGATCGCTGCTACCCTGCCCGCCGTGAGATTTGTCGTCATCGCAGCGGCTGAGGAGCGTTTTATATGGGTTTTGCGTCGGGTTCGATGTCGTTTCGCAGATTTTTGGTGATTGGAAATTCATGCCCAGCGGAGGTGGATCAATCGTTGTTGGATAAATTAGCCGAGCACATGCTGCGGCCGGAGCCCCAAATGCCGGAGGATGTGGAGTATGGCTGGGGCGGCGGGCAGCACATTTACGACAACCAATTGTCATTCGACCGCAATGTCTTCAATGATGCGCTGGTGTTTGCCCTTCGCATTGATATCAACCGCGTTCCCAGCTCCGTGAAAAAAGCGTACGAGGCGATGGAAGAGCAGGCCGTCGCGCAGAGTAATCCATCCGGTTTCATCAGCCGCCAGCAGAAAAAAGCGGTGAAGGAATTGGTTGCGGCCAAATTGCGCGAGGAAGTGCGCAGCGGCAAATTTCGACGCACAAAATTATTGCCGATCCTCTGGGATGTCGCTTCGCAAATGCTGTATTGCACGGCGACCGGCACGGCATTGGAACAATTGTCGGAGCTGTTTGAACGGACATTTGATCTGCAATTGCAGCCGCTCACTGCCGGCTCTCGGGCATTGGAGCGGTTGGAGTCCAAAGGAAAGCGGCGTGATTACGAAGATTTTCGGCCGGCTCGGTTTGTCATCGGCCCCGATGGAGATCAGGTATTTCCGGAATATCCCTGGACCATCAAGGAGGCGCAGCCGAAGGATTTTCTTGGCAATGAATTTTTACTCTGGCTCTGGTTCGAAGCCGACGCCCGCAGCGGCGCAATCAAAACCGGCGAATCCCGGGAAACGACCATCTTCTTCGATCGCTCGCTGGAATTGTCCTGTGCTTACGGCCAAAGCGGCCACGATCTGATTCGCAGTGTCGGCCCGTCCCGCACGCCGGAAGCGCGGGAGGCGCTTCGTGTAGGCAAAGTGCCGCGGAAGGCGGGTCTGCTCATCGAGGCAATGGGCCAGCAATTTAATCTCAACCTTGCCGCTGAATCGTTGTCGGTGACTGCGGCCCGCTTGCCCGCCGTGGAAGAAGCCGACACGGCGCGGAAAGTGTTTGAGGAACGTATCGGCCAACTCCGCGATCTGGGCCAGACAATCGACGCCCTGTACGAAGCGTTTCTGAAACTACGGGCGAGTTCAGCCTGGGAAAGCCAGTGCGGTGCGATCCGCAAATGGATTTTGCAAGCCGCGCTGCAACCGATGGTGGCGGTTGCCTGAAATGGTTACTGGTTTGGGTAGGGTGGTGAAAGATCGGTCGGCTCCGCTTTGGCTTTCACCGATGAGACTTGAGCGGTCAACCATTTTTCACGCAGAGCATCAACCGCTTGGCGGCGCACCGCGGCATCCGCCGACAGCAACTGCGGCGGTGTCGCCTGGCCGGTGAGTTTTTCCAGCCGCTTGCGGGCCAGATCGCGCAATGCCGGATCATCCAAATCAAGGCAGTCAATCACAAACGCCAAGTCCGCTCCGATCCGTTCGGCGGCCGCCTTTTCCAGCGGCCACGCTGAATTAAGCAGTTCATCGACTCGATTGCATTGCTCCACGCTCCAACCACGGCGTTTCATTGATTGCAGGCATTCGAGCGCCGGCTCGCCCAATTGCCGCAGGGATTTCATCGCCGCCGAGCGATCGGCCCAATTCGCTGAATCCAGCCGGGCCACGTATTGCTCGACGAGATGATCCAGTTTGGGATTGGACGTCGGATTGTTGTCCGTCAACGCCTGCCGAGCTCCGGACAAATCGGGAAACAAGATCCGCTCCTGACCCAGTTCCCGCAGGCCTTGCCGTAGATAAAGATCAATCACCGCACGGTTCTGGGCGACCAGCGTTTTGAAATCGCGGGCCGTGAAATGCAGGTTCGAGATCGGGTTGTCCTCGGCATCATTAATCTGCACATACAGCCGGCATTCACCGTGTGACGCGGGGGAAACCTGCGCATCACTGCGATCGTCAATCAATTGAACATAGCTCGCCGACGCGGGAGTGGCCCGCTCCACCACCAGCATAACTTTTCCCGGAATGGCGTAGAGGCTGGTGTAAATGTACGTTGCCTGCGGATCGGAGGTATCGAGCCGGTCGATTTGAATGAGCATGGGCCGCGAATATCGATTCATGCGCAGGATTGCGCTGCACAGGCCGTGATCGCGCACGGCAAACGACCGAGGACGAGACGTGGCAATAATGTTGGTGCCGACGAGCAGATCCGAACCCTCCTGCCGAAGCTGCAGCGATTCGACGAGATCGAGTTGACCGGAGGCTGGAAGCAATTGAATACGGGCGGCCAGCTCATTGGCCCGCTGTTTCTGCTCTTCGAGCGGCGTCGGCTCGGTTGAAGGGGGCGGTGCGGCAGCTGTAACCAGGGTTTGAATCGTTAGCAAACCGAGGAGCCGGAGGTTGGGAAAACCGCTTCGCCGCATATATTCACTTTAGTCATCGACTGCCCGGCAAGAAAGGCTCAAACCCGCCGGCGCGTCAATCGGTCGCTGGTTAGAATCAGCATGGCGATCAAAATCATCCCTTGAACCGCCTGCAGCGCCAAAAACGGAGCATTCAACTGCTCTTCCAGGGCGGCGAAGGCGGTTTGCAGCCACCCAAAAAAAATCGCCGCCAGCACCACGCCCCCCGGCGACAACCGGCCCAGCAAACCGACTGCAATCCCCGTAAACCCGAATCCGCTGGCACCCGTGCTCGGCAGCAATTGATAGGCGGGGACCGCACTGATCTGAATCCCCCCAGCCAAGCCGGCCAATGCGCCGCTCATAGCCAGGGTGATGACCGCTGTTCGACCGACCGGCATCCCGGCGAAGCGGGCTGCTGTGGAGTTTTCGCCGACTGCCCGCAATCGGAACCCGAGGGTTGTGTATCGCAAAATCACCGATAGCAGCAGAGCACAACACAGGGCGATAACGAAACCAAGATGCAGCTGCGTCCAGCGGCCATCAATGAGCAGATGCGGCAAGCGCGCCGATTCGGGAAGTTGCTCACTTTGAAGTTGAGCCCCCGCTTCGTGCAGCCAGCCTTGCAGCAGGGACTTCAGCACGACGATGGCGATGAAATTCAGCATCAGCGTGCTGAGCACGACTGGCACCTTGCGCCAGATTCCCAGCACCGCAGCCACCGACGCCAATGCCGCGCCGCCGAAAATGCTGGCGATCAGTAAAAGCGACTGCACCACCGGAGCGGGCGCATGACCGGCGTGTAATCCAACCACCGTGGCCGCAATTGCGCCGGCGATGTACTGCCCTTCACCGCCGATATTGAGAACACCCGCCCGAAACGCCACTGCCACCGCCAATCCCGTCAGCATAATCGGCGTCGCAGCGACCAGCGTTTGAATCCAATAACGATAAGAATGCCCCGGCAATAGCGACCGTTCCCACATTACTTGCGCCATCTGCCGTATGCCTATCCAGATTGATTCACCGGGTTGGCGGCCAAAACCAAGCCAAGCCAGCACGAGCAATGCCATCGCCAGGCAAATCGAGACCGCCAGCAACGAGATCGCTAGCCGGGCGAGCATGATCCAAGCGCTACGCAGCATCACGCCGGGCTTCCGCTCTGAACTGCGCCGGTCATCAATTGGCCGATGGATTTGATGCCGCCGACGGGGAAATCACTCAGAGTCAATCGGCCGGCAAAAAGCACGGCGATGCGATCAGACAGGGCGAACAATTCGTCCAATTCGCTGCTGATCAGCAGAACCGCGCCGCCTTGTTTACGGATGTTCAGCAGTTGCTGATGGACAAACTCCGTCGCCGCGAGATCGAGACCGCGGGATGGATTGATTGCCACCACAGCGCGCGGCTCACGCAGGCCAAGTTCCCGGGCAAGAATGACTTTTTGCGCATTGCCGCCGCTGAGCGTCGCCACCGATGCATCAACGCCGTAGGTGCGGATGTCGAATCGTTCGACCATCTGCTGGGCAGTTGTACGCATCTGCCGCAGAGATAAAAATCCACCCCGTGAAAATGGAGCGGCGTTGTACTGTTTGAGCACAAGATTCTCCGCCACGCTCATGGTGCCGACCAATCCCTCAGCCTTGCGATCGTTGGGAATATGGGCCATTCCCATGGCAAATCGCTCACTGGCGGAACGGTGGGTGATGTCTTGCCCCGCCAGGCGAACCGTGCCGCTGGCCGCGCTCCGAAGACCGACGAGCACTTCCGCTAGTTCCTGTTGGCCATTGCCATCCACTCCCGCGATGCCAAGGATTTCGCCGCCATGAATCTGCAGCGAGACATCGCGCAATTTCCCCGCCGTCAAACCAGTTGCCTCCAAGACCAGCGGACGAGAAGACGGATCATCCCGCTGCAATCGCAATGGAGCAATTTCACGGCCCACCATGATCTGCGATAACTCGGCATTCGAAAGCGATTGCGCATCCCCGTCATATACGACTGTGCCGCGGCGAAGCACCGTCAGATCATCGCAAACCTGACGAATCTCCCCGAGCCGATGGCTGATGAACACGATGCTGCGGCCCGACGCTTTCAGTCGATTCACCGCCACGAAAAGCTGCTCCGCTTCGCTGGGGGTGAGGACCGTGGTCGGCTCATCGAGAATCAGCAGCCGCACATCCCGCCAGAGTGCTTTGAGAATCTCCACGCGCTGCTGCTGGCCGACGGATAGATCTTCGCAGCGAGCCGCTGGATCGATTTGCAGGGCCATGCTCTCCGCCAGGGCAACCAGTCGTTCAGCCGCCTCCCGCCGCCGCAGAATCGCCCCGAACCGCCGATCGCCGATCAGCACGTTATCCAGCACAGTCATGGCCCCGGCCAGCATGAAATGCTGATGCACCATGCCGATCCCATGCCGCACCGCATCGAGTGGTGAGCGGATGGAAACGGTTTTGTCATCGATGCTGATGGATCCGCGCTCCGGCTGAATCAGCCCATACAGCACATTCATCAGCGTGCTTTTGCCGGCTCCATTTTCGCCGAGCAACCCATGCACCCGGCCGCCGCGCAGGGAGATCGACACATCGCTGAGCGCCGCGACGTTGCCGAATCGCTTGCTGATTTGTTCCATGCGAACGAGCGGTGGCATTATCGAAGCTTAATGAAACTGATGCAATTTGAAATTCCAAATCTCAAATTTCAAATCGATACAGCGGTCGCCGCCAATCCGCGTGCTTTGCGGGGCGATTCAACAGAATCGACATGCACCGCCCAGAACGCCTCGAATGCGGCGACCGGGGAAAACATCGCCACCTGTTGCGGAGCGGCAGAGGCCATGGCGCGGCGGCGCGGTTCGTCATGGAGCAGGCGATCGATCGCAGTCGTCCAAGCCGCGGCGTCATTTTCGCTGAGCACCAGGCCGGTGAGATTGTCCTTGACGATTTCCTTTGGACCGCCTTCGTTGCTGACGATGGCGGGCAATCCGCTGGCATGAGCTTCCATGACCACCTGGCCAAGCGTGTCGGTGCGGGATGGGAACACCAGCAAATCACTCGTGGCGTACAACGCCGCCAGCGAGGCATCATCCAGGCAGCCCAGGAAATGAACCGGCAGTCCCGCCAGTTGCTGCCGCATCTCCGGCAGATAAGGGCCGTCGCCGGCTACGACCAGCGCGGTGTCTTGCCGATGGGCGCACAATCTTCGGAAAACGGTCGTCAGCATCGCCAGATTTTTTTCCACGCTGATTCTGCCGCAATACAGCAGTTTCCGTTTTTCACCAATGTTGTATTTCTGCCAGATTCCATCATTTCGGTGCCGCGGATGGAATTTATCGTTATCCACCGACGGCAAAATCGTGTGTACCTTTTGACGCGGCACACCCATGCCGCGGAGGGAATGCACATATCCGTGGCTGCGTGTGAATACGCCGGCCATTTGTCCGCTAAGCCAGGAAAGATACGCCGTCGCCGCCTGGCCGGCGCGATGATCCTTCGTGAAATGCTCAATATACGCCGGGAAATCCGTGTGATATGTCCCCAGCAGCGGCACGCGCAACATTTTAGCCGCCAGCCAGCTGCAGATGCCCATCGGGCCGGGAGTGCTCACATGAATGGCGTCGAATTGCTGGCGATCGGCCCATTCCAGAATCTCGAGCACCGGCGGCAAATTGAGCTTCAACTCAGGATAATACGGCATCGCGTGAGAGAGCAGCGGCCTGAAATTGCGGCGATTGGGCAGCTCTACATGAGGCGATTCGGCACAGGTATGGATCGTCAGCGATCGGCCATGTCGCGCGGCTTGCGCGCTCATCTCCCGCAGAAAGCGGCCGACGCCGTTCACTTCGTCGAGTGTATCGGTAAAAAGGCCGACTTTGATATTGCCGGGATCGGAGCGAATCAGTTGGCCGGTGATTTTTCGCAGATGCCGCTTCTCGCGGTTCTGATGAAACACGGCGAAGTAATACGGCAGCAACACGAATTGCTGGGCGATCAACGAGGCGATGGCGTCGAACAAACCGGTAAAGCTGGCATCGTCGATCGATTTACCGATGGCTGCTGCGATGCCGCCGCTGATGTCACGGTTGACGGCCTGCACGAAACGGAAAATCTCATCATGTTCGCCAAGCGGCGGCAGTCCCTTGCGAAGCGTTTGCAGCAGCGACGGATGGTCGGCCACGCGCTTGCGCACCGAATCCAAAAAAATCTGCCGCAACATGGCGGTGCCGCTCGGTTTTTGATCCCGAAAAGGCCGAACCACCCGGCCGCCTAATTTCCTGGCCATGCCGGCAAGACGATGGCGAATCAATTGACGCTTGCTCGGCATCGCCGTTTGGCCGACAAGCATTTGCAGCAGCATGGTCGGCAGATTCGCCGTGCCGCGGCCCGCCATCGCCGGCTCCAGCAATTCGCGGGTGTAATACCGCACCGCCACGCTGTAAAACGTGTGGGCCAGCTTAATGCTCGATCCACTTTCGCCGCCCGGTTGGCATGTCGCATCGCGCAAACATTGCAGGATATCCTCACGGCTGGACGCATCGGCGGGGAATTCCGTCCAAGTGCGGCCGACGTTCAGCAAACCATGATCATCGCTGCCAGCGACGCGGGCTTTAATCCACGGCTCGGGCCAGAGCGGCTGGAGATTGTGCCGCTCCGACAGCCGCGTGATCGCCGCTCGGGAAAGCTGATTGAGCAGCGGTTCAAAAGCATCACGGTGCAGGGCACTGTGAGCTCCGTTCAGACATTCAAATCCTTTGAACAGCAGCAGCAGCCGTTCGACATGCCACCGCTCGATTTTGTCGTTCTGGCGATACAGTGGATGAGCCACGGCATGGGCGATTTGCCTTCCGTGTACGTACTGGGCGACGGCGTAAATATCACGGGCCACGGATTGCAGATGATCGTGATCCTGCGGCGTGATGCCCCAAAGCAGCAGGTGCAGTTTGCAATCATCTTCCGGAAACCAGCACGTCAATTCTTCGCCGACAATCACTTCCGGCCGGTCCGCCAATTCCAACGCCCCGGCGATCGTGTCATGATCGGTGATGGTGACGAAATCCATGCCGCGCTGGCGCGCCTGCTCAAACACCTGCAGCGGCGTGCTGTAACACTCCGGGCAGGAAATGGCCTTCAGCAGCACTTCGCTGGCACGGTTGCTGGCTTCGCTGTGGCAATGCAAATCGATTCGCTTGAGAGCAGATGATTCCATCCGTGAGGCGGCCGACCGTGGCATGGCGCGTATTCTGCACCAGTCGCGTTTTTGATGATAGGGGCAAATCAGGAAAGTCGGGCGAGTTGGAAATTCTTCACGCGGCGTTCACAATTGGGCGTAACTTGCTTTAGAATAGGCGCCGACTAATATTTAGCCGGTAGCTCGACTGCTCGGCGGCGGGCATGTTGGTGGCTGTAGCTCAGTTGGTAGAGCGCCAGGTTGTGGTCCTGGACGTCGCGGGTTCGAGCCCCGTCAGTCACCCTTCTTTGGGGCTGATTTCTTTTCGTCATGCCCGCCCGATTTCCTCGTAATAATTCGGAAGGTGACCGTCATGCGAATTGCTCTCCTTGGTTTACTGTCGATGCTGACACTTTCTCTATTGGCCGATGACGCTACCACCCAGCCGACGATTCGCGCTGGCATCATCGGGCTGGATACCTCGCACGCGGTTGCCTTCACAACATCGTTTCACGACCCCAAAGCGGTCGGCGATGTGGCTCGGATCAAAGTCGTCGCCGCATTTCCCGGCGGCAGTCCGGATATCGCCGAGAGCAAGGACCGCCTGGCCAAAATCACCGCGCAGGTTCAGGGCATGGATGTCGAGATCGTCAATTCCATTCCCGCGCTGCTGGAAAAAGTGGATGTGGTGCTGTTGGAAAGCGTGGATGGTCGGCCGCATCTGGAGCAGGTGAAGCCCGTGTTTGCCGCGGGCAAACCGGTGTTTATCGATAAACCGCTGGCCGGTTCATTGGCCGATGCGGTGGCGATCGTCGAATTGGGGAAGAAATCGAACACGCCCTGGTTTTCCAGTTCATCGCTGCGATTTGGCCCGACTCTGGTTAAGAATCTCAAGGACCCATCGCTCGGCGGCATCGTCGGCTGCGAATCGTGGAGCCCGTGCCACCTCGAAGAGCATCACCCCGATCTCTACTGGTACGGCATCCACGGCGTCGAAGAGCTTTACACCGTCATGGGCGTCGGCTGCCAGTCGGTGGTCCGCACTTCGGCCGACTCAGCGGAAATCGTCACCGGCGTCTGGAAAGACGGCCGCGTCGGCACATTCCGCGGCATCAAAACCGGCAAGCTGGATTACGGCGTCGTGATCTTTGGCCAGAAAAAAATCCTGCCATCGCTGGGCTTTGAAGGATATCAACCGCTGGTGAGCCAGATCGCCACATTTTTCGTGACCCGCAAACCGCCGGTGGATCATGATGAGACGCTTGAGATCATGACCTTCATGGAAGCCGCCGACGAAAGCAAACGCCAGGGCGGCAAGCCCGTTGCATTGGAAGATGTTCTCAATAAAGCCCGCGAACAAGCAGCAACGAAGATCGGGCAGTAAATCAAGCCACCTTCGTCATCGTCACACGAGTCATGAGGGCCGCGAATCTTTAGTAGGGTGGGCACCGCCCACCATCTTCGCCACGGTGGGCGGTGCCCACCCTACCAGAAGCGACGCTCCACGACTTCTTGCCCATAGGTGCGCACCGGATAGGATGCCCGCGGATTCACATGCACCAACTCCGCGGCAAATTCATCGTGTTCGACGGTCCTGAAGGTTCGGGCAAAAGCACGCAAACACAGTTGCTCAAGACCGCGCTGGAATCGGAAGGATTGCAGGTGCTGACGGTGCGCGATCCGGGAGCCACGCGCATCGGCGAGCAGATTCGGACGATCTTGCTGAATCCATTGCATCGAGAAATGGCCATGCGGTGTGAGATGCTGCTTTATATGGCTTCCCGTGCGCAAATGATCGTGGAAATGATCCAGCCGGCCCTCGACGCCGGGCAGGTGGTGCTCTGCGATCGGTTTGTCTCCAGCACCCTGGCGTATCAACTGGGCGGCGATGGTTTGACGTCGGAGGAAATCCGGGCGGTGGCCCAAATTGCCATTCGAGGTCGCTGGCCCGATCTGACGCTGGTGTTGGACATGCCGACGGAAAAAAGCATGTCGCGCGTCAAGCGGCCGCTGGATCGCATCGAGCAGCGGCCCATTGAATACCATCAGCGGGTGCGGGCCAATTATCTTGCTTTGGCGGAGGCCGATCCGACGTATCGGCTGATCAGTGCCGACAACGATCCCAAAGTGGTCCATGCGGAAATCCTGGCGGCAGTGAAGGCGTTGGCCAACCGAGGTTGAATGCACAGTTTCACGGAGATTCTCGGACAAAAGGAAGCCATCGAGGCATTGCAGCGGGCGATGCGGCTTGATCGATTGCCTCATGGATTGATTTTCGCCGGACCGGACGGAGTTGGAAAGCGAACGACGGCTGCCGCGCTGGGGAAATTGTTTTTGTGTGAGAAACCCAAGGGCGAGAAAGCCTGCGGCACTTGTCAGAGTTGCAAGCTGTTCGATGCGGGGAATCATCCGGATTATCACTTGGTCTATCGCCAGCTTGCCCGACTGGAGCGCGAAAAAATCAAAGCTATGGAGCTTTCGATCGATGTGGTTCGCCAATTCCTCGTCGGTCCGGCGAATCTCAAATCAGCGATGGGGCAGGGGAAATTCTTCGTGGTGCAGGAAGCGGAACTGCTCAATGCCGCTGCCCAGAATGGAATGCTCAAAACCTTGGAGGAGCCGGCCGGCCGAACGGCCATTGTGTTGCTGACGGATCAACCGGAATCGCTGCTGGCCACGATCCGCAGCAGATGTCAGGTGATTCGTTTTGCGCCGCTGCCCTCGGAAATCATTTTGAAGAAACTCGGCGATCGGGGAGTCGATGCCGCAAAGGCCAAGTCAGCGGCGGAACTTTCACAGGGATCACTCGGCAAGGCGATTCAATGGATCGAGGATGGCGTGATTGATGCGGCTTGGGAGATATATCAAATGCTCGCCGCGCCAAGCCAGTCATCCAGCGATTTGGCGTCGTGGTATTCCCGTGCGGCCGAAAATTACGCAACCAAGCAATTGGAACGCGACGAACTGGCCAGCAAGGATCAAGCTACCCGGGAGGGATTAACCGTTTATCTTCATCTCACCGCACAATATTTTCAGAAGCAGCTAACTGATTCTGCAACCATCGAGCACGCTTGCTCGGCCATCGAAGCGATCGGCCAGGCGGAAATGTTTTTGGACGCCAACGTCAACGTGCCGATCGTGCTGGCTCAACTGGCAATGACGATTACGAATTCGCAGCGGCACGACGCCGTCACATCTCGCTAATTGGCTCATCTTCTTCCATGGCATCCATGCGACGGAGCTGCCGGCCGCTGGACCATTTCAGTAATGCCGCCATCGCTCCAAACAGAGTCAGCAGCGAGATAAAACCGTCAAGCATCCATCGTGGTCTTGGATCTTCGCCGACGGGCCAGGGGTTGAGCAAATTGGCGGCGACCAGGGCGTTGGTGGCCGCATACGCTCCGAGATAACTGAATACGGCTGCCGCCACCAGCAATAGCACGAGCACGTTCATCGTGTTCGCTTTGCGCAGCGGCAGTGCGTCCATTTCATCACTCATACGGACACCTCGGCGAATCGTGTGCCGCGGCATTGTCCTTCTTGCCCCCTCCCCCGGTACTCCGGGGGAGGAGGAAATTCAGCCCGCCGTGAAGTTCAATCGCGTTCCGTGTCGCACGCAAACCTCGGCGAATACGCACCGTCAATTTTGGTATACGATTCAATCAGCCGGCGTGCCAACCTGGAGAAGGGCGGCAATTTTCAGCTGCGGGCGGGACATTGGCAGTTTATCCATTTCATGCAGCGTGGACCAACGGCGCAAAGAATCCGACTTGCGCAGCCGTTTGGATTTGGCGTGGCAGCGGAAGATTTCAAACTCATAGCGGCGATGCGTCAGGGCATGGCGGATCGATCCGATGAGTCGCGGCTTGGTAATCGCAAGCGGCAATAGGTCGCAAGCGGCGCCGTTGGCGATGTCGTCCAAAGCCGGCACCGTTATAAATTGCCACATGCTGGCCCATCGACCGTTGGAGGGCCGCTGCTCGATGAGCCACCGATCGCCGGATTGAATGCAAAATGTCCAGCGTCGCCGCAGCGGAGTTGGCGATTTGCTTTTGCGCATCGGAATGAGATCTTGTACTTGGGAGGCGAATCCTTGGCAGTGTGTGCGCACCGGGCAAACCAAACAGCGAGGTGATTGCGGCACGCAAATCAGCGCCCCCAATTCCATCATCGCGGAGTTGAAATCGCCGGCGTTTTGGTTTGGCGTGAGTGATTCGGCGGTAGACCACAATTGCTGCACCGTGGCCCGATCGGCGGGATCGGTTTCAATCTGTTCCAGTCGACACAGGCCCAGAACATCTGCCCAGTATCCGCTGAAAAACCGCCAAAATCAAACCCTGGCACAGTAAAAGGCGCAGCAGAATCGCCAGACAGCGATTTTGCAGTGACCGCCGCTGCCATTATGCGCCTGCCGCTGACCGATTCGGAAAAGGCCGAAGCAATTCGGCGACTGCTGGCTCAAAAATGATTTTGAATCCCCAATGAAGTTTTTTACAAATTTTTTTCAAGACAACTCTATTAGATGGCTGGCACACGTGCTGCCGGTAACGGTTTAATTTTTTACGAAAGGTTCTTATGCCCGAATGGTGTTCAAATGTTTTGCGTATCGAAGGTGACGACATCAAGAAGTGTCTGGAATGTTGTCTTGGGATTGATGAAGCGGGGAAGCCGAAGTTTGACTTTGACAAAGTAATTCCGATGCCTAGCGTGCTGAAGGATACAGAGTCAGGTACAGAATTGGAGCGCGGTCTGATCATTCTTGGTCGCTTAAAAAAACTTGCTGAGGAGTATCTGAAATACGAATGGGTGCAATCAGCGGGTGTAACTGATGTTGAGGGACTGAAGCAATTATTGTTGCAGGAAAGCCCCGACGCCGAAGCAATCGGGAGGAAGGGGCTAGCCGTTTTCGAGGAGACGGGCTTTTATGACTGGTATTGGTGGGCCATTTTCAATTGGAATACGAAATGGAACTCCGTGGATACAAAGATCCAAGAAATTGACACGAAAGCAGCAACTATCGGTTTCTCTTCTGCTTGGTCGCCGCCATTAGCGGTCATCCGGGCCTTGAGTAAGAAATTTCCAGCGATGCTGTTTTCACTGACCTATGCAGAGCCTCAAGTCGGCTTCCGAGGTAAGCTTGTTTGTTCTGCCGGAGAGGATGCGGTCAACGAGTGCGAGGATTGGTTTGGTGACGATGAGGAGGAAGACGAGGAAGCGGACGACGAAACGGACGACGAAACGGACGGGTTAGTTAGATCGCCTGCTCGAATTAGTCGCTTCGCAATCTGCGTCCATTCAAAGTTCTTAAAAACCGCGCCTTGCCCAAAAAAAGGAGTCTGTACGGCAGCTTTCTGTGTGAAGCCCGATTTCAAAGATCGGGCTTCTTTCTCAAGGAGACGGGCACGTGATAAGCCTCATTCTTTTGATTCTTCGATTCTGCGAACGAGCACCCAAGCTTTGGCCCCTGCTGCATGGCAAATTCCAAGCAATGTATCGAGGGTGGGGGAATTGCGATTTAATTCGACGAGGCTGATGTAATTGCGAGTCAAATTTGCACGGAAAGCCAATTGTTCCTGCGAGAGTCCCGCACGTTTTCGAGCTTTTCGCAATTCGTCACCGATCACCCCCAGAACGATAAAACTTGACAAGTAAATGATCTTCCAAGTATTCTTGGAACGCCAAATAAAATTGGAATCAAGCAGCACCTGTCGAAGTGGACATTTAGGGGCATGAAGTTTACTTGAGGAGGCGAAGATGCAGTGGGTAGTATCTCGGCTCAATGCGCGAGGACGAAGTTTTCCCGCCAGAGCGCTTGCTGTGATGATGCTCCTAACAGGCGTCGCGGTCTGCCGCTCCATCCGCGCAGAGTTCGTCGAAGACTGGGGCAGAAACGATAATGGCGAAATTGGGAATGGTACCACAACCACGACTCCGCCATATGGAGTCGGCGCGCCGGTTGCCGTTACAAGCCTTTCGAATGGCGTGACCTCTATTGCCGCGGGCGCCGCCCACGGCTTAGCCATCCAGAACGGCGGTGTCTATGCTTGGGGTGCCAATGGAAATGGGGAGCTCGGGAACGGTACCACGACTGACAGTAGCACGCCGGTAGCCGTAAACAATCTGTCAAGTGGCGTGACTGCTATCGCCGGCGGACAAGGCTTCAGCTTGGCCATCCAAAACGGCGGCGCGTATTCATGGGGCTGGGGTGTCAATGGGCAACTCGGCGACGGCAGCTATTCTTCGGGTACTGAGACGCCAGTCCCGATCGTTGGCCTTTCCAGCGGCGTCACCGCTATCGCGGCAGGCGGGTACCACGGCTTGGCCATTCAAAACGGTAGCGCCTATGCTTGGGGCTATAATGGAAACGGGGGCCTTGGCGACGGCACTACGATGGGCAGCAGCACACCGGTGGCTGTGAGCAACCTCACCAGCGGCGTGACGGCCATGGCCGGAGGCGGCGCGCACAGCCTTGCCATCCAAAATGGCGGTGCCTACGCCTGGGGCTGGAATGCGTACGGCCAACTCGGCAACGGCACGACGACCGACGAAGACTCGCCGGTGGCGATTGGCGGTCTCTCCAGCGGTGTGACCGCCATCGCCGCGGGTTATTGCCACAGTTTGGCTGTCATGAACGGCGGTGTCTACTCATGGGGCTATAACAGCTATGGTCAGCTAGGCAACGGCACTACCACGGACAGCAGCACACCAATTCATATCGATCCTGCCGATTTGACGAACATTGTTTCCGTCGCCGCTGGGTACGACTCCAGCTTCGCGCTTTCCTCTGACGGCAGCCTTTGGGTTTGGGGCGACGACTATAATGGGGAGCTAGGCTTGGGCACGACGGAATCCGATTATCTAACCCCGCAGCACCTACTTCCGCCCACTGGTTATGTCTTCACTTCCATCGACGCAAACTCCTTTGGAAACTATGCCATCGCCACCTTGACTACGGTCCCCGAGCCGGATTCGCTTGCACTGCTGGCACTCACTGGCGTTGCGATTCTTGCTCGCCGTCGCGGATAAATGCGGGAATGTGACAGGATGGATGCCAGCAGCGATCGACTTCTGCTAACCAAGTCTTAATGAGTTTTCTATTTGAATTAATCGTTTTCGCGCTCAATTCGAGCGACAATTGTTGACGCTTTGAGCTCCAGCACTGCCGCGATCCTGAACAGGGAATCGAGCGTGGGTGAACTTTTGTCATTTTCCAGAAATGAGATGTAAATGCGTGAAAGTTTCGCCGCTTTGGCGAGCTCCCCCTGTGAAAGCCCAGCCTCTTCACGTGCCTGCCTCAGGACCGCACCAATCTGCATAAGCTGTGAGATCGGCTCGTTTGGACAGCCCACTAAAGTTTTTGGCGAAAAGAATTCCTAAAAAATGCTTGACGCAGTGTTAAATATATTATACACTGCGGTACGCAAAATGGGCCAACGATTTAGCCGATTCTTCGGCCAGAGGTGTGTTATGAACGATGAAGCGACGCAGGTGGGTCCAGAACAGGAGAATTATCTTCCGAACTCCGCTGGTGCTGACAACGGCGAAAGCAATCAGGAATGCACGGACATCATTCGCACGTTGCCCGACGGCTTTTCCGTATGTGATTCGCAAAGCGCCAATTGGGTAATTCGCCGCGTAATGGAGGCGCGGGCGTATGGGAAACGGGTCACGGAATGGGCAGCAGCCGAAGTAGCCCGCGCTAAAAATGATGAGGCGCGACTTCTCTACATTTTTGGCGGCCAACTTAAGGCATGGGCTACGGAAGAAATCCAGCGGCTTGGCGGGCGGCGAAAATCTGTCTGTTTACCGGCTGGCTCCCTTGGCTGTCGGCGGGAGCCGGTCCGATTGGTCATCGATGATGATTCTGCCGTGATCAATTGGGCACAATGCGCCTGTCCAAAAGCGATAGCCACCATAATCAAATTGAACAAAACGACGGTCATTGAGCATTTTAAAACTACCGGTGAGATACCGGACAGCGGGGCACACATTGAGCCGGAGCGGGACTATTTCAGTATCAGATGACGCCCCCAAAAAAGCAAAACCGGAGCGTCAACTTTCAAAAAGCAGGCCCGCGACAACCGCACAATGCGATGCCTTTGTTTTGATTGGCCATTTTTCAAAGGAGCATTTATGGACCGAGCGCCTAAAGTGCGCGCCAACATGGTGTCAGCACATAGCCAACCTGTTGTGTTCAGTCCCATGACGGCATCGTCTCGATTGCTGATAGACGTTCCAAACAGCCGACACGTGAGCGTTGAATTTAGCGACAATCTTTTCTTCAATGACCTTTGCGGCCAGATCGTCCGCGAGGAAGCCGTACTGCTTGCCGGCGCTCCCGGCAGCAACAAGAGCACGTTGGCGAGGCAGTTGACGTTGGACCTTGTATCGCAAGGCCATCGGGCGTTGATGATTCTCACCGAGGAATCGGCCGAACGGGCGAAAGCTGCGTTCATCAAAATGGCTTTGGAAATGCCGCCGGCCGATGCACGGATGGCGCTTTCAAATATCCACGTCGAAACTGGCATCCACGACGTTGAAATGCTACCGAATTTCTTCGCATCGAATGTGCTGAACCCACACGGACCCTATCACGGCGTTTCCTTGATCGTGCTCGATTCGATCCAGGGACCGGGGCTGTCGGCAAACAATTTCGCAGCATGGCAAACGTTAATTCAGTTTCTCTCGCTGACCCGTGCCGCCCAGATCATGACGTTGGCCATCTGCCACATTACCAAACGTGGCGAAATCGCTGGACCCAAAGCCATTGAACACGCCGTCGATTGCTCAATCCTGATCCGCAAAGCGTACAACCGACGTATGGTATCGGTGCTGAAAAATCGCTTTGGCCCAGAGACAGCACGTCCCCTGCAATTGGAGATTGATCCAATTTCTCTCAAGCTGCGTGTTTCCCCGCACAGCGAGATATTGCCCGCCGTGGCGCGCGGATATCTCCCGGCGGGTGGCATTACCGAGGTGCAAGGGGCCGTCATGCTACCCAAGCCCGGTGCGGCCGCACGAATCACCGCGCCGGGACTGCCTCGCAAGGAGATTGAGCAATATGTGACCGGGCTGTGTCAAGTGCCGGGCTTTGAACTGGCGGATTTTGATCTGTCCATCCAGTGCCGGGTTCCGGGGGAAATGCAATATCGCTCAGTCATGGGTTTACCGCTTTGCATGGCGCTGGCTGCCTCTTACATTCAGCGGCCAATCCTTGATTCGCATCTTTTTCTTGGTGAGATCGATCTGTGCCGCAAGGTTCGAGACGTGCCAGCAGCGCTGCTGAATGACTTGGCTAATGCGATTAACTCGGGCGACATCGACATGCCGCTGCGCATTTTTTGTCCCCCTTCAGCCGCAAGCCAACTGCCGGACCTGCCCAATATCGAAGTGGTTCCGTGCAGGCGGTTGGATGACGCCATTTTCGCAACCTGGCCAGATTTACGATGAGGGTGAACCCAGGATTAATGACGAACTAAAATTGGAAGATTTCCGTAACAGCATCACGGTGGTGCTCGCCATGGAGTATATTCAAACGGCCTGCCCGCAGCTTGACGAGCGGGCCTTCGAACACCTGATCGAAAAGCATGGTGATGCAATTGTTGCGCATATGGTTAGCGCAGGAATCGCTGCCGTGGTGCAGATCGTCAAAGGTTCTGGGAACGTAGCATAAATCTTACAGTTTTCTCTGAGCGTTTGTTCAACCAAGGGGACGCACACGCTAACCGATTCAAGAGCTCGATCAGTGAAGCGACTGATGTGCTAAAGTAGCAAATGTTCTGCTCGCACTTCACCGCCGCGCCACGCAAGTCCGGGCTGGCCGAATTAAATTTGTTATTAGGCGTTCACCGCTCAGCTGCTCGCCGGTAGTCCGTCATTGCTAATGCCGATATACTTCTCCTACGGATTGCCGCGAAAAACATCGCCGGTTTTAATGCCGGGGAGCAAGCCCGTTGACAACGCCTTTCGGCTGAAGATCCTAAAGCAGGCGACATCACCCACGAAGGTCGTAGCATGAATGATTGGAGCAACTTTTTTATTGGCGAGCTTGGTGCCGCTGCCTCCTTGGCGGGTTTGCTCTTTGTGGCAGTGTCAGTGAACCAGGCGCGCATTCTTCAATTGGGCCGTATGGCCGATCGCGGTTTGGAAGCGCTGGTGATGTTGCTGGCGGTTGTCATGATTGCGTCGATGGGATTAGTGCCAGGTCAGGGAGTGCGCCTTCTGGGTTTGGAGATCTTTGCGACAGCTGCCGCAGCAAGCGGCGGTATTTTTCTTCTGGAGCGGGCTTATTTACGTCTCATTGAACGCCCGTATCGCCGGCTATCAATCCAGATGGCCGTATGCAATCAGTTGTCGCTTATCACTATCGCGCTAGGTGGCTTAGTTACTTTGTGGCGAGGGCAAAACGGCCTCTATCTGCTGCCCCCAGGAATCCTGGCCACGTTTTTATTTTCAATCGCGAATGCCTGGGTACTACTAATCGAGATCAATAGATAGACGATTATGGAACCAGCCCATTGACCCAAGCGCGATCAACTTTTCCGGTATGGACATCTTCAAGCACCGTTAAGGGTTTGAGCAGTTGCATTAATGAGGTTGCTGAACAATGCTCGGCGCGCAAGGGCGCCACCGTTTTTGATGAGCAGTTAATTCCGATCTCCGGATAGGCGCCCCGACGAGCAAATAAAAAGTGGCGTTTTCAACCACAAAAACGGGGTGGAGACCGCGAACAAAACCCGAATGCGTACAATAAACCGCACGCGTACACTGTCGAAGCCGGAGGTCGGGAAACACCGTGGTTTCAGTTTAGAAATGAGGATGGCGAAAGAGAGCGAGTGGTTGCGACCACAAGACGTGCTAGCCGTAAGTGGCTGGACTAAAATAGTTTACATGGAGGTGGCTCGTTATGTTACTCGTCGCATCGTCACTGTCGTATTCTGTGAACGTTTCCAGCGCCAGCCTACGCGTAACAGACGGCTAGCACCTAATTACGCCGGCGATTGCGACCCGCAACGGAGTGACCGACCTGGAAGGTTTTGAGCCAAAGTCACTCAGAAACATTTACGGCGGATCTCACAAAGTGCTTGACTTTTGGGGATTGTGGGTATGTCACGGCCTATTCAGGAGCGGACATATCCAACACCGTTAGCTAGCCTCAGCCGCGGCGCCTTCACCGCGCAGAGTTGCAATCGAAAGTCGAGAGACCTTTTCAAGCAACTCGCGGCAGGTTTCGTTCAACTGCTCCATTAGTGGCCGGATTTCGACGAGCTTTCCACGAGTTGCCAGGTCCTCAATCTCCGAGGCGATGCCGGAGGCTCTGGTGGAGCAGGCGGAAATCATTCCGCATAATTTGTGAGCTGAGCGGCGGAGTTGCGCTGCATCTTGTTTGCGATAAGCTTCATCGACGTCCGACAGATAACCCGGCAAACCAGCCAGAAACTGTCTACACATTTCCTTGAGGTTTTCTTCCCGATTACCGCTCGCGGCTAATAGCACAGGCACGTCAATCAGGTCGGAGTTGCATGGCCCAAGCCGGGAAAACAAGCCTATCGCACGTCGAACAGCGTTCCACAGATCCGCGACCTGGATTGGCTTGGTCACGAAATCATCCATACCGGCCGCAAGACATTGCTCGCGATCTTCTTTGGTTGAGCTTGCCGTGAGCGCGATGAGAGGCAGGTGACCGCCGTTGAATCGTTCGTGCTCCCGGAGCCGCCGCGCTATCTGAAATCCGTCAAGGACCGGCAGATGGATGTCCAGAAGGACCAAGTCAGCGACACCGTCAACTGCCATTCGCAGTGTTTCGTCTCCACTTTTGACGATCTGAGTGTGGTGACCCTGCCCGACGACCAACCGTTCGATGAGTTGCGCAGTGAATTCGTCGTCCTCCGCAACTAAAAACGTGAGCGGTGTAGCCGACCGCCGCGATAGCGCGGCGGAACTTGCGTTGGAGCCGGTATTTAAGCTTCGGGGGGTGTTGTAGATCTCTTTACTCATGGCTTCTATCGAATCAGGAGTCCGCGCGAAAATCTTGCCAAACCCGTCGCATGCCACTCGGATGGAGAAGGCGCTTTGCCGGGGTTTTCGTTACGCTCGCCCGTTGGCTAAAGTGCAAATATAATAACAGGCAACCCCGGCGGCTGCTAAAGGATAATGATGAACCCCTATCTTTTGCTGATTGATGACGACCAGTTCGTGGTTCCCACGCAGGTCCGCCAAGTCTTCCCGCAGGATACCTACCGGGTTGAAGTCGCCACGACCGGAGCCGCAGGTGTGACAAAGGTCCAGACCGATCCGCCAGATGTGATTCTTCTCGACTTGGGTCTCCCCGATAGATCCGGATTGGAAGTTTATGAAGCGATCCGCGCGATTGACGCCAGGATTCCAATCATTTTTATCACGATGACCAAAACCGCCGACCTTGCGATCGAGGCGATGAAGCAGGGGGCGTACGACTATCTTTATAAGCCAATAGATCAGCAGCGATTGAGCCGGGTGGTTCGGGATGCCCTTGAAGTGGCCAAGCGCATGCGCATGCCTGTGGTGCTCAGCGAAACGCAGCCGGAAAGCGAGAATGAAGGGGCCATCTTCGGGGGATGCGAAGCGATGCTCGATGTCTATAAGGCCATTGGCCGGGTCGCGGGACAGGACGTAACCGTTCTGATTACCGGGGAAAGTGGAACAGGGAAGGAACTGGTTGCTCGTGCGATTTACCAGCACAGCGCGCGCGCACGGGCTCCGTTTCTCGCGCTGAACTGTGCTGCTATTCCCGAAAATCTCCTTGAAAGCGAACTCTTTGGACATGAGAAAGGCGCCTTTACGGGTGCCGACCGACGTCGAATTGGCAAGTTCGAACAATGCAACGGCGGGACGATCTTGCTCGATGAAATCGGCGATATGCCGTTGGCATTGCAGGCCAAAATGTTGCGGCTGTTGCAGGAACAGACATTCGAGCGTGTCGGCGGTCAGGAAACGATCCGCACCAATGTTCGACTCATCGCTTCCACGCATGGTGACCTGAAAGCGCGTTCGGCGGAAGAGAGATTTCGGGCCGACCTCTATTACAGGCTCGGCGTCTTTACCATCCACCTACCGCCCTTGCGCGATCGAGGCGACGACCTGCCAACCCTCGTGCGGCATTACATAAAGCGTTTCAGCCGCGAGTTGCGCCGAGAGGTAACTGATGTGGCTCCGGAGGCGCTGAGCCTGCTGCGTAGTTATTCCTGGCCAGGCAATATTCGCGAATTGCAAAGCGTTCTTAAACAGGCGCTGCTCCAGGCCAGCGGACCGGTGCTTCTTCCGGCGTTTCTTACAGCGCTTCCGATCGCTCGCAACGAGGAATCCCGAGCGGATTCCAATCTCGGAGAGGGTTTCAACCTTGACCAGCTTCTGCGCCAACGACTGGAGCCCGGCGCCTCTCATTTGTACGAAGATATCCACAGGGAGATGGACCGGCATTTCCTGGCCAGCGTGATGAAATACACCAATGGCAATCGCCAACTGGCCGCCCGTATTCTTGGAATTGCGCGCCAGACCCTTCGTTTGAAGCTGAAGGAGTCGGGACTCAATATAACTCAATCCGTTGAAGTCGATGAAGACGACCTGTCCTGAACCAATGCGCCGCAAGTCGCCTGATGCAACTCAGCCGCTTTTGCTTTCGGTGTCTGGTAAACCTTGAACCGCGGCGGTAAAAAATCTGCCATCGAAGCCCTTCCGAGCCATTATAAAATCTGCCCCGGTTCACATCTGCACGAACAAATCGCTTCCTGCCCGTGGCATTGCCATTGCTTTTCCACCGATAATTCATCGATCAGCCGATGATCGACAAAAAATCGTCTGGCGAATTGCCCTCGCCCAAACTGGGAAAGCAGGTGAAGTAATGTTCAGGGACGACACTATGGAAGCAATTGGTGTGACCGAGAAACCGACGCAGCATGGGCATGATGAATCGATGCAGATTGACCGGTGGATGGCGACGTTGGCGCACGAGCTGCGAGCCCCGCTGAACGCAGTTGTTCTGGGTTTGGACGAAATTCGTGCCAGTTCCTCAACGAATTCTCTCGCGCGAGCTGCGGGCGAGATGGCCAGCGGGGGTGCACTGCAGATGGCCCGGATCATTACTGATATCCTGGAACTGTCTCAAGTTCGTCACAGAGCGGTTCCACTGAAAACGGAGCATACCGACTTTAATGACATTGCCAGGGCCGCTCTCCGAAATGCGCGCCCAATCTTTCTTGAGAAACAGCATCAAGTAGATGTCGAACTTCCAATCGGCGAGTTCCTCGTTGAGACCCATCCCTCTCGGCTCGAACAGATTCTCACGAATCTCTTGACCAATGCGGCAAAATACACCCCGCGGGAGGGACGCGTTCGCCTGGAGGCCAGACCCGTGAGCGGCATGATTGTTATTCGGGTGCGTGACAACGGAATCGGGATTCGGCCGCAATTCCTTCCTCACGTTTTTGATCTGTATCGCCGCGATGCCACCGAGCATTCACGACCAAGCGATGGACTTGGAATTGGGCTGGCGTTGGTCAAGTCCCTCGTGCAGCTACTCGGCGGAACGGTCAAAGCCCATAGTTACGGACCGGGGGAAGGCTCTGAATTCGTTGTTCGCATTCCAGGCGGATCCGTCGCTGCGCACCGAAAGGTCCCAATGCGGAAGAACTAATCTATCGTTAGGCCTTAAAAACCAACAAGGAAAAAACATCATGAAAACTGTACTTATCACTGGCTGCTCTTCCGGCTACGGCCTCGCGACCGCACGTCACTTCCACGCGCAGGGCTGGAACGTGCTCGCCACCATGAGAACGCCGCGCGAAGACGTGCTGCCCCAGTCGGACCGACTGCGCGTGCTGGCGCTCGACGTAACGAAGCCCGAGAGCATCGCGTCCGTGCTTGAAGCGTGTGGCCCCATCGACGTGCTGGTTAACAATGCGGGTATTGGCGTCGTCGGCGCCTTTGAGGCCACGCCAATGAACACAGTGCGCGAGGTGTTCGAGACCAACACGTTCGGAGTGATGGCGATGACGCAGGCGGTGGTGTCCCGATTTCGCGCGCGGAGGTCGGGCGTGGTGGTGAATGTGACCTCAAGCGCAACGCTAGCGCGGATGCCGTTGGCGGCCGCATACACTGCGAGCAAAGCGGCCATTGAAGGGTTCACCGGGTCGCTCGCGTTCGAGCTCGCATACTTCAATGTGCAGGCTAAACTGGTGGAGCCCGGCTACGGCCCGACAACGAACTTTACAAGCAATGGTGGTGCACGCATGGCTGGGCTGATTCCTGAGGCGTACTTGCCATTCGCGGAGCCTATCTTCGCTGCATTTGCACAGCCACTAGCGGTGACGGCCGAGTCAGACGTGGCCGAGGTGGTGTGGCGTGCCGCGAACGATTTGACTGGGCAACTTCGATTCCCAGCGGGTGCCGACGCGGTAGCACTGGCTCAGTCGAGATAAACGACGAAGGCGCCGGGCGCTGCCGCAATGGCGCCTTCGACGGGTCGTTCTGGTTGGGTCCAGCGATACGTCTCGCTGGTCGAGCGGAATGGCAGATCGTCCGCATCAATACAGATTAAATCGCTTAACCGCTGGAATCCATGCTAATGAGAGTCGGCCGACGGATCGCGCCTCCGATCTGGCGGGGTTGTATCGAACAATGAATCGGCGTTTTGCAGAAAGGAGGTCCGATATGGACCTGCAATTAAGAGGGAAGAGGGCAATTGTGACAGGCGGTTCTGCCGGAATCGGCCTGGCAATCGTCCGAATGCTTGCGGAAGAAGGCGTGAAGGTCACCATCCCCGGACGCAGTAGAAAAAAGCTGCAAGAGGCGACCGCATCGCTGCCGGGCGAGGTAAGGACGATCGAAGCGGACCTCGGCACAGCAGCGGGAGCGAGGAAACTCATCGAGCAGGTGCTTGAGACGGATATCCTCGTCAACAACCTGGGTATCTATGAATCCAAGGACTTTGCCGAGATAACCGATGAGGACTGGCTGAAATACTTTGAGATTAATCTCCTGGGAGGGATTCGGCTGGCGCGCCATTACTTCCCCCTCATGCTCAAACGCAACTGGGGTCGGGTGATCTTCGTTTCAAGCGAAGCGGCTGCTGAAGTACACCCTGACATGATCCACTATGGCGTGACAAAGACGGGGCAACTGGTCGTTTCACGCGGATTGGCTGAAATGACCAAAGGAACGAAGGTTACGGTAAATTCGGTACTTCCAGGCCCGACTCGATCTGAAGCCACTGTGGGGTTTCTCCAAAGCCGAGCCTCCACTCCCAATGCGACCCCCGAACAAGCCGAAAAGGAGCATTTCGAACGAGATCGTCCCACCTCTCTTATTCAGCGAATGGCGGAAGACAGAGAAGTGGCCAGCCTGGTCGCCTATCTGGCCAGCCCTCTCGCTGCGACGACCAATGGCGCCGCAATACGATGCGAGGGTGGTATCTTACGAGCGATTTTGTAGTAGGTGCGCCGCTATCGTCATGGCGGCGCTCTGTCGATTGGATGACCGCCGCAGAATCGAAGTTACGGTACCTCGGGAGCGATCGGCGTCGTCGAAAACACAACATTATTTTTCACTGTCCATAGGAGAAGTGCCATGTCCACAATACGAATGTCTATGGGAACGGTCGCTGCTTTAGCTTTGTTAATGACGGGCGGCTGCGCGAGTTTGGCTCATCCTGAATCGCACCCTCTTGCGATTGCGGCGCAGAACGAAGCTCCTCGCGTTCGGAATATTGTTTTAGTGCATGGAGCCTGGGTAGATGGCTCTGGCTGGAAGGGCGTTTACGACATTCTCACGAGGGACGGCTACGATGTCAGCATCGTTCAAGAACCACTTACGTCCTTTCAGGAAGATGTGGCCGCAACGAAGCGCGTCCTCGCTCAACAAGATGGACCGTGCATTCTCGTCGGTCACAGCTATGGCGGCTCGGTAGTCACTGAAGCTGGGACCGATCCTGCGGTTGTCGGTCTAGTATATATCGCGGCCCACATGCCAGACACCGGAGAGAGTGAGGTGGCCGACGGAAAGCTTTTCCCCAGTGACCTAAGCAAATCTACTGCGATAAAAAGCACGCCAGACGGATTTGTCTACCTCGACCCCGCGCAGTTTCATGAGTATTTCGCGGCTGACCTGTCGTCGGAGCAAGCCGCGTTCGAGGCGCACTCCCAGGTACTTATCACCGCCAACAATTTCAAGGGCGTCATTACCGTTCCCGCATGGAAAAGCAAACCAAGCTGGATGTTAATACCGACAAGCGACCGAACCATCAATCCGGAGCTCGAACGATGGTACGCCGAGCGAGCCCACAGCCACACGGTCGAAGTCCCAGGCGCCAGTCACTCCGTGTACGTCTCAAGACCGAAGGAGGTTGCAGCTCTGATTGAAGAAGCCGCAGCGCACGCAGAGTAGAAACGCCTGTGCTTTGTTCGGGATCCCTGCGGCGCATGGCCATCGTTCACTGCCAGAGGTTCGCTCGCGCGTAGCCCGCCGTCAGGGTAAAATTATCGCTCACAATCATCAGGAGACTGGTATGCCACAAGCTGGAAGATCAGACATTTTCGCCGTTACGGGTGTCACCGGGCAGGTGGGCGGCGCGGTCGCGCGTACGCTGCTTCAATTTGGCAAACGCGTGCGCGCAGTGGTCCGCGACGCGCAGCGAGCCAATGTTTGGAGGGATGAAGGCTGCGAAATCGCCGTCGCGGATATGAACGATGCCCGAGCGCTGCGGTCGGCCTTCGCCGGAATCGAAGGCGTGTTCGTCCTGCTTCCGCCGATCTTCGCGCCATCCAAGGGGTTTCCGGAAATTGCCGCGATCATCTCCGCTTTGAAAGAGGCGATCGACGGGGCGAAACCGAAAAAGGTGGTCTGCCTTTCGACGATCGGCGCGCAGGCCGTTCAGGAGAATCTGCTGACGCAACTACAGATGATGGAAAAGTCGCTCGGAACGCTGCCGATGCCCGTTGGGTTTTTGCGGGCCGGCTGGTTTTTGGAAAACGCGTCGTGGGACGTTGAATCGGCCTGTAAGGGTCAGATTCGAAGCTTTCTTCAGCCGCTGGACAAAAAGTTTCCGATGGTTGCGACAGCGGACGTGGGGCGCGTGGTGGCCGAGCTGCTGCAGGAGAATTGGACGGGAAAGAAAATCGTCGAGTTGGAAGGCCCGGCGCGTGTCTCGCCAAACGAAATCGCCGCGACGTTCAGCAAAGTGCTGGGCAAGCCGGTGAAGGTGAGCCTCCTCCCGCGCGAAGAGTGGGAGGCGTTCTTCAAACAGGCGGGAATGCAGGATCCGCAGCCGCGCATTCGAATGCTCGAAGGCTTCAACGAGGGATGGATTTGCTTTGAGTGGGAAGACAAGACGATCAAGGGGAAGATTCCACTGGAAACGGTGTTGCGCGGATTGGTTGCGATAGGAAATACGTGAATTCATATGGACTTGGTAAAGGAGTGAGTGCTAGACCTATCGCGGCGGCGCGGGATTGCGCAGCTTCCAGCAGTCCGGTAGGCTCGCCTCAACCTGGCTGATCGGCGTGGCTGGCAAGTTCGTCAACAACTGCGTCAGATATCGCTGAGGATCGATCGCATAGCGCCATTGTTCTGGACCAGGAAGTTGTGATTTGTTCACGCCAAGGCAAAATGCCAACTACTCAGGGAAGAAAAAAGATGCCGTTCACGTATCGGACACGTGCCTCTCAGCTTGGGCCATTAGCTTCAGTTAGAGTTCCTTCGGGGCTCTTGGCTTAAAAATTCTTCCAGTGCCCGCTGAAGGCCGGCAATCCCCTCATCTAATTCAGAACAGACTGTTTTGACGGCGATAAGGTCGGCGGATTTTGCCAATTCCTCTAACCGCGCCGCTGTCTGGTAGGCCTTGTTTTGGCCAAAGCTCCCGGCTTGAGCCTTCAGGTTGTGGGCTGTCGATGCGATCGCGGGACGGTCTTCTCGTAAGGCCGCATCATGCATTTCGGCAAGCAACTTCGGAGACTTATCGAGAAACCATCGGGCCATCTGCGACACCAGATCCTGATCTCCACCAACGCCAGCCAGGGTGGCGGCTAGATCAAATGACGAATCCGCAGAAGCTGTAGCGACTGGGACGGGTCGCTCGTCATCGCCTGCAGGAAATAGGCGCTCAATCGTTGTGAAAAGTTCGGAGGCCCTAATCGGTTTGGACGCGTACGCATCCATTCCGGCGGCCAGGCAACGCTCGCGGTCTCCTTTCATCGCGTGAGCCGTGAGGGCGACGATCGGGATGTGCTCGCTTGTTAATCGCTCCTTGGCGCGTATGGCATCCGTGGCCGCAAATCCGTCCATTTCCGGCATCTGCACATCCATCAAGATCAAGTCAAAAGGCTGGTTTTCCCAGGCCGTTACAGCCGCTTTTCCGTTTTCTGCGACCACCACGACGTGGCCTCTTCTCTCAAGCAGGCTGGTCACCACGTCCTGATTAAACTCGTTGTCTTCCGCGACGAGAATGCGGAGAGTGCGGGCAATCCCAGAAGCGCGCGCCTTTGAACTCTCAGCGTCGATGTCCGGTTCAACCGCCATCGTGCCCAGCGCCTTTAGGACCGCATTAAGCAACTCGGATTGCTTAAGAGGCTTGCGCAGGTAAACGGCGATTCCCAGGTCGCGACAACGCGCCAACTCACCGACTCCATCAAGCGACGACAGCATCATGATCGTCGCATCCGCCAGGGCCGGATCGCGCTTGATCTCCAGGGCGACGGCAAAGCCATCCAAATCAGGCATTACAGCGTCCAGCAACACGAGGGGGAATGGCTCGCCGGCGGCGGCGGCACGCTTCAACTCCTTCAGCGCTTCGCGGCCACCATTCACCGTCGTCGGCTTCATGCGCCAGTTCTCCAGCATCTCGTTCAAGATGCCTCGATTGGTCTCATTGTCATCCGCTGCCAACACCGGCAAGCCTTCCAGGTCAATGCGCTCGGCGTTCGGTTTGACGGTGACATCGCCTTCCAATTCAAAACACGCGGTGAAGTGAAAAACGCTGCCCTTGCCCAATTGGCTTTCGACCCAGATGCTCCCGCCCATCAATTCGACCAGCCGCGAGGAGATCGCCAGGCCAAGACCCGTGCCACCGAAACGTCGGGCCATCGAGCTGTCAGCTTGGGCGAAAGCGCCAAAGATCACCCGCTGTTTGTCCGCGGGAATACCGGGCCCGCTGTCAGTCACTGAAAAGTGGAGGCAAACCGTGTCGCCGGCGTTGGACTCTAACCTGACCTGCAAAACAACCTCACCATGGTCGGTGAACTTCACGGCATTGCCGACTAGGTTGGTCAGTATCTGACCAAGGCGAAGCGCGTCTCCAACGACTCGATCCGGTGCATTGGGTTGGACGTGAAGAAGTAGTTCAAGGTTCTTTCGGTGTGCCTGTGGCCCGAATCCTTTTATCGTTTCTCCAAGGCTCTCCCTTAAACTGAAAGGCGTCGGCTCCAGATCGAGGCGACCGGCTTCGATTTTCGAGAAGTCGAGGATGTCGTTAATGACCCGGAGGAGTAAGTCGGCCGAAGATTTGGCTCGCTCAAGATAATGCCGCTGTTCTGGCTGAAGTTCCGTTCCGAGGGTCAGATCCAACATGCCAAATACCCCATTCATCGGGGTGCGGATTTCATGGCTCATGCTGGCGAGAAATTCACTCTTGGCCCGGCTCGCCGCCTCAGCCGCTTCCCGGGCCAACTGTGCCTCCGCCGCGCGTTTGTGCTCCCTAAGGTCGCGCGCAATCGACGCGATCCCCACCACCTGACCTGCGGCATTAGCAATTGGCGAAACCGATAGCGCAGTCGGGACAAATTGGCCATCCTTGCAAGCGCACAGCGTCTCGAACGCCGGCGTACGTCGTCCGCCTTTTGCCAGATCGTATACCCGCGATCCTTCAACCTGGCTTTCCGGGGCAAGCAAGACACTTATCGGCTTACCGAGAATCTCCGCAGCGGTATAGCCGAACAGTGTCTCCGCGCCGGAATTCCAGCTCATAATAATTTCGTGCAGATCATTACTGAAAATCGCGTCTCCCGAAGACTGGACAATCGCTGCCAGCTCCAGCGTTCGCTGCTCGGTGCGTTTATAAAGCACACAAAGGAGTGCCACGGCCCATATTCCAAGAATCACGAAAAGCCGGTTGTACACGTCCGCGGCGAGAGAGCCGGGCGGACTAAGGACCGAGCCCAGAATCGTGAGCAACGTGCAGCCGCACGCCGTTATGAACGTCGGCCGCATTCCCGGCAGCCAAAGGGTTGCACCAACCACCGCCACGAAAAGCGCCGCAGCCGACTGTCCCTTGGGAAACGGGATGTCGAGAAAAAACAGCAAAATCGCAAACGCGACCATTCCCAATGCGATAAGCTTCCGCTTGGAATGTCCCATCATGGATTCGGAATGCTTAAGCAAGGGTGCTCCGACGATCAGGCCTTAGCCGCTCCCCAGCGAGACTCCGCCGCCGCGCATTACGTCGCGGATACTGCCGGCGGTCAGCCGCCAGGGCGAGAAAACTTTACAGCAATGCCGAAGCCGTTGCAAAATCGCCCGAAATCGTGCTTGGAATGCCATGATTCGCATAGAGTCTGCGCCTAATCCGGCCTGTCTCCTCCCGAAGTCGATCCGCGTCATGCCCCCGATCCAACATCACGAGTTTCGCCAGCGCTACGGCGGCTTCGGCCTCTTCAAAGCAAACCCCGTCGGCTCCGACGCGACGCAGTTCTTCCATTTCAGCCATGTAGCGGGCGCGCACAAAGACTTTAACGGCGGGATTGATCAGTTTGGCTGCGGCGATCAGCGGTGTTCGATTCGTCGAGTCCCGCAACGTGATGATGATGTGCGTCGCTGCCGGCAACGCGCGGTGCATCACCTCGATATTAAACGCGTCGCCATAGATTGCTGCACGTCCCTTGGCTGTCAAAGCCTGAACGGTATCCATGTTAAGATCTACAATGACAGTCTGTAGGCCTTCCTTTCGAAGGAGTTCATCCACCGTTTTCCCAGCCGGTCCGTAACCGACGACCACCGCAACAGGGTCAGCCGTCCTATTCACGATCGCTTCGGCAGGAGGATTCAACTGCCCTTCCCGATGAAGCGCTCGACGATTGAGGAGGCGCCAAACTCGTGGGAATTTCTTGATTAACCGCTCGATCGGATTGATAAGACCAAACAGAAATGGATTGATCACGATTGAGATGATCGCCCCTGCGATGATCAGATTGTGCACTGAGTCATTGATCAGCCCCTGACGATGGCCGACTTCGGCGAGAATAAATGACAATTCACCAATTTGCGCCAGCGCCAGCGCGACGGTGAGTCCGACCCGGAACGGATATCCGATAATGGCAACGATCAGCAGTGTCGCCAGCGGTTTTCCCACCAAAATGATTGCAAGTCCCGCCAGCACCAGCAATGGCTCGTGCAACACAAAACGTGGGTCGAACAACATTCCAACCGAAGTGAAAAACAGCACCGCAAACGCATCCCGCAGCGGAAGCGCGTCGGCCGCCGCCTGATGAGACACCGGCGATTGTCCGACAACCATTCCGGCGAGGAATGCACCCAACGCCATGGAGGCGCCGAATAGGTATGAGGAACCCGCAGCGATTGCGATTGCCGCCACAAGTACGGTCAGCGTGAACAGCTCCCTGGAGCGGAGCTTTGCTACGCGCACCATCAGCCACGGGATGAGCTTCGATCCCACGACAAGCAATAACACAACCAGGGCGACAAGCCTTCCAAGCGCAATCAGAAGGGCGAGCCACAGCGGTCCATTGGATGCATTTGGCGAATGAGCCGCGCCAGCGCCACCACCTAGCGCAGGGATGAGGACCAGAAAAACGACGGTAAAGAGATCTTCGACGATCGTCCAGCCCACGGCTACGTGGCCACCGGTCGTATTAAGTAGCTTATTGTCATTAAGACCACGAATCAGGACTACGGTGCTTGCTACTGCGGTCGATATACCCAGCACAAGTCCGGCTTTGAATGGCATTCCAAACGCCTCCGCGAGCAGCAGGCCCAGCAGCGTCGCCACAACGCTTTGCGCGATAGCGCCTGGGACCGCCAGATTCCGGACCGCCAACAGATCCTTCAACTGGAAGTGCAGTCCCACCCCGAACATTAGCAGGATGACGCCGATTTCGGCCAACTGTGGGGCGAGCGTTGAGTCGCCTACAAATCCGGGAGTGAATGGCCCGATTGCAATGCCGGCAAGTAGATACCCCACGATTGGTGAGAGCCGCAATTTGTGGGCCATCATTCCAAAGATCCAGGAGGCCGTAAATGCAGCCGCCATGGTCGTGATCAGGGGATAATCATGCATATGCCACTCTTTCGTGGAGAGTTGTGATTTGGGCGTTTGTTGACAGAAATGGGACGCAAGGGATGGGAAGTATCGTCCCGTCCCTTGCGCCTATATCGAAGCGAGTTTACGGTTTGTTTCTTTCCGAGACCACTGCGGTGACCATGGCCTCCGCTTGAGAGGAAACGGCCCCTCCAGCGACCTTCGACACAACCTTTATCAGTTCACGTATGTCGCTTTCCGTGAGCCCCGAGTCGAGCGCGTTCCTTATTTCGATGCGCAGCAGGTCGTTTGCCGTGCCCTGCGTGATAAGCGCGGACAATGACAGCAACGTTCGCTCCTTCTGATCGAAATACTTTCCAGGCGCCAAGTCAGTGAAGGCATGCTGGTCGATCGCCGAGATGAGCCGTGGCGATGCCTGATGAACAACCAGAATTGCGTGGTCCACCGTCGATGACTCCGGCGGCGCGCCGATCTGTTGAGCCGAAGATCCGAGCGTTTCATGACTGCGCTCTTCAACTACATCGTGCACAATTAACGCGGCCTGAAATGCGTTGGCGTACCCAATATATGGTTCCAGATCATGTATCAGCTCGCCAAGTTGCTCACTCGTCCATCCGTTATTGAGTGCGCCATAGGTGTGCCATCTGAGTTGAAGCGGAACATTCCCCATTGAGGCCAAGGATGCGAAGATGCCAAGCTCGCGCGTCTTGAGATCGAGCCCTGGGTGAAGAAACAGATCGTTGTAAAAGAAAGTGAGGAAGTTGCGCGTAAAATCCGGGGCAATCCGTCGAACCCGTGAGTACGTGTCATCATTGGGACCGGCCGGATAGACTTTCTGAATTGTCTTCTGCGCGTTGATGAAGCGCGCATCATTTCCTTCGGAGACCGGCGCGTCGCCTGGAATAAAATCCGCTTCGCCGGGATGCAGTTTGCCGGAAGCATCGCGCGCATCGAACACCTTCGTGGCGGCAGCGATCGCATTGACGGCCGTTGGCGATCCGGAACATTGCGACAATGTAGCCATAAGTTCGACGATCTCTTGCCGGCGCGCACCTGAATCGAGGGCATCGTTTACATGACTCACGAAGTCTCCACGCCCCTTTTCACCCATCACAACCAGCCCGGCGATGATCGCGAGCTCGCGATCCTTGTCCTCAATGAGGTGGGGAGCAGTTTGTGCGGCGGGGACAGGTGCTTGCGCAAGCTCAACAGTGATTGTCGCTGGTTCACTTTGATTTAGGGATTGAGCATCGCAGACCGTCGCACTCCAGCCGAGGAAACCAATCACCGCTAGGGGTGAAGCCATCGTCAAAAGAGGTCGGGCTTTGATATGCCCATGTGTGGCCGATTTAGACTGACATTGATATTTATTTCGTTCGCAGGTGAGTAGCGCTTTCATACGGATCTCCTTTCGTTGTCGATAAAACGTGAATTACATGTTTGTGCAGCCGACGAGAATAAATGAGTAGCGCCGCCGCATGATCACTGTCTACTGTCTATTCGAGAACAGTCCCAAGTGTTTGGGTTAAGCCACAAAGGGTTTTCTCATCAAAGGAGCTCCTTTCATTTGAGTAGCTGCGGTCAAACCGTTCCTGCGCGTGCGATGGATAAACGCAGTTGGCCGCAGCGTGGCCAAAGCAATTGATATGCCAGCAACTTTCGCGCTATAAGACGTCGGGACCACGCGCAGAATGACGCCCGCCGGTCATCGACCTCTCGGAATCGCATCTGCCAAGGCTGGTCTTCGCCCTGCAATTCGCATTGTGTAGAGGGAATTGAAGACGAATCGCTCGCGAAAGGTTGTGTTTTTTCCACTCACATCTTCAAAGATTCCGTGGGTCACTCGCGCGGTAGCTATTCGACCGGGCCGGAATAAAAATTACCCCGGCGTGGCCTGAAACATAAAACAATGACATTCGAGTCGTGGAGCCCGCGTTGCAGAAAGCATCAGGTCACCCAAATATTTCTTGGTTTCGAGATTGTTCCTGGCTGTTGCGAGCTCCGGACCAACGGAATTACGTTGCGGTTCGAAGACCGCAACGCATCAAGACTCATGAAGGAGCGCTTATACGAAACAGAAAGTACAGAAAGTTGCAATTGTCACCGGCGGTGCCAGTGAGCGTCGGCGACCTCCGGGTTTTCACGCTGCGCCATCCAACGGAGAACCTCGATTTTGCGGTCATTTTCGATAATTCTTATGCCGAAAAAACGGCGTAATCCCGAAAAATGATGTACCATTTGATGTACCGGAGGCCCAACAAAAAAGATGGACTTGTGTTGCACGCAAGCTCCTGTGGAATCAGAAGTAGCGGGGGCTTGTGTGAACCTTGCGCGCCACGCATGAAATTTCGCATGTAAGTCGCGCGCTTGGCGCGCCTTATCGTAAAAGGATCAATGCAAGATGACCACATGTCGCCTTCCAAATATAATCGATCGCCAAAACGGAAGTTACAACCGGTCGGCGCGGATTTGGTGCGCAAGGTTCTTGTGTGCACCCCTTGTGCGCTATCGTGGGAGCGCTGTTTCGCGGGCGGACTAGATGTGCGGCGTAACGCAGGAGCTCACGTTGCGGGGTGGGGTGCGAACATGTCCGACCTCTTGTATGTCTTGGATTTTGCGTGCCTGGCATCCTCCCGGACAGGGCACGACCCGTGCCGCCCAGATCATGACGCTTGCCATCTGCCACATCACCAAACGTGGCGAAATCGCTGGACCAAAAGCAATTGAGCATGCCGTCGATTGCTCGATCCTGATCCGCAAAGCGTATAACCGGCGCATGTTGTCGGTGCTTAAAAATCGTTTTGGCCCGGAGACAGCACGTCCCCTGCAATTGGAGATTGATCCAATTTCCCTCAAGCTGCGTGTTTCGCCGCACAGCGAGATATTACCCGCCGTCGCGCGCGGGTATCTGCCGGCCGGTGGCATCACCGAGGTGCAAGGGGCCGTCATGTTGCCCAAGCCAGGTGCAGCGGCAAGGATCACCGCGCCGGGACTGCCTCGCAAGGAAATTGAGCAATATGTGACAGGGCTATGTCAGGTGCCGGGCTTTGAACTCGCAGATTTTGATTTATCTATCCAGTGCCGCGTCCCCGGCGAGATGCAATATCGCTCAGTCATGGGTTTACCGCTTTGCATGGCGCTGGCTGCCTCTTACATCCAGCGGCCAATCCTTGATTCGCATCTTTTTCTTGGTGAGATCGATCTGTGCCGCAAGGTTCGAGACGTGCCAGCAGCCCTGCTGAATGATTTGGCTAACGCGGGTGCGCATCGATCGCGGGCCATGGGCACCGATCGTTGGAGATACGCTTTCGTAGATCGCCAATGCCAGTGCCGCGGAGCACTGCGCATAGGGGAAATGAAAATAAAGTCGTTCTTTCCGGCCAAAGCGCATTTGACCGAATCGATGCCCGTGAGTGGGAGTTTTGGAAATGCACAACCAACCGTCAAAATGAATAATTGTCCCTTTGGCTAATTCATCGGACATTATTCCGAATACAAGGTGAACAACGTCGCCGATTTGTCTATCACATTTTGGAAAGTATTCCGTAGACACCGTGGCCACATTCCACGTGTCCGGCCCATTTACCGATTGGAGCAGATCATGAAGCGTATTGGAATGCTGTTGGCGTTGTTGTGCGCCATTTCTTGTGGACCTTTGAGCCGCGCCGCTGATGCGGCTCCTTCCCCGGGCCAAAAACCCCCGGTGTTAACCCTGGCGAAGCTTTTGCAAGCCCCCGACGGAGCCGCGGCAAACTGGGATAAACTGCACGGCAAAGTGGTGGTGCTCGAATTCTGGGCCACATGGTGTGGTCCGTGTGTGGCGGCGATTCCACATTTAAATGATCTCGCCGACCAGTTTAAGAATAAGCCGGTGCAGTTCATCGCGATCACCGCTGAGGATGAGGCGATCGTTTCCAAATTTCTCGTCAAAAAGCCGCTGCATACCTGGATTGGCCTCGACGCAAACGATGCCACGAACAAGGCGTACCACGTGACGGGAATACCGACTACGGTGGTGATCCGGGCCGATGGAGTCATCGATGCGGTAACGTATCCAACCCAACTGAGACCGGAGAACCTGGAAAATCTGTTGGCGGGCGAGCCATCCGGATTAATCAGCCGATCGCCTCGGGGAGACTCGGTCCGCGTCGGTGAGCTGCCTGGGGATAATGATCATGCATCGGTGTTTCAGGTCATCATTCGTCCGTCCAAGGTGGATACTCTAGAGATGACCAGTGATGGGGCCTCCGGCGGCGGTTCCCTGGGGTTAGAAATGGGGCGAACCTATTCCGGCCAAACGGTGAAGAATCTCATGACCTCGATCTACGAGTGCAACCCGCAGCAAATCGTGGTCAATGGCAAGCTGCCGGCGGGCAAATTCGACTTGGCCGCCAAGGTTCCCCTCGCGGGCAGAGGCAAGATGAATCATTTGATCCAGGAAGCACTCGAATCCACGTTTGGTTTGGAATCGCATCGGGAAAGGCGGATGTTGGATGTCTATGTGGTTACAGTCGACAAGTCGAGCGCGAAAGTGCTCAAGCCAAACAAAGGGGGGCTCTCTTCCTCCGGTAGCGTTAACCCGATGGTCGGCATTTTAGAAGGGGTCAATCAGTCCATGGACGCGGTCACGAGCGTTCTGGCCAATCAGCTTTCCTGTCAGGTGATCGACGAAACTAATCTCGCAGGTAATTTCGATTTCGACGTCAAGTGGGATCCGACCGCAACTCCGCAGGCCAAAGCGCAGGTGATCGCGGAGCAGTTAGGCCTGACTCTCACGCCAGCTAAGCGGCTGGTCGAGGTCGTGGTGGTGGACGCCGCGACGCAGGGGGCCGCGTCGCCCGCCACACACGCGGCGGCTCGGTAGCGCATTACAAATACATCCACCTCCCAAACCGGTCACGCTCGAAGATGCCATAGTGCATTCCATGCGTGGCCGGGTTTGGGTTTCGCGGAATCTTTAATTTTAGAGACCAATCGCTTCCAAACGTGCGTTATCTGCCATAACAGCCACACCCGGTACACGATAATGATATCAGCTGCGCGTCAATATCGCCGACTATCGACAAAATTCGCTCAAAAACGCTGTTGCGAGTTCTATTGAAGATGTAAGAAGTGTGGGGCTGTAGCTTCGGATACGCTGTCTCTTGGACACGGATGACCCATTCGGCCAGGAGACAACCATGAGACGGACGAATTTCATCGCGTTGGACG
>Ga0302325_10002141_pt1 | contig 48663 bp, 40 predicted proteins | sample Palsa_T0_2_FD_201948 | JGI IMG/M metagenome (GOLD analysis project Ga0302325, IMG submission 201948) | Peat permafrost microbial communities from Stordalen Mire near Abisko, Sweden - Palsa_T0_2 | ecosystem: Environmental > Terrestrial > Soil > Palsa > Peat permafrost | place: Sweden: Abisko...
TACAGGTCGATCACCCGCACCAGTTGTTGGCCGCGATACTGGCGCAGCACCCGTAGGGAACCCCGGCTGGTGGGGCCGCCAGCCGTATACAAGGCGTTGAGCGGGGTGGAGAGAGAACTGAGATCGTAGGCCCCGGGCCGCTGCACGTCGCCCACCACATAGACCCGCACCGTGCGCAGCCGGCCGAGTGAAATCTCCACCCGCTCATTCTGAAACTGGTGGCCGAGCGCGGTTGCAATGGTGGTTTGCGCCTGCCCCATGGTGAGCCCGGCAAGCATCACCGTGCCCACTTCCGGAAGCGCCAGCTGACCCTGCTGGTCAATGGAGCGGTTGAGCCGCTGCGACTGCCCACCCCACATGTTCACCACCAGGTTGTCGCCCGGGCCCAGAACATAATCCGGACCCACGGGAAGATCCAGCGGCAACTCATTGGCATTGCCCGTACCCAGGCGAAAGGTATCGCTGCCGAAGCGGCGCAGCTTCTCCGTGGAAGGAGGAATCTGCGCGTAAAGATCCCGCAGCGATGGCAACTCGCCGTAGGGATTGCGGCGATGGCGCAACTGCGGTTCTGCTTTCGCTTCCTCGCCGCCGGGCTCGATGGGGCGGCGCATTTGCTTCCCTGGCGCCGGTTCGCCAGGGTAAGGTTCGGCGCTGTTGGGGCTGCGATTGCTGCTGCTGCCGCCGTCCGCGCTGCGATCGATGTTACCCCGGGCCAGGTCGCCTCTTTCTCGGTTGCCCCAGTCGCTGTCGCGCTCGCTCTCCGCGCTCGACTCCGGGTACTGGTCATTTTGGTCGTTCTGTTGCTCGTTCGGTTGGTTGTTCTGGTTATGGGGATTATTTTGCTCTGTCGAGTCTCCCCGGGGGCGATAACCGCGGCTGCGCAACTGTTCGCTGATCTGCTGCCGAAAGCTGTCGTCCTGGCGGATATGGCTGTACACCTCGTCGTCGGTCAAAGAACCTGGATCGACGCCCTGCATGCGCTCCAGCGAGGCTTTCAATTCTGTCAGCAGCGGTGGGTGTTGTCCCAGGATGGAGATGATCTGGTCCGCTGTCATGGCCGTCTGCTCGGCGCCCTCGGCTTGATCCGCGCTGACTGCCCAGGGAATCATGGGTAGGTCGACCGGTTGACTCGCCTCGGGCTGGGTGTCGGCCTGCTCGCTCGGATCGAGCCGGGCGACTTGGGCCATCGTCGCAGCAGCGAATAGAGAACCGGCGAACATAAACAGCAGGGCCGCAAGCATCCGCCCACGGTGGCCCCTGCCGCGGGAAATTTCCCGCGCAGCACTGCCTGCTACGCTTGGGGTGCGACGCTTCATTTCATCCTTTAACGTTGCTGGTAACGGGAGGGGACGACAAGGTTCGTTCGAGCGGCGAGGGGAGCCGCAGGTCCTCACCCGGCAGCAGACCATTCAGCCACAGAACAACGTAGGCAGAAAGCGCCTGCTCGTCGCTCGCATAGGGTGGCTCCTGGCCGGTAAACAACAGGCACAAGCCGTGATGGGCACTCACCGCCCCCACCAGGCCGAGAGTCGCTAAGGAAGGTTCCACCTGGCGCATCGTCCCTCTTTCCGCGCAGCGTTTAAAGTAGGCGCATACCATGTCGAAGATCGGGCCCAGGTGTTCGCGAATCATTTTGTTGGCTTCCGGCAGCTCGAAGGCCGCCACATGCAGCAAGCGGCGCAGGTCCGGCTGATCATTCAAGCTGTCGAGCAGAAAAGTTACCAGCAGCGGGACTACGATGGACGGTGCATCGTCTGCGGCCAGCGAGATCTGGGTGTCGCGGGCCAGCTTCACCCGGGCCACGTGCGATTTCACGGCTGCCCAGAACAACTCCGGCTTGCGGGGAAAATAGCGAAACAGGGTGGCTTCGTTCAAATCGGCGAGTTGGGCAATGTCCTTGGTGGTCGTGGCCTTGAACCCATTGTGGGCGAACAGTTGTGCCGCCGCTTCGACAATCCTCACTTCGGTCACACTGCTTCCAGCAGACTTGTGGCCTATTCTGGATTGGTCCCGTTGGGCTGTCATGGGTCCGGCCAACTCAAGCGATACAGTCAAGGTCGGCGGCGTCTACCTCTACCACGAAGCTGCGCATGATGCAGGCAATCGTAAGTACCACCCGGCAGCGATGTTTGTTGCGCAACACAACCCCCACTCTGCCCATAAGAGCGCCCTTATTGATAAGCACCTTGGCCCCCACAACCAGGTAAGGATGGGGTTCGCAGTTCTGTAGCTTCAGACTCTCGCGCAACGATTCAATCTCAACGTCCGGCAAGGGGGCAGGAACGCTATTCTGACCAACCAGAGACAAGGCGCCCGGAACCTCGATCGCGCGGGTGCGTTCGCGGCGGGAGATATGTACGAAGAGATAGTTGGGAAACAGGGGCAACTCAATGGTCACCTTGCGATAGTGGCTCCATTGCCGCTCCACCCGGGACACAGGAAGAAGATGCTCTATGTCGCGCTCGGCATAATATTGCGCCACCCGCTTCTCATGATGCGATCGAGTGAAGACGGCGAACCACCTGCGCTGCTCTTCCATGCTGCCAAGGTTTCCATCGCAGCTTGGCACGGGTACGACATCGACTGACTGGGTGAGCATTCAGGCTCCTGGTTCGCCTAGGGAGTGCAAGGCAGAGCTTCGCCATGCCAATGTAACTTTCCGCTTTTTCCTTGCACCGCGGATAACAAACAAACAACCAAATCGAGTCTAAGCAAGTAATTGCTATCGCTCTTGATTCGTTCCCGTGCTATGGCCAAACTATGATTTGTTTAGACCTTAGTCAATCAAATATGCGGCGGGTTGGAGTTGCATGAAAAGCGATCTCCCGAATCGGGAAGAGCTTCCCCTTCTGGCTTCCACCACGCCATTGCAAGGGCATGCTCGCATGGAAAAAAATCTAGATAGATAAGGGGGGCCAGAAGATGCACAGTAGCCTTAGTTCGGGCCATAAGATAAATCGGCTGGCAAATTTCCTGCTTTAAGTTACCGTAGGAATGGCTTCTTTTCGAACAGTCATGGTGAGAACTCGGCCGAGGAGTGGCTGGGCCAGTAGGAAATCCGGTGGAGCGTAGTGGAGGGACCTGCGGTTTCTTTGTGCTCACACACGCTCTAAAGCCCGGAATATTTCAAGCAGTTACGGCCCGACTAACAGGCAACCGCGGTTTTCAGCTCTCCAGCAAATTTCGTTGCATGAAAACCGTGTCCAGCCAGCAGCCGAATTTCAACCCCACCGCTCGCAGCAACCCGGCATCATAGAACCCGAAGCGCCGGTGCAGGGTAATCGAAGGATGGTTGGCGCTGTCTCCAATCACAGCGACCATCTGATGCATACCGCATGCCTGGGTTGCCGAAATCAAAGCAGGCATCAGCAACTTACCCAGTCCGGTACCCACGCGATCAGCGCGGACATAGATGGAGTCTTCCACCGTTTGCCGGTAGGCCGCGCGGGTCCGGTAAGGAGCAGCATAGGCATATCCGGTAATCTCGGCGTTTTCCTCCGCCACCAGCCATGGCAGGCTCCGGGCTTCGACCTCTTTCCAGCGTCGTGTCATCTCCAGGCTGTCGGGAGCTTCGGTCTCAAAGGTCCCCGTGCTGTGGTTTACATGGTAAGCATAGATAACTGCGATGGCATCCATGTCCGATGCCATCGCCGGCCTGATAACAGCGGGCATCTCGTGCGCGCTCCTCAACGCTTCAGTGGATGTGCGGATACACACCAGGAATCTTCAAGGTGATCCGGTAAATGCTCGAGCTGGCCGCCACATACAGCGTCTTGTGATCGGCGCCGCCCCAGGCCACATTGCCCACCCTTTCCGGAATGTCGAGCGTACCCAGATGCTTGCCCTCGGGAGAAAAAATCCAAACGCCTGCCGGACCGGCGCTATACAGATTTCCTTTCTGGTCTACCTTCATCCCGTCGGGGGCGCCGACCCGCGAATCAGAGCTGGCATCGAAAAAGAGTTTGGCGTCGGTCAGCGTCCCGTCCGCCTTGACGGTGTAGCGCATCCAAAGTTTTTTGGGCTCAGAATTGTTGACGTAGAGATATTTCTCATCCGGAGAGAAAGCAATTCCATTGGGGCGAGGCAAGTCCTTGATCAGCAACTGCAACTGTTCTCGCTCCGGAGGGGCGCCGGGCTTATCCGTCAGCGCGCCCGGGAGCCGGTAAACACCGCTAAACGGCAGTTCCTTGGTCGGGTCGCTGTCCTGCTTCGGGAGTCCGTAAGGCGGGTCGGTAAAGTAGAGTGCGCCGTCTGACTTGTACACCAGGTCATTGGGGCTGTTCAGCCGCTTGCCCTGGTAGCGATCGGCAAGAATCGTCGCTCGGGCCTTGGGGTCGATTTGCTCCAATCTCCAGACGTCACGTTGCGCGTGACCTGCCACCGTGAGCCGTCCGCGGCTGTCTAACGTCATACCGTTGGACCCCGGCTCCGGGCCGGTATACGGCGCAGAATCCTTCCAGCCGCTAGGTTGCATGAAAATGCTGACCCCGGTCCTGGGCATCCACTTGCGGATGCTGTTGCTGGGAATTTCCGCAAACAGCAGATATCCGGCGGGTATCCAGACTGGCCCCTCCGTCCATTTGAAGCCTGGGCCGGTAGCTACCTTTTCCAAGACAGGCTGCTCAGGAACGATCAGGTTCAGGGCCGGATCCAGGCGCTCTACCTTCATAGCAGCCGGCTCTTCCCCAGCCGAGCCGGCTGCCGCTTTGACTGACGATGTAATCAGTGCACCACCACCCGTAATCGCAATCGCGCCCAGAACCAATAGTCGCAAAGCCTTGCCTCGCAAAAACTTGTCCCGCAAAAACTTGTCTTGGACCACCCATCCTCTCCTTTCGAAAAGCAGACGGATCATACCACTCAGCGGCCCGCTTGCTCCGTCGAAAAGCATTTCCAGGAAAGAGCGTTCACAAAGGGATGCCTTTCGCTACGCTCTGTCGAAAATCAAGCTGCAACCTCGAGATTAAGTGGGTGGCCCAGGTCTCGCTTCTGAGACCTGGGTTTCTGCTCGCAAATGGGTCCTGGCCAGAACACCCGGTTTGGCCGGATTTCCCTCCGTTATGCTGGTTTGCGCCGCCCTAGGAGGAGTCGCCGTGCTGCTGTTGCTGCCTAAGCCAAGTCACTTTGATCCTGCTGTAAACCGATGGGTTAAGGCTTCCGTCTATTGGGGCGAGAAGGGTCAGAACCCTCTCATCCGCCAAGGAGGAAGTATGAAGTGTTCGCTCGCGCTTGTTGCGGTCCTGGGACTGGTATCCATGGCCCAGGCGCAAACCCCACCCACGCACACCCCGGCAGCGATGGCCCAGCACCAGGTCCAGAGGTACACCACGCTGCTCTCCCTCACCCCAACTCAAGTGGAGCAAGCGACCACTTACTTCACCGCGGAATCCACGGCGCACCAGAATGCAAGGGCCAACGAGCGCGCGGCTCACCAGGCGATGGAGGCAGCCGTCAAAGCCAACGATGCGGCCACCATCCAGTCCACCGCTGCCACCTTAGGCCAAATGAGCGGCGAGATGATGGCCGCGCACGCCCTTGCCCAGGCGCAGTTCTACGCCATTCTCACCGCTGACCAGAAGAGCAAGTTTGACCAGTTGGAAGAAGAACACATGATGGGCGGTCCCATGCACGGGCCACCGATGCGATAACGTAAACTGCTGCCTGGGATAGCGCGTCTATGGAAGCATTGGAGCAGTTCAACTACCCCGGAGAGCTTTCACCCCTGCGAGACCGGATGATTGCGGAGCTTGAGGATGTCAACACGCTCTGCGTCACCTACCGGTCTCGCATATACCGCTATGCTCTGCTTTCGCTCAAAGATCCCGACCTCGCGGAAACGGTGACCCAGGATTGTTTCCTGAAAGCCTTCAAGGCACGCAATGAGTTTCGCGGAGATTGCAGCATAGCCACCTGGCTGACGCGAATTGCCACCAACCTCATTCGCGACTGCACGCGGTCACGCAAGTTTCAATTCTGGAAAACGGCCGGCTCCACCGCACTCGAAGCAGGAGACATCGCAGACCGCCTTCGTTCTCCAGGGATTTCCCCCGAAACCTCTCTGGTGCTGAGGGAGGAGCTGGTGAAGGTTTGGGATGCCGTGGACGCCCTCCCCGGCCAGCAACGCAGCGTCTTTTTGCTGCGCTTTGTGGAAGAAATGGAACTGCCGGAGATCGCAACCGCCATGGGACTGCATGTAGGGACGATTAAGAGCCACCTGCACCGCGGACTTGCCGCAGTGCGCAAGGCAATGGAGAGAACGCGATGAACACCAACCATCTGTCAGCCTGGGAGCAGGAGGAGTACGTACTCGATCAAAGGACACCGCAGATGCTTCGCCATCTGACGGAATGTGCCCAGTGCCGCGCCGCCGTGGCCCAGCTGGAGCATGGCGTCGGCGTTTACCGCCAGGCAGCGGTCGAATGGAGCGCCCAGTCGCTGGCCACTCGGCCGCAGCCATTCGTTACCGCCAGAAGACAGCCCGCCATTTCTCTGGGTTGGGCGATGGCGGCGATGATCCCCGTCGTGCTGCTGCTGATCGCGCTGCTTCCGTTCCATCTGTCGACCCCACGGCCGCCCCAACCTGCGGCACAAATCAGCGACGATGCGCTCTTGGACCAGGTCGACGAACAGCTCTCGGTAGCCGTACCCTCGTCCATGGAGTCACTCACTCATCTGGTTTCGACCGGCAGCGGCGCTGCTGCCAAAGGGAGCAAGCACATTGTTCAGAACAACTAGCGCGTGGCTTTTGATCCCGCTGGGCTTGGCCCTGGCGTCGGGAATGGCCCTGTGCCAGGACGCCCCACCGCCCGGCGCCCCGGCGGACGGAATGGGACCGCCCCCCATGGAGGGCCGCCGTCCCCCCATGGAGCGCGCCTTTCACCTCGGACCGCACGGACGCTGGTGGAACAATCCTGAATTCGTGCAAAAGCTGGGGCTTACGGCAGACCAGCAAAAAAGAATGGAAGCCATCTTCGAGCAAAGCCGCTCCAGCCTGATGGATCTAAGCTCCAGCGTGCGCAAACAGGAGATGTCGATGGAGCCCCTGCTGGCCGCTGATCAGCCGGATGAGGGAAAGATCCTGGCGCAAATCGATCGTGTCGCCCAGGCCCGCGCAGAACTGGAAAAGGCGAACGCCCGTATGCTCCTTGGTCTGCGCAGAGTGCTCACCCCCGATCAGTGGAAGACCCTCCAGGCGGAGGAACCCCACATGCATTACCCGCGCTTTAACCAAGGGCCGCGAAACGATTCTGCACCGCCGCCCCCTCCTCAATGAAGCTGTTTCCCACCGCGCGCGTCAGCAGGGCATCTCCGTTACGCCGTCCCAACTTGTACTTGGCGCATACCACCCTGACCAGCGCTTCGATCCTTCGTCGATAAGCCGTCGAGACAAAAGCGTTGCTGTCAAAACGCTGCCGGTACATCGCTTCGAGCGCCGGAAAATGTTCCCGAACAAAGGCCAGATAGATATCCTTGGAGCACGGTTTGAGGAACAGCGGTTGTGCTGAGAGGAAGCTGGCCTCGGCCGCCTTAGCCTTTTTTGCCATTGCATCCAGAGCCCTGCCGGTATCCGTCAGGCCGGGCAGCAGCGGCGAGCACAAAATGCCCGTTCGCAGGCCCGCTTGGCGGAGCCGGGCAACCGTCTGCAACCGCAGATCGGGCCGTGGTGCCCGGGGTTCGAGCTTTCTCGCCAGGGCCACGTTGGTGGTGGTAATGGTCAAATGGAGCACCAGCGTATTGCGCTCGGCGATTCGTTGCAGCAACGGAATGTCTCGCTCGATCAGGCTCGATTTGGTGACGACTCCAATGCGCAGCCCACGCTGCCTGGCCAGCACCTCGAGCAGTGACTCAGTCACCCTGGCGTGGCGTTCGAGTGGCTGATAGGGGTCGGTGGCCGTGCCCAGGGCGATTTCTTCTCCCGGGCGGACCTGCTTCAGTTCCTGTTCCAGCAGCCAGGCCGCGTTCTGCTTGATGAAAATCTTGCGCTCAAAGTCCTCCGGCTGCAGTTCCATAAACTCGTGGGTATAGCGGGCATAGCAATAACGGCAAGCGAATTCGCATCCGCGATAAGGATTGATGCTCCAGGCAAAACTCAGGCCTCGTCGGGAAACACTTCGGTTCAGAATCGACCGAACTGCGAGCGAGCGCATCTCCATCTGATGCCCTTCGCCGGCAGGGGACGAGGCAGCGGCCAATCGAGCAATCCCGGTCAAGGGTGATTTGGCGCCCTGCGGGGGAAAGCGAGAAAGAATAGGAAAAAGCTCCAGATTTTCGGCTACGGCACTCTTCGCCATTTGTTCGCCTCTGGGAATCCAGCCTACTCCTGCCGTGGAGCCAGGTCAACAAGCCCGCGGGTCAGCGCCCCCAATCCCATCACCCTGCAACCGCTCTCCCCACTAAGCTCCCCCATTTACACAACTCTGTACGGGTGCCCCACGTTCGCACCAGCGTACGTGGGACGAAAACGAATTTCTTCGATTGCTTTCCGCCGGCTCAACCGCAATGGTTGGGGCTCCCCCCGGATTTCCTGTCAACCTTTGTTGGCTTCGCGGAACTTCATGCGGCTTTCCTTAATGAAAGCCGCACACGTGGCTCTTGTTAGTGCCTCTAGCAGGAAATCCGGGGTCGCCCCATCGATCTCGGCCCACGTACGCTGGTGCGAACGTGGGGCACCTGTACAGAGTTGTGTGGAATGGGGGAGTGTTGTGGAGGAATCTGTTGCTTCCTTTCCAGTTCGCACGCAGACTCTTTAGCCCCTGAGGGTTATTTCGTCGCAATCTTCGGCTTTTCCGTTCCGCCCGTCCTAAGAACACATCCGTCAGGCAGGCCGGCGTTCCACCCGCAAGCGAACCCCGCCTTTGGGCCGCAGCGAAACGGCCGGCTTCAGCGGCACCACCTCAGGGGCTCCTTCGGGAAGGGAAAGCTTCCAACTGCGAGCCACCGAGGCAAGAATCAGCACCCCTTCCATCCACGCCAAGCCTTCGCCGATGCACTGCCGGGCGCCGGCGCCGAAAGGAAAATAGCAGAACCGCGGCCGCCGCGCCTTGTTCTCTTCCGTAAACCGCTGAGGATCAAAACGCATGGGATCATCCCAAAAGCGGGGATCGCGGTGGGCCACAATCTGCGGCGCCAGCAGGATCGCTCCTTTAGGGATGCGGATGCCGCGATACGCATACTCTTCTGCCGCCGTGCGTGCCGTCACCCACACCGGAGGGTAGATGCGAAGCGTCTCTGCGAACGCCTGGGCGGCATAGCCGAGCCTGCTGTAGTCCTCTGCTGCCGGAGCACGGTTGCCGAGCAGCGCACGGCATTCCTGGTAGAGCCGTTCCTGCACCTCAGGGTTTCTAGCCAGCTCCCACATGGCGAAGCTCAGTGCATTCGCTGTGGTCTCGTGCCCTGCCAGCATCACGGTCACGCATTCGTCCCGCACTTGTTTGTCGCTCATACCGCCGGTGCCCTCGTCGGTATCGACCGCCGCCAGCAGCATCGACAACAAGTCTCCTCGATCCCCAGGATGTTTCCGCCGTTCGGCGATCATGCGATAAATCAAATCATCGAGGTACGCCAGACCCCGCCGAATTCGTCGCATAGCAGGGAGGGGAAGTTGAAGAGTGATTTCCGGAAAAGGCAGAAAGGCGAGGGGCAGAAATCCCATGAAGGAATCCACCGCCTGGGCTATCTGTTTCACTTCTGCTTCCACATTCGTATCGAACAGTGTCTTGCCCACGATTCTCAGGGCTAACAACAGCATCTCCGGCTGCAGATCCATCACCGTTCCGCTCTCCCACCGGGTGCTCATCTCCGCGGCGTAGGCGGCGATAATCTGCCCATAGGCGGCGATCCGTTGCCGATGAAAGGCCGGTTGTGCCAGCCGGCGCTGGCGCAGGTGCAAAGGAGTTTCGCTGGTGAGCAGCCCCTCTCCCAACACGATTTTTGCTCGCTGCATCACCAGTCCACGGTGGTGCCGGCCCGCATCCCGCAAAAGCAAATCCTCAATCAGTTGAGGATGGTTGAATTGAAAGATGTGCCGGCCAAACCCGGTGTAGTGGTTGAAGTCCGCAAACCGCCTGGCATTGCTGAGCATGAACTCGACCGCGTCCTGACGGAAAATCTCTCCCGACAAAACGCGCTGAGCAAATCGCGGGCCATCCGGGTAACCAGCCCCGGGACGGATCAGGATCCGCGGTGCCACCATCTCAGCTGCGAGGGGAATACTCACAGCTATCAGTCTAGTCCACCATTTCCCGGAGCCTTTGAGGGCATGAAAAGGTGTCTGCCACCAAGACAGTGGCAGATGATAAGGTTAAGCTTCTTCGTCGTCAGGCCGCGGGGCGCGGACAGCGTAATCAGCTCCCGGTTGGGTTACCGGGTTACGCGCTTCTCCCAGCCGTGCAGTCATGGGTCCGTCATGCACCCGCCGGCGAAGTCCCAGCAGTGTCTCCTGCTTGTCGCGCGCATATTCTGCGGCCAACCGGGTCAACGCGTGGGTCACGATGTCGCTGTGGTGCAGGTCTTGCATTTCCGGGTCGCGGCGAAAGTTCAGCCACAAGCGGTGCACCAGCTCCACATCGTCCGCCTGCAGCGACGGTGCGTGTGGTCCAATGTGGAACGACTCCGCCTCGCCGTTCGGAGAGACCACGTAGAAAGTGATCTGCCTCTTCGGTTCCGGCAGCGCTTCCCACGCCTGCCCTACCCGGTAGGCCTGCTCATGGGCCGACATCTTGCTCGAAAGTCCCGACACCACCGCCGCCGCCTCGAGCGAATTAGCCGTTTGCACCAGCGCAGCAAAAATGTCTCCCGCCGGAACCACGAGCAGCGAAATATGCTTGCCAAAGCTTTCAGCCACCGAAACCGCCTTGGTAAAAAGCATCTGCTCGTATTCACTAAACAGCTGATCGGTGGTCGACAGCAACTCCGGTCCGCCGGCGCCGACCATGCGCGCGGTCAGCACCACCACATCCTGATCACCCGTATTGGTCCGCGCCAGCGTCCACTTCAGCGCGAACGGATTGTTGGCGTCGCGCATCGTGACCACCACGCATCCCGGGTCGATCTGCAAAACTTCGCGCCCCACCGCGTCCTCATGTTCCAGCTGAAAGTGCTCTTTCATCTGCAGTTCGGTCGTGGTTCTCCGGCGCCGGTTGTCGTGTTCGGAAATGGTGAAAATGATAAAGAACGTGGTTGCAAACAGGATGCCGCTGACCGTAGCAACTGATTTGGTGAAAAGGTTTACCAGCGCAGTCGTAAGCAAAACCATGAAGACCGAGATCAGGCCGATCGGAATCTCCCGCTTGCCGATCCGCAGATTCGGTGGAACCTTCCAGCCCCGCTCTCCCTTGTACTTCCAGCGCAGCACCAGCATGGCGAGACTATTAAAAGTGAAGCTCCAGATCACTCCAAACGCATACGCTTCGCCTAGCGCGATCACATTGCCGCGGCTGGCGACGATGGTAAACAGCTGCATGATGGCTACCAGGTTCACGATCCGGTAGCTGGTGCCGAATTTGCGATGCGGGCGGCGGAACCAATCCGTCAGCACCCCATCTTCGGCAATGCGCATCAGCACGCCCGTAGAGCCGATGATCGAAGTGTTGATGGCGCCGGAAAGGATGAGAAAGCCGACCAATACCACAAACACCCGGAAAATAATCCGCAGCACCTGCGGGCCGACCATATACATGGCCATCCCGGCGATCAGGTTGTCGCGATAAACCGGCACCCGCACAGAGTCGGGAATCAACATCACCGCCAGCAGGGAACCGAGGCCGGTAAAGAGAAAGCTGTAGATGGCGATGACGATCGCGGCGCGTTTCAGGTTCTTGAGTTTGGGATGTTCGATCTCCCGGTTAACCTGGGCCAGAGTCTCTTCGCCGCTCATGGCCAGAACGGAATGTCCGAACGCCATGATGATGCCGAACAAGCCCAGCGTCGCGGGCAATCTGGTGTATCGCAAAAACCCCAGAGCATCGTTACTGAAGTGCAGTGTCGAAGGTGTGGGCCAGGGCGGCAGCTTCGCGCCTAGATGGAAGGCCGAATAGATTCCCCAGGTCAGCAGAATCACCACCATCACGGTAGTGATCTTCATCACTTCGAGCGCCTTATCGCTCGACTCCTCGATCCCTTTCAGGTTCTGCCACCAGTAGTACCCGGTGACGATCGCCGCGAACGCTGCCGAGGTTAGGTTCATTGGCAGCCGAGGCGGCATATGGTGGGCGCCGAGCATCGCGCCTGGCAGCCAGCTATGCGCGGCGGCCACGGTCATTAATTCATTCAGCAGGCTGGTAATGTACTGCCCGGCGGAAACGCCGGAAATCGGCCCGGTGAGAATGTAATCGAACATGAGCGCAGAAACGCTCAACTTGGCGAACGTGCCGCCCAGGGCCTCCTTCACCACCCGATACACGCCGCCGCGGGTGAACATGGAGCAGCTCTCCACGTACACCGCGCGCACCGCAAAGGAGAACAGCATGACCCCCAGGATGAACCAGGGGGCAGATTTGCCTACGGCTTCTTCCGCAATGCCGCCGGCGTAGAAAGCCGACGAACCAAGATCGTTCAGCACCACCGCTGCGGCGCGCCAAAACGAGATAAACGTGAGCATCACCGAGGAGGCGACGACCAGTTTTACCCGGTTGGAGGGGATGGAGGGTGCATTCGTTGTTCGGTCGGAAGCCATTCGATATGGGCCACGGTCTCAACGCCGCAAACGGGGAGTGTCGCGGTCTGGTACGAAGCCAGAACTGAGTCTATGTTGCTTGCCGCCTAGCGTCAACGACGGATAACCGCCTCACTCGCCCACCAGCAACTGAAGATCTTCGACAAAACTAATGGCCACTACCACTGCCGATCCTGCGATGCCCAAGAAAAACATTACTTCAAAGAGACGCATGAAAAAGACGGCAATCAGCATAGGTAATCGATTGTATCCCTTTCCCCGTCTAGTGGGTGCAAGACTCTCATCCCACAAGGGATGGAGGGTGAGGATGGTAGACTCTCGGCCATATGGCAAGACTGGTACGGCAACCTTGGCTGCTCGGAATTTTTTCTGCCGCGTTGCTGATGCTGCCTTTTTCGATCATCGGCCCCGTGCCTTTTTGGCGGACGTTCTTTTCCTGGGTGGCTTTTGTGCCCCTCTTCTACGGATTGTTGACGGGGGAGAATCTAAACCATCCCAAGGCTTTGCTGCGGGGAGCCCTGGCCGCTTATCTCATGGGCTTTCTCTGGTTTACCGGCAATTGCTATTGGATTTACCAGACCATGTTGTACTACGGCGGGTTGCCGCCGATTATTTCCGCCGGAATTCTCATCGCCTATAGCCTGGTGCTGGGGTTGTACTTTGCCGCGCTGGGCCTGCTGGTCACCGCCGCTGCGAGGGCTTTTCGCAGTCCTTATTACGCCCTTTTGGCTGCCCCTTTTTTTTGGGTGGCGCTGGAACTGCTTTCCGCAAGATTCACCAAAGTTCCATGGGATTTGCTGGGCTACTCGCAAGTGGGTAATTTTCTGTTGACCAGTCTGGCTCCCTGGACCGGGGTGTATGGAATTACCTTCGTACTGGTCGCCGGCAATGCGCTCATCGTCTGGGGGATTCTCGCTTCGACCGGAAAACGTCGCCTGGTCCTGTTAACTATCGGCTTGCTTGCCGTGCTGGTGCTTGAGAACGGCGATCATTTCGCGCCCCCTTCTGCGCCTTCTCCGGCCACTGCGGTGTTGCTGCAGCAGAACCTCAACGTAAATCAGGACAATAGCTGGCCTGGAGCCGAATATGAACACCATGTCAGCCAATTCGCGAAACTCAGCACTCGCACCTGTGGCCCGTTTCTGGCCGGCATGCCCGAGCTAAACGCCTATCCCGTGACTCCCGATTGCCCAGCGCGGCCAGTCACGCCCGGCGTCATCCTTTGGCCCGAGTCGCCGGCGCCTTTTGTTGACAAGGATCCTCGCCTGCTGACTGCTTTGCGCGATCTTGCCGTTTACATGAATGCGCCCTTGATCGCCGGCAGCACTTCCCTGGACGCTCACGGGGTTCGCTTCGACATGTACAACTCCGCCCTCTTCGTGCGCCCCGATGGCACCGTGGCCGGCCGCTACGACAAGATCCACCTGGTTCCCTGGGGAGAGTACATCCCTTTCAAAAGCTTTTTTTCCTTTGCCAAGAACCTGACCCAGCAGGCGGGCGACATGACCCACGGATGGCGGCGCATGGTCTTTTCAAGCGATGGCCACCGCTTTGGGGTCTTCATCTGCTACGAGGAAATCTTTGGCGACGAAATACGCCTGTTTGCCAAACAGGGAGCGCAGGTGCTGGTCAACATTTCCAATGACGGTTGGTACGGCGATACCTGCGCGCCCTGGCAAACGCTCAACATGTCGCGCATGCGGGCCATTGAAAATCGCCGCTGGCTGCTGCGCGACACCAACACCGGCATCACCACCGTCATCGATCCTTACGGCAGGCTTACTGCCAGCGTGCAGCGCCACGCGCTCACCTCGCTGGCCGCCAGGTACGGCTACCGCAGCGACCACACCTTCTACACCCTGCACGGCGATCTGTTCGCTTACCTGTGTGGGATAATCACCTTGGGGATAATTGCCGCCACGGTGTGGCTTAGCCTGCGGCGCCACTGAATCATGTTGAACGAACTCGAATTCTCATACACTCCGGTGCGCGACAAAGTCCGCGACCTTCGGGAGTATCTTTGACCACCAACGCATCGACAGGGAACTGGCGGCGTTAGAGTCGAAGCTTTCCGATCCAGCTATCTGGTCCAATCCAACCGAGTCCCAGGTGCTCATGCGCGAGCGCAAGCGCCTGGAAGGCCAGCGGGCGATGGAGAACGAGCTGGTGCGCCGCAGCGGCGACATCGACGCCTATTTTGATCTTGCCCGTGAAGGCGAATCGGTCGAGCCCGAACTGGAACGCGAAATCCAGTCCCTAAGCGAATTTGTGGACCAGCTCGAAACCCGCACCATGCTGTCTGCGGAAACTGACCCGCTGAATGCAATCGTGACTGTTCACCCCGGCGCGGGTGGCACCGAATCCCAGGACTGGGCCGAGATGCTGATGCGCATGTACCTCCGTTGGGCCGAGCGTCAAGGCTTCAAGACTGAAATGAACGACTACCAGGACGGCGAAGAGGCGGGCATCAAGTCGGCTACGTTTACCGTGACTGGCGATTTCGCCTTTGGGCAGCTTGCGGGAGAAACAGGAGTTCACCGGCTGGTGCGCATCTCGCCCTTTGACCAGGCCAAGCGCCGCCACACCTCCTTTGCCAGCGTCTTTGTCTCTCCTGAAATCGACGACTCGATCCACATCGACATCAAGCCCGACGATTTGCGCATTGATACTTATCGCTCTGGAGGCAAGGGCGGCCAACATGTAAACACCACGGATTCCGCCGTCCGCATCACCCATCTCCCGACAAATATTGTGGTGCAATGTCAGAACGAGCGCTCTCAGCACAAGAATCGCGAGAGAGCGATGAAGATGCTTCGCTCCAAGTTGTATGAATACGAGCTGGAAAAAAAGAAGCAAATCTCAAAGAAGCTGGAAGACTCCAAGCTCGACATCAATTTCGGTTCGCAGATCCGGTCCTATGTGCTGCAGCCTTACCGGATTGCCAAAGACCTGCGCACCCGGGTCGAGGTGGGCGACGTGGACGCGGTGTTGGATGGCAATCTGGAACCATTCATCCGTGGATATCTGATCATGCGCAGGAAGGGCGGCGAGCCGCCTGCGATCGAAGAGCCGGTGGACGTGGAGTGAGCATCCAATTTTTATGAACGAGCCAGAAACCATTCGCACCATCCTCGAGAAGACCAAGACTATTGCCGTGGTGGGCCTTTCCGACAAGCCCGACCGCCCCTCATTTTATGTTTCCAAGTACATGCAGCAGGAGGGCTACCGGATCATCCCGGTGCACCCAACGGTCACTCGAGCATTAGGGGAGAAGGCTTATCCGACCCTGGATGCTGCCTTTGCGGCCGAAGGAAAAATTGATCTGGTCAATGTATTCAGGGCCTCGGAATACGTCCCGGAAATCGTCAAAGACGTAATGCGTCTCAAGATCCCGTACTTGTGGCTGCAGGAGGGAGTGTGCCATGAGGAAGCAGTGAGTTGGGCTGAAGCCGACGGCATCCTGGTGGTCATGGACCGCTGCATCTATAAGGAACACGCCCGCCTGGACCCAGTCAGCCAATAGAATCCCTTTCTGGGTGCCGAAAGGGCTGAGAAACCGCTTCCATTCAGCAACTGCCCTCAATGAAGCATCCCTCTTCCCTCTGTCATCTCGACCGAAGCGCAGCGCAGTGGAGAGATCTCTGTGTGGATGCTCTTGCTTGGAAATCTTTTCTTGTGAAGAGCGCCGAGGGCCCTTTGAGTGGGTGGCCCAGGTCTCGCTTTTGAGACCTGGGTTTCTCCTCGCCCATTTTCATCTTCTTATGTGGGCTATAGAGACTTCGTGAGAACCTAGTCCTGGAAGGGCACGGCTTCAGCCGTGCCGTAAAACCACCCTGCATAGCTGGCTTTAGCCGCTGAGGTACGTTTTTTCCCATCCTCTAAATTCTCTGCTGCGCTGATAAAAAGATGCCCTCAGGGCTTTAGAGTCTGCGTGAGAGCTTCAGCCGTGCCGTAATTTGTTGAGAGTTTCCGGGCTTTAGCCCCTGAGGGCATCTTTTTTATCAGTCATAAGAGAATTTGGAGGATGGAAAGAACGTACCTCAGTGGCTAAAGCCGGGCATGGGAGTGTCATTTACGGCACGGCTGAAGCCGTGCCCTTCCAGGGCCGAGTTCTCACGCAGACTCCGCAGGCCCCATCGACACACCGGTCGAGATGACTGCTCTTTCTTGAGAACTGTCATTCGAGCGCCCCTTTGGTAACCTCGCAGGCTCATCCCGAGTCCTATTAGCCGAACGGCTACAATAACAGGGGATCGTGCGGTGCTCGCTATGCCAGGTCTTCGCCAACACTTTCTGTTCCTCTGCACGGCAATGACCGCCGTCGTAGCGGCGGCTGCGCCAGTAATAGGACCAGTACGTGCGCAACATCTGACCGTAGAGCTGCTCCCACTCAACGGCTCCATCCAGCCCGGAGCCAGCGAGCTCGCCGGCCTGCACTTCACCTTAGATAAAGGTTGGCATGTCTATTGGGTCAACGCCGGCGATTCGGGGGAGCCGCCAAGCATCAAGTGGACTCTCCCAGCCGGCATCACCGCAAGCGCCATGCAATTTCCCGCACCGCGCCGTTTGCCCCTCGGCCCGCTGATGGATTTTGGCTACGAAGACGAAGTCCTCTTCCCCCTCACACTCACCGCCGGCTCGACGCTGAAAGCCCCTTCAAAGGTCGAGCTCCCAGCCCATGTGGATTGGCTGGTCTGCCGCGAGGTCTGCATTCCGGGCAAGGCTGACATGGTGCTTCCGCTGCAGATCGCGGCGCAAAAAGGCGCTCCCGATCCCGGCCGTCAGGCGCTTTTCGATCGCTTCCGCAGCCTCTTGCCCCAGCCTCTCCCCTCCTCGTCCAAGGCTGTGTTTGCCACCGCTCCCAACAGTTTTGCTCTCGCCCTGACCGGTCATCCAGAAACCACTGCTGAGTTTTTCCCCTTGGACCAGAGCCAGATCGTGAATGCCGCACCTCAACCCGTCCGCGGGGTCAACAACGGGATCGTCATTTCTCTCAAGAAGGACGAGAACTTTCGCACCCAACTAGCGCAGCTGAATGGAGTTCTCTTGCTGGGCGACGGAAGCGCGTACGAGATTCACGCTCCGCCGGGTCCTCTGCCGGCGGGCGCCCCTGGCACTGACGAAGGAGCACTCCGTCTGCTGCGCTTCGTTTCCCTCGCCTTCCTTGGCGGCATGATTTTGAACCTCATGCCCTGCGTCTTCCCCGTCCTGTTCATCAAGGGCCTTGCCCTGGTGGACTCTTCGCGACACCATCCAAAACGAGTTCGTGCCCACGGGCTGGTCTACGCACTGGGCATTCTGGTCTCTTTCTGGATCGTGGTCGCCCTCCTGTTGGCCCTCAGGGCCGGGGGCCGTCAACTTGGCTGGGGCTTCCAGTTCCAGTCTCCCGGCTTTATCGCGGTCATGGCGCTGTTGCTTTTCTTTCTCGGCCTGTCGCTCGCCGGCATGTTTGAGATTGGCCTGACCGTAACCAACACCGGCTCCAGCCTGGCCGCGCGCAGCGGCTATGCCGGCAGCTTTTTCACTGGTGTGCTGGCCATGGTGGTAGCCACTCCATGCACCGCCCCGTTTATGGGAGCTGCCATCGGTTTCGCCCTGGCGCAAAGCGCGGGTGCGGCCTTTGCCGTCTTCACCGCGCTGGCCCTCGGCCTCGCCGCGCCTTATCTGCTGCTCACCTTCCATCCCGTATGGATGCGGCATTTGCCCCGCCCCGGCGCCTGGATGGAAGTGCTCAAGCAGGCCACCGCAGCGCCCATCTTTGCCACCGTCATCTGGCTGGTTTGGCTCTTCGCTTCCTCTGCTGGAGTGGACGCGCTCACCGCGCTGTTGGCTGCATTTCTGCTGCTGGCTATCGCCGGCTGGATCCTCGGCCGCTGGCCTGCACGACGCGTGGCTTCAGCGTTTGCCGTCACCGTCATTGTTCTGGCCGTAGCCACGCCACTGTACGCCCTGTGGAAGTTTCCTGCGGCCGAAACCACTACCGCCGGCAAAGCCGGCTGGGAACCTTACAGCCGTGAAGCCATCGCACAATACCGCGCTGAGGGCCGTCCAGTATTTATCGATTTCACCGCTCGCTGGTGCTTGAGCTGCCAGGTGAACGAGCGTGCTGTCCTTAACCGCGGCGATGTGCGCCGGCGCTTGCACAACTCCGGCATCGTGCTGGTGCGCGCCGACTGGACCAAGCACGACGAGAGCATTGCCTCCGCGCTTAGGGAACTGGGGCGAAGCGGTGTGCCCACGTATGTCTTTTATCCGCCTGGACAGCCAGCCTTGTTGCTGCCCGAAGTCCTCACCCCGGGCGTCGTGTTAGGGGCGCTCGATCAGCTCCAGAATCGTCTGAAGCCCAACAGCCAGGCCCTGCTGGAGCCGCAACCCTGAAAGGATGAGCCGATGAACCGCAAACGCATCGTTCTGCGGCAAAGCCAGAGTTACCGTGTCCTCAAGAGTTCTGCGCTGGGTCGCTGCTCCCTGATGGTCGCATCGACACGAGGTCCGTGGCTTCGGGATACATCCACTCTGGTTTTGCGAATCGCCGCGATGGTCGCCTTGGTCTTCGCCACCTCTGCTCGTTCCGCCCAGATCGGCAGCCAGGCGCCCGACTTCCACGCAACCGACTCCAACGGCAAAACCCAAAGCCTGGATCAATACCATGGCAAGTACGTAGTACTGGAGTGGCACAACCACGATTGCCCCTACACCATCAAGCACTACAAGAGCGGGAACATGCAGTCGCTGCAGAAAGAGTGGACCGCCAAGGGAGTGGTGTGGCTCACTGTCATCTCCTCCGCTCCCGGGCAGCAGGGTTACGTCGATGCCGGCCAGGAAAATGCTTACATGCAGAAAGTGGGCGCTCAACCGACAGCGGCTCTGCTTGATCCGAAAGGGGAGATCGGTCATCTCTACGATGCCAAGACCACACCCAACATGTACGTCATCGACCCGAGTGGAAAATTGATCTACGCCGGCGCCATCGATGATCATCCCACCACCGACGTTTCTGATATTCAGCACTCCAAGAACTATGTGTCCACTGCACTGAGTGAGGCCATGAACGGGCATCCGGTCGAAACGCCGGTCACGCGTCCTTATGGATGCTCAGTCAAGTATTGGCAATAGAGGATAAGTAACTATGTCGCGTCCGTTTCGTTGGGCGTTTCTCGTGATCTTGACAGCCGGCCTGGTACAGACGCCCTTACATGCCCTGCAGGGTCCTCCGCAAGCGGACCCACACGCTGCTGAGGAGTTGGCCGCCCAGCGCCAGGCCCTGGGCTTTCTCGGTTACCTTGATGAGGGTCGTTTCGCTGATAGCTATGCTTACACCGGGATGCTGCTTCGCGCCCGGGCCGAGCGGGAAGCGTTTGCGTCTCAAATTCAAAAAGCACGTGCCGGTGCAGGCGCGTTGCAAGCCCGGGAACTCATCGACGCCACCTACAACACCAGTGTTGAGGGGGCTCCTGAGGGGCAGTATGTGATCCTCCACTACCACTCCAATTTTGCCAACCGCCAGGATACAGTGGAGACAATTACCTTGGCCCTGGCTAAGGGTTACTGGCGGGTGGATGGCTACTACATCAAGTAAACCGCGATTGTTGCGGGCGCAAGCGCCCTAGCGCCCGCCATGTTCACGCCGCAAACGTATTCCATTGCGCTATGCCTGATGACCCTCAGCATGCTCTGCTGGGGAAGCTGGGCTAACACTCAGAAGCTTACCCGCGGCTGGCCGTTCGAACTCTACTACCTCGACTACACCATCGGATTACTGTTGTGCGCTGTCGTCTTTGGCCTCACCCTGGGACGGATGGACCCATCCTCGCCCGACAGCTTTTTCCTGAACCTGCGCGCTGCAAGCGAGCGTAGTTTGTGGCTGGCGTTCGCCGGGGGCGCTGTTTTCAGCGTGGGAAATATCCTCATTGTCGCAGCCATTTCCGTCGCCGGAATGGCGGTCGCTTTTCCCATCGGCGCCGGGCTCGCGCTGGTACTGGGCGCGATTCTGAATTACGTTGTCGCCCCGGCCGGCAATCCGCTGTTGATCTTCTCCGGAATCGCGTTGGTGTGTGTCGCGATTATTCTCGATGCTTTGGCCTACAGGGGTATGTCCCGCGGTGGTGCGGCACCGGGAAAGGGCATCCTGCTGAGTTTCATCGGCGGCATCGGCGCCGGCCTCTTTTATCCCCTGGTAGCCAAATCGCTGGCCGGCCCCGGACATCTGCAGCCTTACACCGTCAATGTAGTATTTGCCTTGGGTGCCGCTGTATCTGCTCTTCCTATGATTTACCTGTTGTTGCGCCGGCCCATAAGCGGGCCGCCACTGCATTGGAAGGATTATGGCGACGGCACTTGGAGTGTGCACGCCTGGGGCATCGTGGGTGGGATTATCTGGGGCGTGGGAACCATTGCTAATTTTGTTGCCTCCTATGTGCCGATGATTGGTCCGGCAACTTCCTTCTCTATGGGCGAAGGCAACACCATGATCTCCGCTTTGTGGGGTGTCTTTGTGTGGAAGGAATTTAAGGGCGCGAGTAAGCGGGTCCGGATCTATCTAACGCTCATGTTTCTTTGTTTCCTGCTGGGATTAACCTCGATTGCGCTCTCGCCGGTCATCAAATAGAAGAGCCGTGAGCGTCATCGCTACCAACCAACCTCAAGACAGCCGTGAAAACGTAGCTGTAATAATCTCTTCAATGACCTTGGAACTCACTGGTTTGGAAATGAAATCATCCATGCCCGCCGCCAAACAGTGGTCCCGATCCTCGCTCATCGCAGATGCGGTCATGGCAACAATGGGTACATGCGTCCCGCTCGCCTCTTCCCGGCGAATCTGTCTGGTAGCCTCCAGCCCCGTCATCTCAGGCATCTGAACATCCATCAAAATCAAGTCGAAATCTTTTTGTCTCCATTGCTCCAAAGCTTCGAGACCATTCCTTGCCAGCGTGATCCCGTGGCCCATCTTGCCCAGCATCGTCATGGCGACTCGTTGATTCACCACGTTGTCTTCGGCCAGCAGGATCCTGAGCGATAGGGAGGAAGCGGCAATTCCCGCGGCTACTGGTGTAGCCGCACTTGCCGGCTTCTGTACACCCAGTGCCACACGAATCGATCCCAGCAGGTCGGAAGAACTGATGGGTTTGATCAGGTAAGTCTCCACACCCATCTGCCGGCAACGTGCCGCGCTCGTGACCTGGTCGCAAGACGTCAACATCATGACCACCGGACTTAGCAGCACGGGATTGCCGCGTATGCGTTCGAGCACTGCCAACCCGTCCATCCCCGGCATCTGCTCATCGAGCAGAACCAAACGGTAAGGAGATCCTGCATAGGCCGCTCTGGAGAGTTCAGCGAGTCCCGACTCCCCGGAATCACACGCCTGCGGTTCCATCTTCCATTGCCGAGCTAGCTCGAAGAGTATGCGTCGATTGGTAGCATTGTCATCAATGATCAAGGTGGGTGTTCCGCGCAGTTCTTCCTCACTCGGGATGGGTAGTGCTGCCGGCGATCTCGGCGACACGTCAAAGTGAGCATCGAAGGTGATGGTTGTGCCTTCCCCGGGCACGCTCTTGAGCCCGATCGCGCCACCCATCAGGGCAACAATGCTTTTTGAGACGGCCAGTCCCAATCCCGTACCACCGTATAACCGATTGCCTGAAGTGTGCGCTTGCTGAAACTGTTGGAAGAGCGCTCCCTGCTGGTCCAGGGGGATGCCGATACCGGTGTCGCGAATGGAGAATTGCAGACCAGCGCGTCCGTTGGTTACCGCCTGCAGAGAGACATCGACCAAAACTTCTCCGTGCTCGGTAAATTTAATCGCATTCCCCACCAGGTTGATCAGGACCTGACTGAGACGAATCGGGTCACCAGTCAGGTCAGGCGGCACATCCGGCGCAATGCGCACGGCGAGTTCCAGGCCCTTTTGGTGCGCGGGGAAAGCGAAGCTCCTCAACAAGTCTTTGACCAGGCCAGGCAAATGGAAGGCAACCGAATCCAGAATGGTTTTACCCGCCTCCAGCTTCGAGTAATCGAGGATCTCATTGATGATGCTCAACAGCCGATCTGCTGAAGACTTCACCGTCAGCAGAAAGTCGCGCTGTTCTTCACTCAAAGCTGTGCTGAGAGCAAGTTCCGTCATGCCGAGAATGCCATTCATCGGCGTCCTGATTTCATGGCTCATGTTTGCCAGAAACTGGCTCTTGGCCCGGCTCGCCTGCTGGGTCGCGATCATCGCCTTGGTCAACTCCTCTTGCGACCTGGCATACCTTACTTGCAAAATTGCCGCGCGTACTGCATAGATGGCAATCGCCGCCGAAATGGAGGCAAAACCAAACCATGGATGCTCCGGCGCAATCTCAACCCCCATGAGTGTGATCGCAAGGGTGAAGAATACCGGGCTGAGATTATCAACCAGCAGTCCTACGGTTCTGTGGCTGCTGCTCTGCGGACTCTTCTCCCTGGGGGCCTTGGAATACAGGGCAAATGCGCCCAAGAGAGACAGGTGCGGGAATCCCCACGCAATATCTTGCGGCCCGTCAAACCAGCCGCCCTGCAGTTCGAGGTAGCCCAGGACAAGAGCCACCGTCCCATTCACCCACAGAAAGAGCGCAAGCGTGCGATAAAAGCGCCTTCTTGCCGGGCTCGGATTGGAAAGGAACCGTAGGGTCACCGCCCCCACCAGAATCAGATTCTCTGTATTGTTCAAGTACATGAGATTGATCGCTGAGATCCCTTTGGGCCCGGCATGCGAGGGCAGTACCGAGAACAGCTGCAAGTAAGCGAGCATGGTCGCGATCAGCGCTTGCGCCCCATCCAGCCATGCGAAAATCTTCAGGCCGGCATCTGTACCTCTGGAGCAGATAGCCAGCATGACAGGAATGGCGTACGCAAAAAAGAAGAAGTCGAAGTGGAAGGCATGGGTCTGCGTGTGTATGTTCGTCGCGAAGTCGTAGTACGTCAGTCCAACTTGACCCACCACGGCGAGCAGCAAACCGCACGCGAACAAAAGCCACAAAGGCCTGGTCTCTGGAGAGTCGCTGTAAGCGCCAAGCAGACACGCCACAAATCCGAGAAGCGGATACATAAGAACGAACAGGTTCGAAGGCAACGTCGCCAGCGGATCAAAGACGAGCAGAGTCGCGTGAGCGGCCATCAGGATCACACCCGCCGCAAAGAGTGTGCGAGCCGTACCCGGCACCCCCTTCACCACTGCATACCCCGCAAAAGTTCATCCACCGGGAGCCGCCGGCCGCTTGGGCGCCGAGCAGAAGAGGGCCCGTCCTTATGTCAGACTTATCGGCGCACTGAGCGGAGCAGGCCAGTCATCCCTTGTTTGCAGCGAAACAGGACATTGTTCGGAAGCTACGATCTCCAGACTTTGGGTGGGTGGCCCAGGTCTCGCTTTTGAGACCTGGGTGTTCCGGCCTTCTCAGCTCCAGGACCAGGCGTGCCCACAATACTATGTGCATAAGCGATACGCCTTACCGTGCCAAATCTGATTCCTTGGTATAGAACTCTGAATAGCCCCGTGCCCAATTTCGAGAAAACCCGAACCGAATTCCAGGAGATACTCGCCAAGCCCATTCGCGAACTCGGGCTCAAACTCGAGGGTTCTCCCCTGGAACGATTCGTTCAGCAGCTTTATCGCGAACTCGAAGCCAAGGGCATCCACAAGTTCCGCCCGCTTTGTTATCTCACCGATGAATGGGGATGCCCCTCTGGCGAGCCCGTCATCGGCGTTCCGTTCTATCTAGCCAACCCGGACCTGGCACAGCTTGAGCGCGATATGAACGACCTGGAAGACGCCCACGAAATCATGATGTACATGCGTCATGAGGCCGGACACGCATTGAATTACGCCTACCAGCTATACAAGTCAGCTGAGTGGCGCGATCTCTTCGGTCCATTTCGCCGCGCCTATCGCGATAATTACCGTCCCATACCGTTCTCGCGCGAGTTTGTTCGCCATATGGCCGGATGGTACGCGCAGAAGCATCCGGATGAAGATTTTGCAGAAACCTTTGCCGTCTGGCTCACGCCTCGCTCGCAATGGAGAAAGCGCTACCAGGGCTGGGGTGCGCTCCAGAAGCTCCAATACGTCGATCGCATGGCGCGAAAAGTCGGAGAGGTGGAACCCATCCGGCGTCGCGGCCGCACCGACATCACCGTCGATGAGATGGAATCCACGGTCGGCGAGTTCTATCGTCTCAGCCTGCCGGAGGAGGTTCCGGTGCAGGAACTCGCGCTGGATGCCGACCTGGTGGACATCTTCAATATCTCCCCCAAGCGGCGTAAAGGCGTGCGACCCGCCCAGGAGATGTTGCGTCAGCATCGCAAGACCATCGTCGACAAGGTTGCCTATTGGAGCGGCGTGCAACGTCCGATCGTCCACCGGCTAGTGGAAGCCATCTGCAAGCGTGTTGAGGACCTCGGTCTGCGTGTGGACGTTCGTCGCGAGTCCGAGTACCTCACCGAGTTCACGGTGTACACCACCGCACTCTCAATGAATTACCTGATCCGTGGGAAGTTCATTCATCCCTAAGGCGTGCCGGCAGCTGCCGTCACTCCGATTGGAGGTCGCATGACTGGAGCCAAGTTGAAAGTCACCGTTCTGTACGACTTGTGGGAAGAAGAACCTGCTGAAGTGCAGGAAGAAGTTCCTGCACCGCGCAAGCGCAAGGGGCAAACGAAACGCAAGAAGAAGCCGGTAAAGCACGACCGCGAAGAGATCTTCGAAGCCTTGGAGAAGCTCGGTCATGAGCCGTCGTATTACGTTCTCAACGGCCGCCCGCAAACATTGCTCGGACTCGCCAAATGTGGCGCCGATCTCATTTTCAATCTCACGGAATCCTACGCCGGCGATGACACCAAGGAGATGCAGGTCACTGCCTTCCTGGACATGCTCGATATCCCTTACACCGGCGCGGGACCGCACGCGAACATTCTTGCCCAGGATAAATCGATCGCCAAGAAGATGTTCGCTTTTTACGGCATTCAGTCGCCCTACTTCGCGACCGCCTATCGCGGCACCATCGACCACGCACATGACATCTCGTTTCCTCTCATCGTGAAACCCACCTCTGAAGATGGATCCATCGGCATCGATGCCGCTGCCGTAGTTACCAGCGTCAAGGAGTTGATGGAGCGCATCTCCTACATACAGACGGAGTTCGATTCTCCTGCGTTGATCGAGGAGTACATCGAAGGACGCGAGATCTACGCCGCCATCCTCGGCAATAACGAGAACGCATATGCTCTTCCGCTGGTGGAACTTGATCTTTCCAAGCTTCCCAAGGGCGTGCCCAGGATCGCCAGCCAGGAAGTGAAATTCGAAAAAGACACGGAAGCCTACAAACTGACCAAATCAGCGATCGCCGAAGACCTCGATGAAGAAACCGTAACCAAGCTCACCGAGATCGCGATCAAAGCCTATCGCGCCGTCAGGCTCCGCGATTATGGACGCATTGACATGCGCATTTCGAGCAAGGGCGAGGTTTATGTCATCGAAGCGAATCCCAATCCATGGCTCTCGAGCGCGCAGGAGTTTTTCATGGCCGCGAAGAAATCCGGCCTCTCCTATACCCAAATGATCGGGGAGATCGTGGACCTTGCCATGGCTCGGCACGCGTGAAGATGACGAAAAGGTCCACCGGCGATCGGCGACAGGCTCCAGACAGGAATTTCAATTTACGACGCTTCCTCAATTTGCGAGTCCGTCAGCGTTTGTCCCTCTTCGTTGTTGTAGGCGTTGTCCTCACTCCAATACAGCAAGGTGTGTTTAAGCTCCATCCTTTCCGCGACTGCGAAAATATGCGTTCGCTTCGGGACGCAAGAGAAGAAAGGCAAACAGCACAAAGATCAAGCCGTGCACCGCTACCTTTTGCCACGAATCGAGGAAGCTGATGGCGACATGGAAGGCGATCCAGGCCAACGCCAGCCACCGCGCCCAGTTGCTGCCGCGGAGTATGAATACACCGCTGACAATCGCGATGATGCGCACCAGCGAAATCCAGACCAGCTCGGACGGAAGGGCGTGCGACTGCTTGAAGTCGATTGCGTGGAAAGCAAGGGCGGCCACACCCGTAGCGATGAGTATGCAACCGGGAATGGTGACCGTGATTGGACGCTTGTTCATGATCTGAATCTCTCCTCGACCGGTCGCATGCTATTCGAGGACCTTTCCACGAATTTTCCTGCCCCAACTCAAGGCTTTTATGCCTGTCTCAGCGGTGTCCACAAGCCCTACAAAAACCTTCTCCAAACTCTACTGCTGACCGAGATCGCAGCCCAGAGAGAAGCGCAAGGCGGCGCAGATTTCCTTCATGCGAACAGAATTCAGCCGGCTCACGCGTTTCCCCAGTCGATCCTGAGAAACCGTGATTGTGTTGTGCAGATTCACCGCGCAGGGCGCCTTCATGCCATCGTCCTCCCCTAACACCACTTCGGACGGCACTCCTCGGATAGTGGACGTTATGGGCGCGACACTCACCGTCGACAAATAGGAAATGGAGCTGTCGCGTGTGAGCACCACCACCGGCCTCTTCTTGTCAGGCGTAGGAAAGCCGTAAAGCCGGACATCTCCTCGCGCTATTCCGCCGGCCACGTTGCCTCTGCCTCCCAAGGAGCGGATTCATCACGTGTTTGAGCCTGCTTCTCATAACCGTTCCGATCGCGCTCTTCACTAGTGCGCACCTCCAGTCTTTTGAGGTGTTCCCGCAGGGCTTCCCGCACCAGTGCAGAGCGGTTTTGTTTCATTTTCCGTGCGGCGCGATCTGTGGCTTGCAGAAGACCTTTGTCGAGTACAACCTGGATCGTTTCCATGTGTGGATTCTACTCCACACTATAATCCACACCGGCAATCTTGGCGTCTGGGCCTGCAAACCAGCTAAGAAGATGAAAACGCCGGACGAATAGTGAGTGGGTGGGTGGCCCAGGTCTCGCTTTTGAGACCTGGGTGTTCCGGCCGATTCGACAGGTGAACCCCGCTGCTTCAGTCTTCGCGCAGCAGGATCAGCGGATTGACCGAAAGCGCGCGTTGCGCTGGAATCCAAGTCGCCACCAGCCCCAGCAGGGCCATCGCCATCACCACGCCGGCAAGCACCAGCGGGTCGCGGGGCGTTGCCTGGTAGACGATGTAGGCGAGCACGCGCGTGGCGAGAAGTCCGAGGACCAGCCCGGCGGCCGATCCAATCGCCAGCAATTTGAAGGCACGCCCCAGCGCGGCCTGCAACACTTCCTTTCGCTGTGCGCCGAGTGCCATGCGAATGCCCAACTCGCGCAGCCGCTTGCTCACGGAGAAGGCAGCCATCCCGAAAATGCCGGTAATCGACAGCATCGCGCCCATCACTCCGAGCACGCCCAGCGACGCTGTGGCCATGCGCGAAGCAAACAGCGCCCCACTCATCTCTTCGTTCCATGTCTGGATAAACGCAGGCAATCCGGAGTCGAGGTCGCGTAGCGTGCTGCGGATGGCTGCGGCCAGTTGCTGCGGATCGCTCCCTGAACGAACCACCAGGCAGGTGTCGCTCGCGGGGAATTGCGCGATAGGAAGAAACATCGCCGGTTGCGGCTTTTCAGCCAGGTTGGCTGTATATTTTCCATCTTCAACGATACCGGCAACCTGAATGAGGGTTCCGTCAGAAATCTTGAAATCTGCGCCGATCGCCTGGGAACGGTTGGCAAAGATTCTACGGGCAAACTCACGGTTCACCAGAGCGACACGCGGCGCATGCGCGTCGTCGTGCCAATTGAAGTTTCGCCCCGCGAGTAAGACGGTCTTCGCGGCCTGGAGGTATTCGGGAGAGATTCGATATTCGATTGCCTGTGCCATGGCGTTTGGCGGCCGCATGTCTGTCGCCCGGTCGCTGAACACATACGAGATGGCCCAACCCATGTGCAAGGGCGGGGTATCCACCAGCCCGACCGAGGTCACGCCGGGAATCGCCTGCACCGCACCCATCATGCGCTTCTGCATGGCGGGCATCTGGTCCAGCGGGTAACCGGCCATGGCAAGATCCGTATTCACCAGCAGCGTATGCTGCGGCTCGAATCCAAAATTGGTGTGCAGCGACCGGGCCAGGCCGCGCACCGCCACCAAAGAAGAAGTAACCAGCACTGCGCAGATGGCAATTTGCAACACCAGCAACAGGTCCCGGACGGTCAACCTCCGCCCAATCCTGGCGCTCGAACCCGCTTTGACGATCTCGTAAGGGTTCGATTGCAGCACCTGGCGCACCGGGACAATGCCGAAAAGCAAACCGCTCACCAGGGCAAGCAGCAAAGCAAAGAGGTATACGCTGGCGTCTGGGTGGACCGGGATGTTCATGGGGAACTGCGGAAATGCCTGCCACACACTCAGGCGGTGCAACAGCACAACACTCGCGACCAGTCCTGCTGCCCCGCCGGCAACGGAAATCAGAAGGGCCTCGGTCAACAGCTGGCGCAGGATGCGGGTGCGGGTCGAGCCCAGCGCCAGGCGCAGAGCAACTTCCCGGCTGCGGTCAGCGGCACGTGCGGCAAACAGGCTGCCCAGATTGGCGCACGCGGCCAGCAGGATCAACCCTGCCAGCACCATCAGCCCGGCCAGAAAGGCTCGCATCGCGGGAGCAAAGAAGTCGCCGTGCAAGCCGGGGCGCACCAGCGAAAAGGTCGATTGGCTATCGTCTTTGGGGTAGGCCTTCTCCAGGTAAGAGCCAACAGAATTAAGATCTGCGGTCGCCTGTGCCTGCGTCACTCCCGGCTTGAGATGCCCGAGGACCTCAAACACCCACCGTGTTCCGCGCGCATTCAGGAAGCTTCTCCCATCGATTTGCTCGCCGTTGACCATGGGCACAAAGAAATCGGGCAAGAAAAATAACAACGTCCCGTGAAATTCAGGTGGGGCGACACCGAGGATGGTGAAGGGATGCTTGTTGAGCAGAACAGAGCGCCCAACCACAGCGCGGTCGTCTTGGAAATGGCTGTGCCAATACGCATAGGAGAGCACGATATACGGAGCGCTATTGGGCCCATGCTCGTCCGACGAGTGAATCAGCCGGCCCAAATACGGACGAATGCCTAACACGTCGAAGTAGTTCCCGCTCACCTGGTAGAGCCACGCGTGCGATGGGTCTTTCCCGGTATCAATGCCGGCCTGCGAGATGGTATAAGCCGCCAGCCCATCGAAGCTGCGGTTACGGTCGCGCAGGTCCAGATAGTCGGGATACGACTGGACGATGTAGGTGTCGTTGCCGCGCTGGAGTGCGTATAGGCTTTGCCCTTGCGGCACATTCAGCGGTCGCAGAAAAAGTGCATTCAACATGGCAAACACCACTGCGTTGGCGCCGATGGCCAACGCCAGTGTCACCACTGCAGCAAACGCGAATCCGGGAGAACGGCGAAATTGACGCAAGGCAAACCGGACATCCGCAGCGATCGATTCCAGCGTGGGCCATTGCCACACTTCGCGGCTGCGTTCCTCAAGCAGCGTCCGGTTGCCGAAAGCTCGCCCTGCTGTCCGCTTTGCTTCCGTGGCACTCATGCCTTCGCGCATCAGCTGCTCGGTTCGCTCTTCAAGGTGCAGGCGAATCTCCTCAGAGAGTTCGTTATAAAGCTTGCGACGGCGGAACATCTGCGGAATCCAGTTCATTGGAAATCCCTTTCAACCGGCCGCTTCAGCTGGTTGTGGCTTCGCCCGGGTTCAAGACCAGCGAGATACCTTCAAACATGCGCTCGAAGCTGGAAATATGCTGCTCCAGGCGCCGAAGACCCGAAGCCGTGATGTGGTAGGTTCTCACCCGGCGATTGGTCGAGGAGAGTCCCCACTCCGCTTTCACCAGCTTTGCTTTCAGCAGCCGCTGCAGCGCCGGGTAGAGCGAACCCTCTTCCACCTGCAGCAGGTTGTTGGATCGCTGCTGGATGTGCTGGACCAGCGCGTATCCATGCGCCGGCTGGCGGCGAATTGACTGCAGGATCATCATCTCGAGCGCGCCGGGAAACAAGTCGCGTGTATTGGTTTCCGTCATAGGCATGTTCACTACATGCCTAGACTAAACAGGTATGGAGCGATTGTCAAGACGGAATTGAGCGCAAGGGTCCCTATGGGAAGGTGACATGAAAATTCGATGGCCTCAGCACATCCGGCTGCACCATGCCGCCATGGTCCGGCCGCGAAGTTTGGTGGCGAACGCTGTCCGACCAGATCCACAAGGTTCTATTCGGATCCCGAGCGGAGTCGATTCAGTGAACGAGGAGTTGGTCTAAGCTGATTTTCTGGAACAGCACTGTCGTGTCTCCGTCCTGAGATGCGGACGCGTCCCGGGGACGGGCGCGCAACAGAAAGTCTCCCTGAGAGGGCAACCCGTAGCTCTCATCGGCGACATACAGGGCGCTCGAACCGCCGCCGGCAAATTCGAATTCGACGTCAATCCCTTGGCGGGATGTCATGCTTGTATACCGCTGCCAGCCGCCCATTGCGGCAACATCTTCGGAACCTAACAGTGGGACAGCGACCCCTTCAAAGCGGATGAACTGTATCTTCGCCGCAGGAGGGAAGTAAAGGCTGATGAGGCCGGCGTTTCGCGGTGATCGCATTTTTGCGTGAACGAAAAGAGCCCCGCTTGCTCCATCTGCGCGGATCACCTGCATTTCGGGCAGCGGTAAAGCCAAGTTGGGCGCGGACGCAGCATAGAGCGGGTAGCCAGCCGGAAGCCAAGGCAGCAATTGAGCCGGTTCCGTCACCTTCTGGAACGCCGCCGCCGCAAACAATGGTTGCACCCGCGCACGACTTCTCTGGCGGATGGCAAACACCCAGTGGGGACTGGCTGCGGTCGAATCCTGCACAAACATCAGATTGAGCGGAAACGGCGAGCTTTCCGAATACCGGGGCATAAAGAACGCGACGACCGCAAAGACAAGAGCCGTTATGCCGGCAATCACACCGGTGTGCAAAAGGGCTCGCTTGCGTCCCCAAAGCAGTGGTAATACCAGCATCAGCAAAGCGGTCAGCACCACCGCAGAGATGGGTAGCGCGACTTTACCCAGGCCCTGGTAGAAGATTCGCAACAAGGGAAGCCAAAAAGCCGTTGCGACCGCCGCGCCAACGGTGACGGCGATCTCAGCCGCATGCGATGGAGCAAAGCCCGGCCACGAGATCAGGACAAAACAAGCAGTGCCCGCAAGAGCGGGAAGCAAAAAAAGATAACTCCCGCCCGGTAACAAGAAATAGAAAGCTATGGCGAGCGTCGTCCACACCAACCACTCACCAAGCAAGAATCCCCAAAAGCCCGACCGCCCCGAGATCCACCCAAACAAAAATGCGCAGATCGCCCCAACCGACGACCCATAGGCGATCGAGAGAGGAGCAAGGTGGGCGGGAAAGTCTGGTGGACTAAGAGCTCCCGGGATCAAAACCTGCAACAAGCCAAAGCCCCACACAGCTGCGGCAGACATGGCGCCCACCACCGCAAGCATGCCCCAAACGATGGATCGGGTCACGTTCTCTACTCGCATTGCCCGCACAATGGCCGCTACCTGAAGCACCACTAACACCAGGACAAGTGACCGCGTCACGCCCTTCGGCCACCAGACCATTTTGCCAAACACGTCGAAGAAGACGGCGTCAGCGCTGAAATTCTCTTCCGGCGGATGGTTGGCCAAGGCTTGAACGAGACCCAGGGCAACCTCTCCCTGTTGCTGCACAGTGGCTGAACTGGTGTGCGACACCACATCACCTGCGCGGTGATAGAACGGCGTGCCGCCAACGAACGCGAGGTTATAGCCTTCCTTTCCATGCTCACGATAGATGGTGAAATTGGTATCGCTGGGCAGGGTCTTATATAGGCTGTACATCAACGAGTTAGAAACTGGATGCGGGGCGGCCTGAGCATAAAGCTGGATCAAGCCTGCATTGTGTGCACTTGTTTCAAACATCAAACTCGGCCCGCATACGCCACGCGCTTCCAGGTTCACCACCCAGCGGACATTTTTGGCAAACCTGCTATGTTCGACAAACGCCGTTGCCCCCAGCATCGACTGCTCCTCCCCGTCATCGAAGAGAAGCAGAATCGGATGACGATGGATCGCCTGTGTCTTTAGCAGACGAGCGATTTCCAGCAGAATCGCGACCCCACTCCCGTCGTCCGCGGCCCCTGGGCCCGCTCCGACGGAGTCGTAGTGCGCATCTAATAACACCGCCGGCGAAGTAATCTCGCCCGGAATCTGAACGACCAGGTTGCGTGCCGTGCCGCAGTTCCCGGAAGAGCTGCACACGTACACAGCTTGCTCCTCCGGCATGTACCCCATCGCCTTCAGATCGGCCTCAATGCGCCACAAAACCTCAGCGTTCCTGACCGATCCCATCGGATGTGGTGCATTTCCCTGCAGAAGCACCTCAAGCGTGCTGATTGCGCGTGTCGCTGAAAACTGCCCCGGCTCCGATTTCGCCGCCTGTGGGCTCTCTGCCGTCCATGCCCAGACACCGACAGCCACAATCACTGCACTACACAGGACGAACCAGGGTCCCCGCACGATGGCTGGCTGGCCGACGATCGCTGAGTTCGGCGTGGGAACGTCCCTTCTCACGCATGAGTGTACGCTAAGCCGACTTTCGCAGTTAGAAGCAAGGATACGGCAAATAGCTCTCAAACAACACGTTAGACCCCTCGCGTTTCCTCAACAGCAGCTCTCGACCCCGCATTTCGTTTTTGCAGTCGCTGTAGCGGTTGCCGTTGCTTTTTAGTTGTCATCCTTCGCCAAGCGGAGGATCTGCTTTGCCTTTTGCTGTTGTCGTTGCTCTTGCTATTGGGAGTGAGCGTGGGGCTGCAGAGCGTATGTGAGAACTCGGTTCTGGAAGGGCACGGCTTCAGCCGTGCCGTAAATAACATGGCTCTACCCGGCTTTAGCCGCTGAGGTACGTTTTTTCTATCCTCTAAATTCTCTCGTGCGCTGATGAAAAGATGCCCTCTGCAGCCCTCCAAAAATATCCCAAAATAAATCGCCCCACCCTGTCGATTTCCCCACACCTCCTTCGACGTATCAATAGAGCGAGCAAATATGCTCTAACAAACAAAAGGAGAAGCAATGCGATTTCTATGCATCTACAAGCCCGCCCAAGCCGAGGGTGCCCCACCCACCCCAGAGATGATGGAAACCATGGGCAAGTTCATCGAGCAGTCCTTTAAAGAAGGCTTCCTGCTCTCCACCGAAGGCTGCCTCCCCTCTGCCCTTGGCGCGCGCGTCCGCTCCACCGGCGGCAGCTACACTGTCACCGACGGCCCCTTCACCGAGTCCAAAGAGATCGTCGGCGGCTTCGCCGTTATCCAGGCCAAATCCAAAGAAGAGGCCATCGAATTCTCCAAGCGCTTCCTAAAAGTAGCGGGCGACGGCGAGACCGAGGTCCGCCAGCTCTACGACCAGCCCGCAAAATAGCCCAGCCAGCCCTCGCCGCCGAATAAGCCGCGACACTTCAACCATTCATCCCAACTCAAAGAGGACAAAGAAAATGCGATTCATGGTCATCGTCAAAGCAACCCCAGAGTCAGAAAAAGAAGGCGCCCTCCCCGATCCACAACTCTTGCTCGACATGGGCAAGTACAACGAAGAGCTCATCAAGGCGGGCGTCCTGCTCGCAGCCGACGGCCTGCACCCCAGCTCCAAAGGCGCACGCGTCAAATTCTCCGGCAAGTCCCGCACCGTCACCGACGGCCCCTTCAGCGAAACCAAGGAGCTCGTCGCCGGCTTCTGGCTCTGGCAGGTCAAGTCCCTGGAAGAGGCCATCGAGTGGGTCAAGCGCTGCCCCAACCCCCACGCCGGCGACTCTGAAATCGAAATCCGCCAGGTCTTTGAGATGGAAGACTTCGCCCCCGTCCTGTCCCAAGAACAGATCCAGCACAAAGAACGCGGCCGCGCTCAGCTAGTCGGCCAGGCAAAGAAGTAACCCCACTTGCACGGAAGGATCGAAGCTGGTGTGATCGGTAGCAGTGTCCGCTACCGATCACCACCGCACCATCGAAGCCGTCTGGCGCATCGAGTCCGCCCGCGTCATCGCCGGCCTAACCCGCCTCACCCGCGACCTCGGCCTGGCCGAAGACCTCGCCCAGGAGGCCCTCCTGGCCGCCCTCGAACAGTGGCCGCAATCCGGCGTTCCCGAAAATCCCGGCGCCTGGCTCACCGCCACCGGCAAGCGCCGCGCCATCGATCTCTTCCGCCGCAACGCCGTCGCCGAGCGCAAACACCAAGACCTTGCCCGCGACCTGGCCACACTCGAGCAGACCGTGCCCGACCTCAACTCCACTCTCGACGACCCCATCGGCGACGACCTCCTCCGCCTCGTCTTCATCTCCTGCCACCCCATCCTCTCCACCGATTCCCGCGCCGCCCTCGCCCTTCGCCTCCTGGGCGGCCTTACTATCCCCGAGATCGCCCGCGCCTTCCTCACCCCCGAACCCACCATTGCCCAGCGCATTGTCCGCGCCAAACGCATCCTCGCTGAAAAACACATCCCCTTCGAAGTCCCCCGAGGCCCCGAGCTAGCCGCCCGCCTCTCCTCCGTCCTCGAGGTCATCTACCTCATCTTCAACGAGGGCTACTCCGCCACCGCCGGCGACGACCTCATCCGTCCCACCCTCTGCCAAGACGCCCTCCGCCTCGGCCGCATCCTCGCCGAACTCACCCCCAACGAACCCGAGGTCCACGGCCTCGTAGCCCTCATGGAGATCCAGGCCTCGCGCACCCGAGCCCGCGTCAGCCCCACCGGGGAACCCATCCTGCTGCTCGAACAAAACCGAGCGCACTGGGATCTCCTCCTCATCCACCGCGGCCTCAGCGCCATCGACCGCGCCCACAAGATCGGCAAACCCCGAGGCCCCTACCTGCTGCAAGCCGAGATAGCCGCATGCCACGCCCGAGCCCGCACCCCCGAAGAGACTGACTGGCCCCGCATCGTATCGCTCTACACCGAACTAGCCGACCTGAGCCCATCCCCGGTCATCGAGCTCAACCGAGCCGTAGCCGTCTCCATGGTCCACGGCCCTCAGGCCGCCCTTGACCTCGTAGAAGCCCTTGCCACTGACCCATCCCTTGACCGCTACCACCTTCTGCCCAGCGTCCGCGCCGACCTCCTGCTCAAACTAAACCGCCCCACCGAAGCCCGCCACCACTTCGAACAAGCCGCCGCCCTAACCCAAAACACCCGCGAACGCGCCCTCCTCCTAAGCCGCGCCGCCGCCTGCCAAACCAAGTAAGACTACTTCCAACCTAGAAATTGTCATCCTTCGCCGTAGGCGGAGGACCTGGTTCTGGAATCTACCAACTGCCTGTTTAGCCCCTGAGGGCTCAGCACGGCCGATCCCCTCGAACTGGCAACAGCTTTGATCGGTTCCAATCCGTTGGGTGCCAGCCCCGGACTTCAGTCCGGGGGAGCGGGTTTTAAACCCGCGTGAACGCGGGGTAAAAGAATCTTAGGGCTTTAGCCCTGGTGGCTGCTTCTCAAGCGGCTGCGAGTTTTGTTGTATCAGGGCACGAGTTTAGTCGGGCCGTAAATGAGAATATGTCTGGCTTTAGCCCCTGAGGTAGGTCTTTCTGCTCCGGTAGTGGAGAGATCTCTGTGCGGATGCTCTTTCTTGGGAATGTGTTTTTCGAACGAGCCAAGCGTGGCAGAAGGATACCCAGCCTCACCCCGAGGTACACGGTCTTTGCGTGCCCGGGGTGGAAAGAATGGCCGCACATAACTGATCCCACCGGATCATAGGTATTAGCAAAAATGCGTTACCCTGTGCTTTCATTTTCGACGAAGCACGCGGCTTGGGGAGATATGGGGAGAAGGGGGCATGAGATCTATCGTCGTCTGCTTTTTCATCCGAAATCCTTGCAGGAGAGATAGCGAAAAGCAGAGAGGCTAAATGGCTACACGATCCTACACGATCCACACGATACGTATTCACCCAAGTTCCTCGGCGGGGGCGAAGCAGATCGGTTGAGTTTGCGGCAATAGGTATGCTGTCGGATAACCAGGGCCTCTCAGACGGCTGTTCTGTGAGAAGCCAGCCACGCAGCCTATAATCCGCTTTATGAACAAGGCTGAAATAGCGGTGAAGATCGTCCCAAGCGACGACGAGGCCTACACTGTGGTGTGCGTTGGCGAACAGGTCTGGCGGAAAAAGTATCCGTCCATGGCTACCGCAACCAGCGAGGCATTAGAGTTGCAGATCTTGGCGCCGAGCGATAAAGGACTTGCGGATATGTCTCAACCCGTGCCGACCTATGCGCAAGGGTTTACTTCACCCTCGGTGGAAGTCGACCTCGATGAACTCATCAAGCGGGGCTTCCTGTTGGATGCCTGAGCCAAAGGTCTACGAATTCTGCAAGCTGCTCTGAGTCACTTTCGCTGGGAAGTGGAGGAGGTTCACCAATCATTTCAGCAGTTGCGACAAAACGCCTCGCGTCAGGATTTCGTCATAAGCCGAAATCAAGATCTGATTGTCTTGTATCCGGGCGCGGTCTAGCTGGCCGGCCGTCACCAATCGCCGGGAAACCCGGGGACGGGACGGGAAGTTTACCTCATCACTTTTGGATCGCCTGGATTCGCCACACATGAGAGCTTGACCGATACCATGCGACATGGACGCACCCCACGACCGCCGATTCCGGCCAGACCAACAAAAGCGGGGTTTTACTGCTCGCAAGGCGAGTTGCTTTGGAGATATGACGGTCTGCCACTCGGTTTACTCAGCTTGTGCTAGACTTCGCAGCATGCCACTCATCGTTATTCTCGTGATCCTTTTGCTCCTTTTCGGCGGCGGCGGATACTATATGGGCCCGGGCCTCGGCTACTACGGCGGGGGTGGCCTCAGCCTCGTTCTGCTCATCGTTATTCTCTTCTTGCTCTTTGGGAGGGGCCGTGGGCGGCTCTAGGGACTCAGTCCATCCGTCAGTGGACCTTCTCCAACCCGGACAGAGGCGGGACAAGGCGGCAGAGGCGGGACAGGCAGAGGCGGGACAGACGGAGGCGGGACGACGGAGGCGGGACAGACGGAACGTAACCGTCACAGTGTCGTGCCAGGTCATTGTTCGTTCGGACGCGTGAACGCTCCCTCCAGACCGTCCGTACCTTAAGGTAGCCATTCTTACTCCACTTGCCGAAGATCGATTCCCAGCTGCTGACACTTCTTGTATAAGTGGCTTCGTTCGAGTCCCAGCGCTTTTGCCGTGTTGGTTACGTGGTGATGATTGCGCACCAATTCCGCCAAGACAGTTTCGCGTTCAAAATGGGCCACGCGCTCTGACAAAGGCCCGCGCAAAAAGAATGAAGACGCAGTGTCGCCTGCTACTCTTTTTGCATTCGGCAACGCTAGCTCAACCGTGCCGGCGTCTACTTCCCCTTCAGCCAGCAGCAGAAGCCTCTCGACGACATTACGTAATTCGCGGATGTTGCCCGGCCATGCGTACTGCTCCAAAGCCTCGATCGCCTGGGGAGCAAACCGCAGCGGTTTCCAGCCGTTTTGTGCGCACACCTGGCGCGCAAAATGCTCTACCAGCGCTGGGATATCTTCCTGTCGCTCGCGCAGTGCGGGAAGCACGATCGGGAACACATGAATGCGATGGTACAAATCACGGCGGAAGGCGCCCTGCTTTGCCAGCTCCTCCAGGTCTCTGTGGGTCGCCACCACAATGCGAACGTTCACTGGAATGGGCTTGTCGCCGCCAATGCGTTCCACTTCTGATTCCTCCAGCACGCGCAGCAGTTTGGCTTGCATAGCCAAGGGCATGTCGCCGATTTCGTCGAGAAACAGCGTGCCCCGGTGAGCCTGTTCGAACTTACCGATGTGCCTCACTGCAGCACCGGTGAAAGATCCCTTCTCGTGGCCAAAAAGCTCCGATTCGATCAGCTCCGTGGGGACGGCTGCACAGTTCAGGGTAACGAACGCGCCACCAGCGCGAGCACTCTTCTCGTGCAATGTGCGCGCAACCAATTCCTTGCCCGTTCCCGTTTCGCCATAAATGCAAACCCGGGTTTCGCTCGCCGCAACGCGTTCCATTTGCGTCATCACGCGCTCCATCGTCTTACCAGAGAATACGATCTCGTGTTTGCCGATGCGCCTGCGCAGCTCCGTGTTCTCAATTTCCAGGCGTTTCAACTTCAACGCATTCTCGACTGTCAACAGAAGCTTTTCCGTGGAGAGCGGCTTTTCCAGAAAATCGAGCGCGCCCATCCGCGTGGCCTGCACAGCCATCTCTATGTGCGCCTGTCCTGACATCATGACCACGGGTGTCGCCACGCTATTAGCTTTCAAGTCCTGCAACAGGGCAATTCCGTCGCGTTTGGGCATCACAACGTCAGAAAGGATCAGATCGAAAGCGTGCGCTTTTGCCAGCTCCAGCGCCCTTGCCGCGTTGTCGCAAACGGTCGCTTCATGCCCCGCGAGGCGGAATGCACGCGATAACGAAGCCAGCGTGTTCGCTTCATCATCCACGATCAGGATGTCGGCTTTCGAGTTCATGCACGCGCCTCGCTCGCAATCGGCAGGGCTGGCAGCTCAATGACGAACGTCGCGCCGCTGCCCTGGATGCTCTCTACTGTGATGGTTCCATGATGATCGGCGACAACGGACTGCACAATCGCCAGCCCAAGACCGGTGCCATGCTGTTTGGTCGTGTAATAGGGAGTAAACAACCGCTGGCACTCTTCCGGAGTGAGCCCGGTGCCGGTATCGGAGATGCTGATCTGGACCACATCGCCTTTCCTTGCCGCAACCGCCGTCAGAGTGCCGCCATCCGGCATGGCATCGATTGCGTTCAGCACCAGGTTCGAAAGCGCCCGGTGCAACAACTCAGCATCCGCTGATACCATCAATGGATCCGGCGCAATCTGTGTCTTTAACGTAATCGGCTGCTCCCGCTGATCGAGCGTGGGCGAAAATAACACCAAAACACGCTGCATCACTTCGCGCACATCAAGATTCGATTCCTGCGGTTTTGGCATCTTTGAGAAGTCGCTGAAACGGGCAACGATGGTCTTCAGATTCGCGATCTCCGCCATCAGAGTCGCAGCACTCTCCGCAAAAATCTCGTCACACTGTTCTTGTGGAAGGTGCCTGGAACGCACCAGATTCTCGACCGTGAGCTGCAGTGGGAAAAGTGGATTATTCAACTCATGGGCGAGCCGCCGGGCCAATTCCCGCCATGCAGCCACACGCTCTGCCTGAACCAGGCGTTCGCGCTGCTCCACAAGCTGCGACGTCATGCGGTTAAAGCTGTTTGCCAACATCCCCACCTCATCGTGAGAACCTACGCTGACTCGCGTCTCCCAACGGCCATCCGCGACCTCGCCCGCGGCCCGGGCAAGCTGTTCAATCGGACGCGATACGCGCGCCGCGATCCATAGGCTGGCGGCGATGGCGAACAGAATGCCACCGCCGGCAACTCCATAAGCGATTGCCTTGATGTGTTGCTGAACTTCGACCATGCCCCGCCGCGAGTTGGCGACGATCAGCACCGCCATCACCGTGCCATCGGCTGCCTTCAGGGGAATGGCCGTTACATCGACGCTGTCCTCGAGATTTCCGCTGGGGTAGACGACAGCATTCGAATCCTGACCGCTCGCGCGCGATTGATTGATCAGCGATTGGTAGGGCGCTGCGTTGCCTACATTCCCCTTCACGCCCACCAGGCCGTGAGCGTCGAAACCTGCGTTGAAGCTTCGATAGAGAAAGATCTGCGTCCCTGCAAGGGCGGGCAGACTCATAAGGAATTCGCGGTCAAGCCTGGTTCCGCCGACCAGGTATACAGTCTTTTCACCGCCCCGCACCGCGTGAACGGCAAACAATCCGATCTGCGTAGAACCATCCGGGAGGACTTCTTCCTTTAGAAAGGGCATACGGTTCGCGCCGGTGACAGCCGCCTCCTTATAGCCGAATCGTGCCGGCCACTGTGCTGAAGACACAATACTGCCGTCAGAGGACACAATTTCCAGAAAATCCAGTTGGTATTCCTGAGCAAGTGCTGCTGCACGATTGAGATATGGCGCAGGATCGCCTCCGTGCCCCAGATCGAATGCGATCCGCATCAGCGGCTCGCTCCCGGCCATACGATCGAGCGATAGAGCAACAGCATCCGCCCTTCGTTGATATGCTCGTCGAAACTGGCCGACAAAGTCGGCCGTTCGTTCTCTGTCAATCTTTTCGAATACACGGCGCACCCGCAGTGAAACCGTCCAGCCGACGGCTGCCACCGTGACCATGACAGTCAGTGCAACCATTGCCAGCATCTTTTGCCGCAGATTCACTTTGCACCATCGATCGAAACACCCGCAATCATCGGTGTGCCATCTCCGGTCAATCGCAAGTCCCGAACCCGCTCACTGAAGGCCAACGCGCGCGGAAGATATAGCAGCGGGATGGCTTGGTATGTCCTGAGAAAATCCCGCTCCGCCTGGTAAAGCGCATCGGGGTTGCCTGTCTCTTCTGGTATTTTCTGGCCCAAGTCTTCCAATATTTCATCCAGGCCGGCAGCCGCATCTCCCGCTTCCAGGTGAATGCGTTTCAGCACCAGGTCTGCAGTGGGCTGGCTTGAAGCAGGCCTGACCTGCGCGTTCAATCCTGCCTCGCGCAAGTTCAACACGATTCGCTCCGCAACAAGTTGCGTGCTTGCATCCGGATGATCGATGGTAAGAACCAGAGGCGAGGTGCCCGCTCCAGCCCGATAGTTATGCGCGCGCGCTACATCGCGCTCCGTGGGAAAGAGAAATGCATATCCGGTAAGGTCAGCAGGCAGCAGGCTTGCGGTAGGTTCACCTTCCTTCTGAAAAATTACATTGAAGAGCGCGCTTCGATCGACCGCGAGTGCAATCGCCTGTCTTAGCTGATCGTCGTGCAGAGCCCCTTTCGAGGAAACGCTCAAAACCAGCAGGTCGGTGGGGTGAGAGGCAAGAACCATCAAACGATCCTGCACCGCCTGATGAAGCAATTCAGCCGGAACCTCAACCATGTCCGCCCGCCCCACACTCAGGTCCAGCCATTGGTCCCGCAGACTCCGCTTGCCCTCCACCTGAACCGTGTCGACAAAGGGCCTTCCTTGCCAGTAGTCACCATTTGCCGCGAGAGACACCACTCCATTCGTAACCTTGGCGACGCGAAATGGCCCGGTGCCGGATGGCTCTGCGGCATCATGCTGGCGAGCAACCAGGTACATACTGCGGGCCAGCTCGGCCGGCAGCTGCGGCATAGCTGAATCGCCCACAAAAACCAGAGAATTGCCAACCGCAGACAATCCCGTCCACGGACATTGCCTGGCGCAGGATTGCGACAGCGAGACTGCCACGGCCGCGGGTGTCATCGCCGCTCCATCGTGAAACCGTACCCCTGGGCGCAGCCAGAACTGCCAACGATGATTGTCATTTTGCGATTCCCATCGAATGGCTAACCCGGGCAGCAAAACGCCTGAATCATCTAAGCGGGTCAGGCCGTCGAACACAAGTTTACGAGCAATGCCGTCCGGAACCAGCCACGGATCGCCCTGCGTTTCGATCCGGAGAGCGCCGCCGTAGCGCGAACGCGTGCGCGCTACGGCACTCAGCGCAAGGCACACAACCAGACTGCTAATTACAAACGGCCGAAACATTGTAAGCTTCATATTGCACTGGCTGCTCCTTCCGGATAACTACGGTTGCCGTGGCTCCGTCGTTGGTTGGCCACATCGCCATCACCGAACCATCCAAGGGCATCGGACCGCTCACCGGGATCGCTTCCTTCCCTGGAATTTCGTACGCTTTCACACTGTCCGTTGGCGCAGCGCCGGCCGCCGATACAAGCAACAGCGAGCCTTCACCGCAGGTGGAATGGATGCTGACCATGTCGCTCCCCCAGTCTCTCGTGCCCGTTATAGTTCTTGGAACGCCCTTATCGTAGAGGACCACCTGGCCACTGGTTTGGCTGAAGAGTGTCACTGTCCCACCGGATCGCGCATATTCCGCCGCGCTATAGAACGGACCCGGCTCCGTGCCGTAGTCCGGGACCAGCGCCCCGGTGAAATAATTTCGAGTTGGGTTATAAAAGGCGTTCTGCGAAATAATCGGCCATGGGCCACCGCTGTCGGCGCAGGAAACTGCCAATCGTCCATTGCTCTCCGATCCGCCGCAGACCACTCCGGGAACGTAGGCATCGAACAAATGTCCTGAAGCGGCGCTTGTCCCCAGCACAATTCGCCCCCGTGGGTCGCGCGGCAGTGGCCGTGAATGCGCGATGTCGAAAGATTGATCCTTCACCCACGTCCCAGCACTCTGACGATACGTGGTAACCCGCTCCGGCTCCAGGATAACCATCCGGCGCTCATCGCCAACGGAAACAAAATCCACGTCCAGAATGGGCATCTCCTCTGCGAGCAAAAACGTTTTGCGGATGGTGACGCCCGCACTCGATGACGGCGTCGCAGTTGCCGGGAGATCCGTGCTGACCATCACCACTTTCACCTCCGCGCCTTCCTGCACTTCTGCTATCCATAACTCATGTTGCAAATTCTGCGAAAGCGTCACTCGGATCGCTGTCGCAACTTCTGCGCTGCCCGGCGCAGTCACGCCGTAGGACTGCAGATCGCGCTCCAGTGTTCGTCGAATCGCCGCAACCTGATCCGCGGGAATGGAAGAACGATTCTTGATGGTGAGCTTTGCCGGTCCGGGTCCGGCAATCGCGGCGATTTGCTTGGCAAGCTCATCCGCAGGGTTGTCCCAGCTGATCGAAGCACGCGCCGGGACAAGGAGGACCAGGACAAATATCAAGAGAAGTGGCCGTCTATGAGAGATCATTGGCTGCCGCGGATTATAACCCGCATCTGGACTCGCATCTGAACCCTCATGGAGAGAGAGGACTGGCCGCACCGCGCAGTCTGGCCTCCGCCTCTCACCGCGAATGACTGCGGCCGCCGTTTGCCTGCGGGTCTACGCCTTCCTTGCCCGCCGCATTCGCGTCAAAGCCCTTGAACACGTCGTTGGCAAAGAAGAACTTGCCGTCCGAGGGCACCATCATCACCTGAATTTTGTCCGAAAGGCGCTCGGCAATGATCTTGTTGATTAGCAGCGGCGCCTGGTTCAACAGCCTGGCCTCGCCTTGCATGCGCTCAGCATCCGCCGCAGCTGTCACGCGAATCCGGTTCGCTTCCGCGTCGGCCAACAGGTTGCGGCGTTGGAACTCAGCCTTGCTGTCGATAACCTTAGCGTCACCCTCGGCTTCCGCATTCTTGATGGTGGCTTCTTTGCGCGCTTGCGCCTCGAGCCGCGATTGCTCAATCTGTTTCTCTTTCAGCGGCAGTGTAAACTGCATGGCATCGGACTCTCCTTTTGCTTCCATTACCCTGGCTTTTGCGTCGCCTTCGGCTTGTTTGACCTTCCGCGCCGCATCCGCCTCGGCTTCGAGTTCAGCAATGCGTACCTCTTTCTGCTGAATGTCCGTTTGTACCGTGAGCCGGTCGTCTTGTTGTTCTTTCAGCAACAGTTCTTCCAGGCCCTTGGCGTACTCCGGCGGCAATTGAATGTTGCGCAGCATCACCTCTTCCACGATCACACCGTCGGCACTGAGCTTTTTCGTAATGACGGTAGCGGCGCGCTGCCGCACCTCTTCCCGCCTGGTGCTGAAAATCTCACGTACCGTGTAATTCGGCGCAAGCTCGCGCCACGCGCTGGCCACGACCGGGGGAACAATTTCAGACTCGACCGGCTGCGGAAGGTGCAACTGGATGTAATCAAGTTTGCGTGGATCAAGCCGATATCGCACCGTGATTGCCAGCCCCAGGCTGAGGCCTTCCTTCGACTGCACATCCAGGCTGTCAGGCCGCGAGGTCAGGTTGACCTTGGCGCCGTCCTCGACCATCCCCGTAGTGAACAACTTATCGCGCAGATCAAAGGTCTGCAGCTGTTCGACGAGCGGGGTTACAAAGTGGACCCCGGAATAGAGCGTGCCCGGCAAGGTACCACGCGTCTGGCTCACGCGAACGCCGCCCATACCGCTCGGCACAACCACAATGCTGTTGGCGATAAGCAGCGAAACGCATCCGATTGCAATCATCCCGAGAAAAAGCCGCCAACGGAAAGGACGTGGCTGCAGCCTTTCCGCTTCTAGCCCAACCGGCGCGGTCGCATCCTCCAAACGTCGTGCCAGTTGACGACGAAACTGGATCACTAGCCAGAGATCGTAGCCCATCGTTATCAAGGTGGCAGCTATCGACGACCCTGCAACCAGCATCAGTAGGTATTTCAAGGCAAGCATGTGCGTTCCCCCTTCTCTTCTTGCGCCGGGGCGGGTTTCTTAGCCGCGCCCGGCCGCGGAGGGAAGAGCAGTCGTACCAGCCCTCCGAACAGCAACTCTTCACACAACAGCCCGCAGGCCACTGTCAGCACAACCGCCGCTATCGCGCTCAATGCCTCGGCAAATAACTCCACCTTGCACCTCCCTCTGGATGACTCACTGACCAGAAGCGGGATGAACAACAGACTCGGTCCCAAGCGCGATCGCAGCGTCGGAAGTTGCGAAGACTTGCGCCGTCAGGTCGTCCCGCTCCCCAAGGATCAGTACTGTGTCACCCACCCTGGTGTTTGAAAACAGTTCTTCGATATCGGGCCGCGCCATGCGAATGCAACCGTGCGATGCGGCTTTGCCGATCGACTTTGGAACATTCGTTCCGTGAATGCCGTAGCCCTTTTCGCTTAAGCCCATCCAGCGCGTCCCAAGAGGATTGTGCGGTCCCGGCGGCACAACCGAGTTCGCGTGGTAGTAAGTGGGATCGGTAACGCGGTCAACGATAAGAAAGCTGCCCGTCGGACTCGGAGTCGAGTGTGTACCTACGGCGATGGGGTATATCTTCGTCACCGCGCCGTTTTCAACCACTGCCAGCTTGCGATCGGCAATGCTGATCAGAAGCGTGCGTCTGGACTGTGTTTGCGCGTACGAGGAAGCATTCACCAGAAGAAAGATGGTCAGGAACCACGCCGCGAAGGAATTTCGTATGTGTAGGCTGTTTGTCATCGCACACCACGCTCAACTGCATGCGCGATGACACAATGCACCAGAAAGCCCGTTTCTGAGACATTGATAGTAAAAGGCTTAGCCGGGAAGAAAGGCGGTCGAGGCGTGTCCCGAATTACACAGTGTGTTAGCCGTGACACAAGAAGCGGGGGACGGACAAGCTTGAACTGTTCCCGGCAACGGAGGGTGTACAATCCAAGCGAAACGGAGGGTCCATGGAGAATCAACCAAAGTCGCTCGGAAGTTTGGCAATGGACACTGCTCGCGAGTTCTGTCTCAGTCGAAGCATCGCGCTAACAAAGTATGGGGAACTGTTAGGTCGGTTTGGTGACGGCAAGGTCAAGCCAGCCGAACTGAGCGAAGGACTGGTAAAGGCAGGGCTTGAGGATGCGGTGCGCTACGCCCACGACGCTATCAAATTGGGAGGCACGTACGTCGAGTTCCTTTCCAGTTTAACGCGTGCAGCGGATGCTGATGTTGTAGCGAGCATGTCCGATCTCGCTGGACTGAAGCCGAGTAGAGCGACCAAAGGAAACAGGAGCAAGCCCAGGAGGACCCGTCAGGCCACCGCGAAGAAGAAATCGAAAGTGACGGCGTAGCCCTTGGAACCCAATGACCACGGAGCAGAGCGAGGTATTCGCGACTATCTGCCAAAATGCGAACGGGGCCCCCTCGGAGGTGTTGGCAGAAGCTCTTAATCGCTCCGGATTTTGGAAGCTGCTGCATGCACGTTGCAGCCAGACCGCAGTCACGCCGGAACATCTACGTATCGTCATCAAACCCGATCTCCTCGGGTTTGTGGCCGGTTCTCCCGCCGCAACTGACCCGGCGCTTGTGGAGACCCTGATTGATCATCTTCACCAACGTGGCTATCACCAGGTCGCCCTTGTGGCTGCAAGCGACAGCTCGTCGCATTGGACGGAGAACCGCGAAGTCCTCGCGCTGGCCGATCTGCTCGGATACCGTTTCCAAACCTCTGCAGGTCGTTCCTATGATTTCCTCGACCTTGGCGATAATTTGGTCTCGGGAAATTTTCCGCAAGGTACGCTTCTGTGTGGCTCTTCGATATCGAGTTCTTGGGTGGACGCCCATGTAAGGATCGTCTTCTGCAAGAACAAAACGGACGAGAGCGAAGGTTATGCCCTTTGTGTTGAGAGCCTGATAGGTATCTTGCCCTTATCGGACAAAGACTATTTTTACCGGCAGCGTTTCGATCCAGGCATAGTCGCTCTTGAGCTGATGCGCGCGTTTCCGCCAACATTTTCCCTTATTGATGCAGTTATCAGCTGCCATGGCAGTACTGGGGTTCGCGCACCGGTATCCATCTTCACCGGCACCATTATCGCGTCTTCCGATCCGGTGCTGGCGGATTTTACCGGGGCCCTGAAGATGGGAGTTGATCCGTATCAATCGCGAGTGAATGCGCGGGTCATGTCGTCACTTGGTTTACCTCACCGCTACCGAATCAAGGGTAACCTGAGTGTATATCGAGGTTGGCGTGCAGTACATCCTGCAGTTCTCGACTCTGCCCGCAAGCGCGACACCTCGGTGGATCTCGCCCGAACTGTCAAACCCTGGCTTCAGCAAGCCGACGCCGCCAGCTTCCCTCTCAAGAACCCCATAGATGCTCGCCTTCACGATTTGTTGGCTGGCCGTTTCGCGAACATTGACCAGGACCCTGGTGAGCTCGCATTGTATGTGCTCATAAACTACTTTCTCAGCATCGTTTTTGATTCTACGCAAAAGTACCGGGTGATCAGCGATAAAGATCAAATCAGACGTAGGCAGGTGCCGCTCGGAATAGATGCGTTCGCCATCGACAGGGCGGAATACGAGGCCGCTTTGCCCGAGTTGCTTCAGCTGAGAGAAACATTGCGTGGGTTAAAGCCCGAGGCCAACGGCTTGCGTTGGAGGTACGTCAATCGAGCGGTGATCTTCGAGATAAGACAAACCTTTCCCGTACCTTTCCATGAGTTCATCTCCGCAATTGACGTGGCGAAGACGATACAGTTCATGAACGACTACCTCGGAGGTACGATCGTCCAGGTAGCGAGGGACACACAAGGCCGAGTGACTCACCAGGCGGAACGCAACGTTTATTTACCACAGCCGAACTATCTAGCGCTCTCGGGCGGAGACGTCATCGATGTGAGCAAATTGGAATTTGTGGAGTACTCAGCCGATCAGCATCGCATGTGCTGGAAGACAATCTTCAGCGAGAACGCTTCTGCTGACTATGACGACGGGATGGTGACGTTTGCTCGCGAGGGCGATCAAACCAGTGTGACCATCTTTGGCCGGCAACTCTTCACGTTGCCGGCCTTATGGCAAGCAATCAACCTGGACCTCGTTCCATCGTTGAAAAGGCGGCTCGTTTCCGAAGCATATCAAACGTTTTTTCAGCGGACTTTTTCCAATTTCGAGGCATTGCTCGAAGGGCGGGACATCTTTATCGGTTCAGCCTGGCACCATCCGGAAAATGAGGGCACGGAACCGTACCCGGTTGAGGTGGGCGGAAAGAGAATTGCCGAACTCTTCGAGAAATTTGCTTCGCCGATCGTGCAGGCGATTCAGGGAAGATCGGAACGCCGGCCGGCACCGGTTGATGCAATGGGGTTCAGACATTTCGGTGCACAGACAAATGGACAATCTTCCGTCGAAGTAACGCCTGGTGAATCTGAAACAGCGGTTTCACCACCCTTCGCTGAATTCCTATCGGAGCTTACAGAAGCAGTCATTCGCGATATCAACGCGGCAGCGTCAAAACCACATCGAGACTCGAATTGAAAGCCTTTGTGACTGGAGGGACAGGGCTGGTGGGCTCCCACATCGTACGCGCTCTTCTTGCCGAAGGTTACCGTGTTCGTGTTGGCATTCGGCCTTCAAGCGATCTAAGCGCAATTGCGGGACTGCCCATCGAGACGATCCTGGCTGATGTACTAGACCGGAAAACGCTAAGAAACGCAGTCGCAGGCTGCGATGTCATCTTTCATGCGGCTGCAAATTTCTCCTACTGGGGGC
>Ga0302325_10002142_pt1 | contig 48642 bp, 41 predicted proteins | sample Palsa_T0_2_FD_201948 | JGI IMG/M metagenome (GOLD analysis project Ga0302325, IMG submission 201948) | Peat permafrost microbial communities from Stordalen Mire near Abisko, Sweden - Palsa_T0_2 | ecosystem: Environmental > Terrestrial > Soil > Palsa > Peat permafrost | place: Sweden: Abisko...
TCGAAGTCATTCGCCACGTGTCGCCTTTGCTCCACACTCCGCTGATGTCATTGACCAACGCGCTCGATGCCATCGCGGTTGTGGGCGCGATTGTGCTGGTGGGTGAGCGAAAAAGCACATTCGCCACAGTTCTCGGCGTAATCGCCATCGTTGCCGCTACCAGCAATGTGGTCGGCGGATTTTTCATTACCGATCGCATGCTGAAGATGTTCAAGAGCAGCCGCCCGAACAAGTAGTTGGCTGGGCGAGAGATTGAATAACCCATCTTGAATAACCCATGAACGAACTCGCCGGAAGCCAGTACGTCATCGAAGTCATCTACCTGATCGCCAGCGCCCTATTCATCTTTTCGCTGAAGTGGATGAGTTCGCCGGCCACCGCTCGCCACGGCATCTGGGCGGGCGAAATCGGCATGCTGCTGGCCATCGCCGGCACTCTGCTGCATCACGGCATCATCGATTACAAATGGATCGCGGTCGGCCTGGTTCTGGGCAGCGGTATCGGCATCCCGCTGGGCATGGTGCAGATGACGGCGGTTCCACAGCGAACCGCACTCAGCCATGCCTTTGGCGCTCTCTGCGTCACTCTGGTCGGCACGGCAGAATTTTACCTGCGCACCCCGAATGTCCCGAAGTTCATGATGTCAGTCCTCTCCATGGAAGTGATTCTCGGAGGCCTGACTTTTACCGGCAGTTTGATGGCGGCGGGAAAGTTGCAGGAAATCCTACCGCAGCGTCCCATCACTTACAAGGGACAGAACCTCGTGAACTTCCTGCTGTTCGCCGTCGCCGTCGGCAGCGCCGTCTATCTTGTGCTGCATCCGGAAGCCAGGCAATTCTTTCCCTTGATCGTAGGCGTTTCCTTGATCTTCGGCATTTTGCTGGTGATTCCGATCGGCGGCGCCGATATGCCGACGGTCATCTCACTGCTGAATGGCTATGCCGGCTTGTCCGCGGCGGCCATGGGATTCGTTCTCCAGAACAAGCTGCTGATCATTGCCGGCGCGCTCGACGGTTCCTCCGGACTCATTCTTTCGGTGATCATGTCGAAGGCCATGAACCGGTCGTTCTCCAATGTCCTGTTCGGCGCATTCGGCCAGGTGCAGGCCGCTGCCGCCGGTGGCGCGGAAGCGAAGCCGGTGCGCAGCGCCACGCCCGAAGAAGCCGCCGCGATTCTCTCCGCCGCAAACAAGGTGGTCATCGTGCCCGGCTACGGAATGGCAGTGGCGCAGGCGCAGCACAAAGTTCGCGAACTCTATGACATCCTCAGCAAGCAGGGAGTCGAGGTTCGCTTCGCCATCCATCCCGTCGCCGGTCGCATGCCCGGCCACATGAACGTGCTGCTAGCCGAAGCCGACATTCCCTACGACCGCCTCATTGAAATGGACGACATCAACGGCGACTTCCCGCAAACCGACGTGGCACTGGTGATCGGCGCCAACGATGTCACCAACCCCGCTGCCCGCACCGATCAGACCAGCCCCATCTTCGGCATGCCCATTCTCGACGTCGATAAAGCCCACACCGTCATGGTGATCAAGCGCAGCATGAGCCCCGGTTTCGCCGGCATCGACAACCCGCTTTACTATCTCGATAACACCTTGATGCTCTTCGGTGACGCCAAACAATTTGTGGGAGCGATCGTGAGGGAACTGAGCGGGGGCCACTAAGAGGTGGTTGTGGCGAATTCTCATTGGATAGGGAAGACCGTTGTCTCTCACGCTGGTACTGGCGGCCCCAGCAGCCGTGCTCCTTCGAAGCGTCTGGCGGACTTCGCATCACGAGACTCTTTCCGTGGACAACGAGAGCCGGGCTCTTGATAGCAGCCGTTTTCTTCCTCGGCTACTTTGCTTGGGGCCTAAATGTCATGCTCGGATGATCGACAGGTGTACTTCTGCTGTGGCCATTTGCCGGACTCGGGCTATCGATTGTCGGGTTTGTCCTTGGGGCCTTTGGAGAACGCGGGCAGAGATTTAAGTTCCTCGCTGCATATGCGCTTCTTCTAGCCTTCTCGCTCTCTTCAATCGTCATGCCCAACTAGCGAGCGTTTGACCCCCGTGCCAAACTGTGATATCGTGATATCACTATGGCGCAGTTAGTAGTTCGCAATCTCGAAAATGAGGTTAAGGTGTGTCTCCAGCGTCGCGCCCGGCGCAACGGCCGCAGCATGGAGGAAGAAGTACGCGACATTTTGCGCGCCGCAGTTCACAAGGAGGATAACGCTCCTGTCGGCGGCCTAGGGACGGAGCTTTCCAACCTCTTTCCCAAGAGCGGGCCAGATTTTGTGATCGAAGAATTCCACGGAGATGATCTGGACCCCCCCACCTTCGACGAATGATCATCCTCGATAGTAATGTTCTCTCCGAACTGATGCGCCCTAAGCCGGAGGCAAGAGTAATCGCCTGGCTCGATCGACAGCCTCAGACTTCGATTTGGACGACAGCAGTTACGGTCTTCGAAATACGCTACGGATTGCAGAGTATGGCGACTGGAAGACGGCGCAATCTCTACACCCAAGCCTTCGAGAGATTGCTGGACGGAATTGACCATCGCATTGCGCCGTTTGAGAGTGAAGCCGCACACCATGCAAGCGCTTTGATGGCGTCGCGAAGGATTCACGGCCGTCCTCGCGAACTGCGCGACACGATGATTGCCGGAATTGTTCTAGCCCGCCACGCCATACTGGCGACGCGCAACACTTCGCACTTTGCTGATGTCTCAACCACCGTCGTTGATCCCTGGACCGCCTCCTGACCGCACGATCAACGGCCCGCGTGATATTCTATCAACTACCAGCTGCGTACCGTTTTGGCGGAAATTCCCCGCAGTTCCTGAGTTAAGTTCGTCCGAAGAAGCTTCCCCGAAGAAGCCCGGAAAAAGAGAACCACAAAGCATGCTTTCAGTCAGCAATGTTTCCATGCGCTTCGGCGCGAAAATACTATTTGATGAAGTCTCCACCGCGTTCACCGCGGGAAAGCGCTATGGCCTGACCGGACCCAACGGGGCGGGCAAGTCCACATTCATGAAGTTGTTGAGCGGCGAAATCGAGCCGCAAAAAGGGACCGTCGTGCGGCCGCGAAAGATCGGCGTTTTGTCTCAGGACCAGTTCGCCTTTGACGCGTTCACCGCGATCGACACGGTCATCATGGGCAACAAGCGGCTGTGGGCGGCGATGCAGGAGCGCGATGCCATCTACGCCCAACCCGAAATGACCGACGAAGACGGCATGAAGCTGGGCGAACTGGAAGGCATTGTGGGCGAAGAAGATGGCTATACCGCGGAGAGCGACGCCGCCATCTTGCTGCAGGGCCTCGACATCCCCGACGAAGCCCATTCGCGAAAAATGGGCGAACTGCAAGGTGGGCAGAAGGTGCGCGTGCTGCTGGCGCAGGCGCTGTTTGGCCATCCCCAAGCGTTGCTGCTGGACGAGCCGACCAACAATTTGGATCTGGATTCGATCCACTGGCTGCAGGGATTTCTCAACGCCTACGACGGCGTGGTGATCGCTATCTCGCACGACCGCCACTTTCTCAACAGCATCTGCACTCACATCGCCGACATCGATTACGAGACCATCATCACCTACACCGGATCGTACGACGAAATGGTGCTGGCCAAGACACAGGTGCGCTCGCAAATTGAATCGCAGAACGCGCAGCGCGAAAAGAAAATCTCCCAGCTGAACGAATTCATCGCCCGCTTCGCCGCGGGCACGCGCTCCAGCCAAGTCCAGTCGCGCCGCAAGGAAGTCGAACGGCTGCAGGTTACGGAACTTGCCAAGTCGAACATCCAGCGCCCTTACATCAAGTTCGAGCAGAAGCGTCCATCGGGCAAGCACGTTTTGGAAGTCGAGCGCTTGAGCAAAGCTTACGACGACAAAAAAGTGATTCGCGATTTTACCGCCGGCATCACGCGCGGCGAACGAGTCGCATTGATGGGACGGAACGGCGCAGGGAAGACAACTTTGGTGAACGCGCTGCTGGCAAACTCTCCGACCACACCCGAAGCCGAATTGCGCAAGACCAGCGGCTACGACGGTCCGTTCGTGGACTCAGGAAAGGTGATCTGGGGTCACGAAGCCTCCATCGGATACTTCGCCCAGGACCACCGCAGCCTGATTGAAGGTGGCACGACCGTGCTCGAGTGGCTGCACCAGTGGAATCCCGCGGCGGTGAGCGAGGAGATCCGCGGCCTGCTGGGGCAGATGCTGTTTGCCCGCGAGGAAGCGACGAAATCCACCAGCGTTCTTTCCGGCGGCGAAGCGGCGCGGCTGCTCTTCTGCAAGCTCATGTTGCAGAAGCCGAATGTGCTGGTGCTCGACGAGCCCACGAACCATCTGGACCTCGAAGCCATCAATGCCCTCAATATTTCTCTCCAGCGCTATCCGGGGACGGTGTTTCTCGTGACCCACGATCATGACTTGATCGACGAAGTTGCGACCCGCATCTGGCACTTCGAGAGCGATCACAAGATCACAGACTTCAAGGGCACGTACGAGGAATATCAGGCGGCAGTCGCGGTGTAACGCAGGATTCCTCGCCGCGTTCCGAATGACAAAGCCGCATACAGACCATGTGGGGACAGCCGCCCTCGGCTGCACCATTCCCACTGCATGTAAATCAACCAGGTTCTCCACAGATATCCACAACCGTTTCCTGTTGCGTTTACCGTCGCAAGTTACGGATAATGGCGTCACAGCGTTCTTGCTGTGTGAACCACGCACGCGAGAGGTTGGGCCGTAGTGTATAACCGAGCGGATTTGCTTAGGATTCTTCGCCTCACGCCTCGCCAGTTGGCGAACTGGGAGCGTGCCGGGCTGATTGCTGCGTCTCCCTCCTACTCTTTTGCCGACTTGCTGAAGGTCAAGAAGGTTCGTGACCTGTGCGCCATGCGGGTGCGGCCGGCGGTAATTCGCGAATCGCTTGAAGCGATGCAGAAGCAGGCGGCTGGCATGCAAAATCCGCTGCTCGAAGCCGGAGCTTCCTCCACCAGCAAGCATCGGGTTGCGTTCCGTCATGAAGGCAGGCTGCTCGAGCCCATCGCAGGACAATTTGTGATGGACTTCGCAACCCGGGAAAAAGTGGTCACCAGCACCCCCCTCCCATCTGCCGACGCCGCTCCCCGCGAGGACGATGCCGCGGTCTGGTTTGCCCGTGGCATCACCCTGGAAGAAGATCCGGCCACGCAGTCGGAAGCGTTGGCCGCCTATCTCAAGGTGCTCGATTTTCAGCCCAGCCATGCGGCCGCTCACATCAACCTGGGAACGCTTTACTACAATCGCCAGGATTTCGCTGCGGCCGAAAAACACTATCGCGCCGCCTTGCAAGCCGACTCTCGCTACGCTCTCGCCTATTTTGATCTGGGTAACGTGCTGGACGAAACCGGGCGCGTGCAAGAGGGCATCCAGACCTACAAGATGGCGATCCAACTCGCCCCCACCTACGCCGATGCGCACTACAACCTCGCGCTCGCCTACGAAAAAACCCGTGAGCCGCGCAAGGCCCTGAAACACTGGCAGGCCTACATCAAGCTCGATACCACCGGCCCCTGGTCGGTGCACGCCCGCAACCAGATCCGCCGCATCCTGCAGGCGGATACTCTGAAACTGGTGCACTCGAGGCGCCGCTAAACCACACTCCCGGGGATGCAAGGGTGCTAAGATTAGCGGTTTGCTCTTACTCGTCTGAGGTGTTTTATGCCCGAGACCACTCTGCAATCAGCCCCTCCCACGCCCCTGACCGCGTTCGCCGAAGACGAAGTTCTTTTCCGCGATAACGTTCGCCAGTTTGCTGCCGATAAGATTCGGCCCCTGGTCAAAGAAATGGACGAGAAAGGCGTCTTCGAAAAGGATCTCATCCATGAATTCTTCCAGCTCGGGCTGATGGGGATCGAAATTCCCGAACAATACGGCGGAGGCGGAGCCAAGTTCTTTGAGGCGATTCTCGCGGTGGAAGAACTGTCGCGCGTGGATGCCTCCGCTGGCGTGATCGTCGATGTGCAGAATACGCTGGTCAACAACGCGCTACTGCGCTGGGGCAGCGCGGAGCAGAAGAAGCGCTATCTGCCGAAGATGGCGGCTGACACGGTTGGCGCCTATGCCTTGAGCGAGGCCGGTTCCGGCTCCGACGCTTTTGGCTTGCAGACGCGCGCCGAACTCAAGGCCAGCGATTACGTCCTCAACGGCCGCAAGCTCTGGATTACCAACGCCAAGGAAGCCGGCCTATTCGTCCTGTTCGCCACGCTCGATCCCGCCGCCGGATACAAAGGTATCACTGCATTTCTCATCGAGAAGAACTTCCCTGGATTCAGCGTCGGCAAGAAGGAAGACAAGCTGGGAATCCGAGCCTCGTCGACCTGCGAACTGATTCTTGAAGACTGCCACGTTCCCACCGAGAACGTACTGGGCGAGCCGGGGAAGGGCTACAAGATTGCCATCGAGACCTTGAACGAGGGTCGCATCGGCATTGGCGCACAGATGATCGGTCTGGCCAGCGGGGCCTGGGAATTTGCCGCGAAGTATGCCACGGAACGCAAACAATTTGGCAAGGCCATCGCTGAATTTCAGGGCATCCAGTTTCAGCTTGCGCAAATGGCAACCGAGATCGAAGCCGCGCGCCTCATGGTGTACAACGCCGCACGCATGAAAGACTCGGGAATAAACTTCGTGAAAGAAGCCGCTATGACCAAGCTCTTCGCCTCGCAGGTGGCCGAGCGCGTAACTTCGCTGGCCATCGAAATTTACGGCGGCTACGGGTTTACCAAAGATTATCCCGTCGAAAAATATTGGCGGGATGCCAAGATTGGCAAGATCTACGAGGGCACGTCCAACATGCAACTTGCCACCATCGCCAAGCTTTTGTTGAGCGGTAAGTGAACCGCAGCAAGCGAACAGCATGACCAGCGTTTCGAGTGAGACTCAGGTTTCGCCCTGCTGCCATCTGCAGCATCTTGCGTAGAACCGCGCCCGGCGCGGCTTTCCGCTGCTCCCCCCCAAAATCGCCAACAGCACCCATGCTCTTTATGTGCATTGAGTTGCACTTGGATGCCAAACCCGGGATTCGCTCGCTCGCCCTAACCTTAGTCCTTTCAGTGCATTCCGGTAACTCTCGCCATTGGAGGCCTAGCTGCAATCTCCATACTACCTGCCGTAAAGGCCGGGGGGTGCCTCTTGACGATTTTGTTCGCGAACACAGCGGAGACCGCGATCCCGGTCCCCAGGAAAAAGCGAAGCCTGCTTCCGCTGCTCACACTCCTGTTCCTGATTTCCTACGGTCTTATGACCATGCTGATCGTGGAGCAGGGCGCGACCATACAAGCGCAAGAAAATCTGATTAAGATTTTGCTCCCCGATAGCCGGGAGTTATGGGCACTCAAAGGTAAGGCGATCGGCGAGAAACAACGCGCACAGGCTCCGTCGACCCCGGGGCACGCACCAGCCGGCCAGACTCCATCGGCTCAGACTCCGTCGACCCAAACTCCGTCCACCCAGGCAGCACCGCAACACCGTTCACCGAGCGCCGGTGGTAGGACCCAGAGGCCCGAGACCCAGCTTCCGTCCACCCCGGCTTCGGACTTGGTAGATCATCGTCGCGCGTTAGTCACGATTTGAAGATCACGACTCGAAGCCCCGGTTCTGGTAACACGTGGGAAACGAAGTGTTCGAAACAATAAGTTGGAAATAAATATGAAGGCCTTGACCCTAGCCTTGTTGTTCAGCTTGGCCGCCCCGAAACCGGCGCAGCCGGTTCGCCGGCCCTTCGGCGCCCCCGATCAGCGCCCTAGCAAGGGTCGCTGGTATTTTGCCGCCAGCGGCCACGCCGTTTACTGTTACGGTCCGGTGATGACCTTGCCTCAGGCCAACGGCGATCTGCAGAAAGTCGCAACCTTCTGCCGCGATGGCAGAGCTGTAGTTCCGCTCAAGGACTAACCTTCGTTCGATCCCATCCAAATTCTGTCTGCATCCAAGCTGCTTGCTTTCCGATGTTCTTGTTAAACTGACCAGGGATGCCTGAACTTCCTGAAGTTGAGACCATCGCTCGCGGACTAGACAGGCGAGTTTCCGGCGACGTGATTGAATCCATCTGGCTGGGCGAAAAGCCTGAACCGCTGAAGTCTCCCGCTACCGAAATCACCGCCGCCCTCGAGAGCAGCCGCATCGCGACCGTCCGGCGCGTGGGCAAGCATATTGTTTTTGACTTGGAGCAGGATGAAGCGGGGCGGGCGCCCTCGCCCGCGAAGAGCAAAAAGCTTAAACTGCCGCGCCGGGATTCTGTTGGGAAAGAACCTCCAGCTTCGTCGGACCCCCCGACGGAGTCGGATAAGATCTCCGCTCGCTCCACTCAAACGCAGTGGATCGTCCACCTCGGTATGACCGGCCGCCTGCAGGTCTGCGAACCGCAATCAGAAATCCTTAACCATACCCACGCGATCTTGAAGTTGGCGTCGGGAAGGGAACTGCGGTTTGTCGATCCACGTCGCTTCGGACGGTTAAGCGTTGCCCGAACCGGCGGCTTTGATGCCGGCGGTGTGGAGCCATTGGAAGTCGATCTCGATCGCTTTATCGTGTTGTTTCGCGGCCGCAAAACTCCCATCAAGAGCGCGCTGCTTAACCAGAAACTGCTGCGCGGCGTGGGCAACATTTATGCGGATGAATCTCTGTTCCGCGCGGGAATTCGGCCGCGCCGTCGCGCATCCAGCATTACTCGCGAACAATTCGCCAAGCTGCTCGCGTCGGTGAAGGAAGTTCTTAAGGAAGCGATTACCGCCGGGGGCTCATCCATTTCAGATTATGTAGACGCCAACGGTGACGAAGGCTTCTTCCAATTGCAGCACCGCGTCTACGGGCGCGAAGGCCAGCCATGCCTGGCCTGCAAGACTCCCGTCAAGCGCATTGTGATCGCCGGACGCAGCAGCCACTATTGCCCGAAATGCCAGAAGTGAGGCACCAATTCCAATTGTCGAATTCCGCTGGCCAGCCAAAAATTCCTTTCAAAAATGCGTCCCGTCTCTAACGACGCTAAGCCCCGCGCTTTGCCGAGCGGGTCGAGGGATCTCGCGTGCAATGCCCCGCGCCCAGCCTCAAGCTCATCCCCGGCGACGATTGCGCTCCGTCGCAGTTCTGATAATCTTTTCCTCCATGCCTGATTTCTCCATCGGAGTCGATCTCGGTGGTACCAACCTGCGCATCGCCGCCATCAGCGGCGAGGGCGAGCTCCTGGAGAAAATTACCCTGGCCACCAAACTCGCCTTGGGCCGCGACCACGTCATCGACGAAATGTGCGATGCGATTCGGCAATTGGCCGTCAAGTACAAGGGAACAGGAAATTTTATCGGCGCCGGCATCGGCGTTCCCGGACTCATGGATATGCAAACCGGAACGGTACGCAAAGCCGCCAATCTTCCGGGGTGGGAGAACTATCCGGTGCGAGCCGAAATCGAGCGTCGCCTGGGGCTCCCGAAAAACGCCGCCCGCATCGTGCTCGAGAACGACGCGCGCGTCGCCGCCCTCGGCGAACAATGGCTGGGTGCCGCGCGCGGCGTCGAGAATGTGGCGGTGGTCACTCTGGGCACCGGGATCGGTGGCGGCATCGTGCTCGCTGGAAAAATCTGGCACGGTATGAACGGCATGGCGGGTGAGTTCGGGCACGTTACCCTCGAACCGGATGGGATTCCGTGTGGCTGCGGGAATCGCGGATGCGCCGAACAGTATGCCTCCGCCAGCGCCATTCTGCGCCTGGCCCGCGAAGCAATCGCCGGCGGCGAGGCGCCATCCTTGGCCCAGGCCGCATCGTCCGATGCGGAATTTGGCGCGAAGTCGATCTACAATCTGGCCGTCCAAGGAGATGAGCCGGCCCGCCGCATCTTCCATAGTTTTGGCCGCTACCTTGGCATCATGCTCGCCGGCGCAATCAATATACTCAACCTCGATATGTTCGTCATCGGAGGAGGCGTGTCGAGCGCGTGGGACGCTTACGCGCCCACCATGTTCTCCGAACTGCGGCAGCGGTCGATTGTATATGCGGCCACAGCTTCCACTGATCCATTGGCGAAACAGTCTCCGGCAACAGACGATAGCGTTAAGGCTGCAACCGGCATGAGCACGGATCGTAAGACCATCATCACCACGGCTCTGCTCGGGAGCGATGCCGGTCTCTATGGGGCCGCACGCGCGGCAGTGCCGGCGGTCTAAATTCAGATCGCAAAAGGAACTTCACGATGCCGCAGCACAAATTCAAAGTGAAGTTGCTTGGCCAGCCCGGCTCGGCGGTCGCCGCTCTCAAACCTCCCTTTGACGTCGTCGAAGTTTTCCAGCGCCAAGGTCGCGTGCCGGTCAAAGGCACCATCAACGGATTTCCTTTTCGCAGTTCGCTGATGAATATGGGCGGCGGGCACATGATGGCGGTCAACGCAGAATTGCGTGCCGGCGGTCGTTGCAAGGCCGGTGATACCGTCAGCGTGGTTCTCGAACTCGACGCGGCAGAACGGAAGATCGAATTGCCAGCGTACTTGAAGAAGATCATCGACAGCGACGCAAAAGCCAGGGACTTCTGGCCCAAGCTGTCGTTCACCCATCAAAAAGAATATGTGCGTGGAATCGAAGGCGCCAAACGGCCGGAGACCCGGGAAAAACGCATTGCCGCCATGATGGTCGGGCTCCGCAAGAATCAACGGAAGAAATAATCTACGTATGCATGCCGGCCGAAGAGGCGGATCGTATCCGTCCGGTCGCTCGCAAAAAGAGCTGGTTCTGCTCCGGCTTGCCAATCGTCACGCGAATGCAGTTCGGTGCACCCCAGGATGCCAGAGGCCGCACCGCCACGCCTTCATCCTGCAGGCGCTTGGCGAAAGTCGAGGCATCCTCTCCCAGGTCGCAGAATAAAAAATTCGCCGAGGTCGGAACCACGCGATACCCCAGCCCCGACAATCGTTCGGTGAGAATTCGCGATTGCATGGCATTATTCTCCACCACGCGCTCAACGTGATCGCGGTCGTCGAGCGCCGCCAACGCCGCGGCCTCCGCCACCGACGACACGGAAAATGTATTGCGCATGCGCGCGCAGTAACCCAACAATTCCGCTGGACCCATGCCGTATCCCACCCGCAAGCCGGCGAGCCCTTGCGCCTTGGAAAAGGTTCGCAGCACCACCACGCTCGCGCCCTGGCGAACATAATCTAGTGAATTCGAATAACTAACCCGACGCAACGCCGCGAAGTGCATCGCGAATTCGTAGTAAGCCTCGTCGAGAGCTACTACCACGTGACCGGGAACCTGCGCCAGAAAGCTCTGCACCACCGCCGCTTCGAGCGCGGTGCCAGTGGGATTGTTGGGGTTCGCCAGGAAAACGATGCGCGTATTCGGGTCGATCGCCGCCAGAATTGAATCCAGATCGAAGCTGGCTTGGTCTTTGCTCATGGGCGCTTCGATCAGACGCGCACCGGCAGCCTGCACGACCATCGCATACACGATGAACGACCGCTCGCTGGTCACCGCGTTGAGCCCCGGCCCGAGCAGCGTCTGGCAGAGCAAGCCCAACATGGCGGTCGACCCCGCGGTCACCAGCACCTGCTCCGGCGGCAGCTCATGATGCGCCGCCAGCCTTCGCCGCAGTTGACTGCAATCGTCGTCCGGATAAAGATTCGCCGCTTTCAGCGCTTCTCTCATGGCTTCGATCGCGCGTTCCGAAGGTCCGAACGGACTCTCGTTGGAATCGAGTTTGATGAACTGCGGTCCACGCTCCCGCATCGCGCCGGCGAAAGTTTCCGACCCCATGTCGCGAGCCGGCTTCGACACCATGTCAAAAAAACGGCTCATGCGTGCCGCTCATCCTGACTGGCGGTTTTGGTTTGCGTCATCGGTCTGTTGCAGGCGGTTCGCAGGCGATCGACTTCTTGCACCGTCAGGGGGCGGAATTGTCCGGGCGGAATGTCCAGCGTGAGCGGCCCATACCTCACGCGCTTGATCTTCTCCACGTGATGCCCGACTTTTTCAAACATGCGGCGAATCTCGCGATTGCGGCCCTCGATCAGAGTCACTTCATACCAGGGATTGGTGGCTTCTTTGATCAGTCGAACGCCTGCGGGCGCGGTCCGCACCCGGCGTCCATCCTCGGTGGCGATCGAAACTCCGCCGCGCAACTTCTCCAACGCTTCGTTGCTCGGGGCCCCTGCAATTTTCACCACGTACGTTTTAGGCACCTGCGACGCCGCCTTCATCAGTTTGTTCGCGAGCGCCCCGTCATTGGTCAAAAGCAGCAAGCCCTCGCTGGCATAATCCAGCCGGCCCACCGGATAGACGCGCTTCTTCACGCCGCGGATCAGTTGCATCACCGTCGGCCGGTTTTCCGGATCGCTCACCGTGGTAACGTAGCCCTTGGGCTTATTCAGCAACAGATAGACGTGCAGTTGCGCGGATTGCAGCAGCTTTCCATTCACGCGAATGTGATCGGTGTCCGGGTCCGCTTTGCTGCCCAGTTCCGTGACCACATTTCCGTTTACCTTCACGTGGCCCGCGCTGATCAGTTCTTCGGCTTTGCGGCGGGAAGCGATCCCGGCGGCGGCAATAATTTTTTGCAGGCGTTCGGTGGGCATGTGTGTGATTTTCTGATTGCGCCTTGAAAAGGGCGCGGCTTTCCGGCCGCACCCTGAGGTCCAACATTTTAAATCGCGCCTTTGGTAGCGGACCTGCCGCTATTCCTTCTGCGCAGCCGGTTCGGCGATCTCTTCCGCCTGTGAAGATTCGGCCCCGGGCGCTTGCGCCGCATCTTCCGCAACCATCATCTCGCCCTGAAACGATTCCGCCACCAACTTCTCGAACTCCTCCATACTCGGCAGCTCGCTGACATCCTTTAAGCCAAAGCGCATCAGGAATTCTTTGGTCGTCTTGTAGAGAATTGGTCTTCCGATCACCTGCTTGCGTCCCGCCGTAGTGATCAGTTTGCGATCGAGCAAAGTGGCAATCACTCCACCCGAATCCACCCCGCGAATCTCGTTGATCTCCGGCACGGTCGCGGGCTGTTTATAAGCAATCACGGCCAGAGTCTCCAGCGCGGGCAGCGACAGCCGGATCGGCGGTTTCAGACTCTTCGCAAAAGTGCGCACCATCTCGTGCTGTTCCGGCTTGGTCGACATCCGGTAGCCGCCAGCCACCTGACGAATTTCGATGCCATGGTCCGGCCCGCCGTATTCGCCGGTCAATTCCTCCAGGCAACCGCGAACGCGTGATCTCACCTGAGCCTCATCGGCCGCCCCGCCCGCAAGAACACTCTCCTTGACGAGCTGCGTGATCTGCTCCAGCGTGATCGGAGCCTCCGCCGCATAAATAATGGCTTCGAGTTGAGCTCTTAGACTCATAGTAAAACAACGGCCACGGGCCAGCTAACGCCAGTCATCGCGCACAGCGGCTTGCTCGCTCATGACGGCATCGAACCCAACGTGTTTCCTCACCGCGATTTCACCGAACATCTGATCCTGCCGGACCTGAATCGCCTGCAGCCGCACCATTTCGAGCAACGCCAGAAACATGCACACCAATGCCTGCCGCGAAGGCACGCGCAAAAGGAGTTGCTTCAGCCGGATCGGCCGCGACTCCAGCGCCAGACGCCGTCGCAGATAGTCGATCATCTGGCCCACCGTCACGGTTTCCTCATCCACATTCATCACGGGCCGGGTGCGCACCCGTTCCAGAATTTGCCGGAACGTCTTCACCAGATCGATCACATCCGCCGCCATCTCCGGCTCCGTGCCCTCGTCATCCATAAATTCTTTCAACGCCGGATTGCTGAGCACCGCATCTTCAATCTGCTGCTTCTGCAAGAGCATCTGCGCCGCAGACTTAAATTTCTCATGCTCCAGCAGCCGGCTCACCAGTTCGGTGCGCGGATCTTCCAACTCTTCCGCCTTGGCTGAGGGATCGCGCGGCAGCAGCATCTTCGATTTGATGTGGATCAGCACCGCAGCCATATAAATAAAGTCAGCCGCGACATTCACATCGAGCTCGCGGATCTTTTCCACGTAGGCCAGATATTGCGCCGTAATGCGCGCAATCGGAATGTCGTAAATATCGATATCCTGCTTGCGAATCAGATCCAGCAGCAAGTCCAGCGGCCCCTCATAAACGTCGGCCACCGAAACCGCGAACGGAGAATCACTCTCTTCTTGTGCTTTTTCCTGTCGCGCCGGCTTGTCCACCGACTCCTGATTGGTTCGTGCCGCCCCGGAACGATTCGCAACCACGAATGGGAGAGCCTGCGGCACGCTGTCGGTGTCCGCGCTGGCAGCGATTCGATCTTCCATGCTACTTCCCATGACTCGCCTCCATTTGATCGTAGGCCAGCGACATGCCCATGGCCTCGCGCACGTCGTCCATGGTCTCGGCCGCAGCCTTGCGCGCCCGTTCCGTTCCGTCCTCCAGAATATCCCAAGCCAGCCGCGGATTCTCCTCGAATTTCTTGCGCCGCTCCTGCATCGGACGCAGCAGCTTCACCAGCGCATCTGCAGCCCAGCTTTTACATTCGATGCAGCCAATGCCCGCCGACCGGCAGCCGGTATTCACTTTCTCCATCGTAGCCCGATCGCTGAAGATCTTGTGCAGATCGCCCACCGGGCAAACATCCGGATTTCCGGGATCGCTGCGCCGCACCCGCGCTGGGTCGGTCACCATGGTCTTCAACTTTTGTCGCACCACCGGCTCCGGATCGGTCAGCAAAATCGTATTCCCATACGATTTCGACATCTTGCGCCCATCCGTTCCCGGAAGTTTTGGCGCGATCGTCAGCAGCGACTGCGGCTCGGGGAAGATTTCTCCACGCTGTCCGTAAAAGCCATTGAACCTGCGCGCAATCTCGCGCGTCAGTTCCACGTGCGCTACCTGGTCTTCGCCAACTGGAACCACGTCCGCCTTGTAAATCAAAATGTCGGCCGACTGCAGCACCGGATAGCCCAGAAAGCCGTACGTTCCCAAATCTTTATCCTTGATGTTCTCCCGCTGTTCCTTGTAGGTCGGAACCCGCTCCAGCCAACCGAGCGGCGTGATCATGGAAAACAGCAGATGAAGCTCGGCATGCGCCGGAACGTGCGATTGAATGAAGATCACCGACTTTTCCGGATCGAGCCCCGCCGCCAGCCAGTCGAGCGCGACCTCCAGCGAATTCTCTTTTATACGCGAGGTGTCGGCATAATCCGTGGTAAGCGCATGCCAGTCCGCCACTTCAAAAAAGCATTCATACTCATCCTGCATGTGCACCCAATTATCGAGCGCCCCAACATAATTCCCCAGGTGCAGTTTTCCAGTCGAGCGCATGCCGCTGAGTACGCGCTTACGCAACTTGGTCGAAGTTGTCATCTGTTATTGACGGATCGTAACTGGGCACAAACGCAAGCCCGGCGCCCACATTCACAGGTTGCAGCATCATGCGAGGGTAGTGTCGATACTACCACGCACGGCGCGGATTTCGCTGTCGTACGCAGGGCCGGCAATGCTTTATAATTCGCCCTCCCGTGCCCCATCTCGCCCGCAAGCTCCGACTCACCGACTACTTCACTCTGGGCTGGGGCACCATGGTCGGCGTCGGCTGGCTCGTGATCATGGACGACTGGCTGCTGCGCGGCGGCGCCCTGGGCGCTCTGCTTGGCTTCGCCATTGGCGGCGCTCTGCTCTTTCCGGTCGGCTGGGTTTATGGCCGCCTGGTCGCCGTCATGCCCGATGCCGCTGGCGAGATTGCCTACACAGCCGTCGCCTTCTCCCGCCCCGTCAGCTTTTCCACCGGATGGATGATGATGCTGGCGTACTTCATCGTCTGCCCCTGGGAGGCTGTCGCCGTCGGCCGCATCGCCGGCTACATCATTCCCGCGCTCGACTCCATCGAGATTTACCACGTTGCCGGTCGCCCCATTTATCTTCCGCATCTCATCATTGGCCTCGGCCTCACCGCTCTCCTCACCACTGTGAACTATCGCGGCATCCGCCTCAGCGCGACCTTCCAGAACTGGACCTCCTTCGGTACTCTGGCCCTGTTCATCGTTTTCGTCGCGCTCGGCGTGAGCAAAGGATCTCCGCGAAACTTTCCGCCGCTCTTTACCCACGCGCCTCTGGTCTCATTCCTGCTCGTGGTTCAGGTCGTCCCATATTTCATGACGGGTTTCGAATCCGTCAGCAAGGCCGCCGAAGAATCCACTCCCGAATTCCACGGCGATGAATTTCACCGAGCGATTTGGATGGCGATCCTGGTGGGCGTTCTCTTTTACACAGTCATCATCGCCGCGGTAGCCTATGTTGCCCCCTGGCACGATTTGACGGGCGAAAAGTTCATGACCGCGGTTGCTTTCCAGAATGCAGTCGGCTCGCGCTGGATCGTCGAAGTGATACTGGCTGCGGCGCTGCTTTCGCTTTTCAAATGTTTCAACGGAAACTTCGTAGCCGCCAGCCGCTTGCTTTTTGCCCTCGGACGGCGCGGGCTCGTCGACCCCCATGCCGGATTGATTCACCCCCGGCACCGTACGCCTTCTGTGGCCGTTCTCTCGATCGGTCTGGCAACGGCAGCTTGTATGCTCCTCGGAGACGCAATCCTGGTCCCGATCACAGAAGTCGGCTCGGTCGCTTGTGCGATAGGATGGGCGGCGACCTGCGCCGCGTACCTTTCTATGGGAGGCTCGGGAAAACTGCCAGGCCATTCAGGACTTTCTGCGGTCGAGCGTTTCGTCGCCAGCTTCGGACTGCTTGTGGCCATCGCCATGTTGCTGATGAAAGTCGTCCCTGCCATCCCCGGCCATTTCACCGCGTACGAATGGCTTGCTTTCGGAATCTGGATTGTCTTGGGTGCGATCGCAAGTCGCCGCGCACCCGTGATTTAGAAACATCGGGTTCTGTTTCGTATCAGGGCGGGCCTTCAGGCATGCCGAACATGACGTGTTGTGTGCGCGCCTTCAGGTGCTGCGCCAGCTTTTAAAGGAAAAGGAAAATCGATGAGGGTTCGCAAACTGAGTCTCTGGCTCGCGATCACGTTGCTTTTCGTGACCGCCTGCCGATTGCAGGCGCAAACTTCAACCGCCTTCGATCTGGTCATCACCAACGGCCGCATCATCGACGGCACCGGCTCGCCGTGGTATTCCGGCGACCTCGGCATCCGCGATGGCAAGGTCGCTGCCATCGGCAACCTCGCCGCAGCGGCCCGCAAGCGCACCATCGACGCTGCCGGAAAAGTCGTTGCGCCCGGTTTTATCGACATGCTCGGGCAATCGGAACTATCGATCCTCGTCGACCCGCGCTTGCCTTCGAAGATCTACCAGGGCATCACCACAGAAATCACCGGCGAAGGCGATTCCATCGCGCCGCTGAACGATGCCATCATTGTGTCGGATCGTCCCACATACGAGCATTATCACATCACCCCCGACTGGCGCACTTTCCGCCAGTACTTCGCGCGTCTCGAAAAGCAGGGCATGGGAATCAACCTGGCCAGCTATGTCGGCGCCACGGCGGTCCGGCGCATGGTTCTGGGCGACGAAAACAAACAGCCCTCGCCCGAACAACTCGAGCAAATGAAGACCTTGGTGCGCAACGCCATGAAGGACGGTGCGGTCGGGGTTTCCACTGCTCTCGAATACGCTCCCGCGCCCTACGCGAAAACTGACGAACTGATCGCACTCGCCGGCGAAGGCGGCAAATTCGGCGGCATCTATTCCACCCACATGCGCAATGAAAGTGACTCCGTGCTCGACGCCATCGACGAGGCTGTCCGCATCGGCCGCGAAGCCCGCGTACCCGTGGAAATCTGGCACCTCAAAGTCGCCGGAAAAAACAACTGGGGACGCATGCCCGAAGTTGTCGCCAAAATCAACGCCGCCCGCGCCGGCGGCGCTGACGTAACTGCCGATACCTACGCCTATACCGCGTGGTTCAACGACTTCTCGGCATTCATCCCGCAATGGGCCCACGATGGAGGCACCGCGAAACTCGTCCAGCGCCTGAAAGATCCCGCTACCCGCGAGCGCATCCGCAAGGACATGCTCACGCCCTCCAAAGATTGGGACAATGAATGGCAGGAGATTCCCGGCCCCGACGCCGTCATGATCGGCGTGGTGCAGAATCCCGCAATGCTGCCGCTCCAGGGCAAACGCTTGTCCGAAATCGCAAAACTGTGGAACAAGGATCCCCTCGACGCCCTCTTCGATTTTCTGATTGAAGATCCCAACACTGGCGTCGCCGTCTTCGGCATGTCACAACCCGATGTCACGCTCGCCCTGCAGCAGCCCTGGGTCGCCATCGACAACGATTCCTCCGGAACTTCACCTGAGGGCATTCTCGGGCAGGAGCATCCTCATCCTCGCGCCTACGGAACTTTTCCCCGCATCCTGAAAAAATATGTTCGCGAAGAGAAGGCTTTGACGCTCGAAGACGCCCTCCGCAAATTCTCCGCCTTGCCCGCTCAGCGCCTCCGTCTCACCGATCGCGGTGTACTCAAGGCAGGCATGTGGGCCGACGTGGTTATTTTCGATCCGGCAACTGTGCAGGATCTCGCCACCTTCGATAGTCCGAATCAGCTGTCGGAAGGAATGGACTACGTTCTGGTCAACGGGGTGCCCGTCATCGAGCAGGGAAAAATGACTGGAGCTCTACCCGGAAAAGTTCTGCGCGGCCCGGGATACGCCCCCTAGATCCGGAGGCATATGATCCGGATGCACACGATCCGGAGGAACACGATCCGAGATGCCCATGTGGAGCAAACCGGCCTCTACTGCTTCAGTTGCGCTCGCGTCTCCGGCGTCGGAACCAGCACCACTCGCGGCTCCGCCACGGTACCCGTAATGCTGTAAACCAGCGAGCCCGCGCCACCAGGTTTCAATTCCGGATCTCCAGTCAATTTAAAATCGAGCACCCGCCCAAGCGATGCCGTGCCGGAAATCTCATACGTTCCCGCCGGAGAAACGATCTCGCCCTTCTCGATCTCAATCTTCCCGGAGCGCAGGCGGGCGCGGCTTTGCCAATGATCGATCTGCAACGGCTGGTCGTCATTCTTCAGATTGACGTGCGACAACACTCCGTCGCTCACCTCGAATTGCAACTCTCCCTCGGCCGCTTTCCAGAAAGCTGCAGAATCCGTCCCTGATCCGGTGACCTGATAAGTGGATCTCGCGCTTCCGGAAATCCAATGATCGTGCATTGCGTTTGCGAGCAGTTGCAGAGAAATCGACGTCAGGCTCCCGCTGCCGGTGTAGACGGGAGGGCTCGCCGTGAAATCCGCCTGCCAGTCGCCGCGATGTTTTCCACCCAGCAGCTCGGCGTGCAACGATGAAACTTTCAGTTTGCCCCGTTCCAGTTCCAGCCCAGCGTTCACTCGTTCAACATCGACATTCCGAATCCGCAAATGCGCCGCGCTTACTGTCCCCGATGCCCGCAGGCTCTGGACAAACGATGGCGTCGCAGGTTCGGCAGATGTCAAAACCTGGTACCACCGGCGCTCGCTCGGTTGCGAGCTCAACCATTCACGGAGGCTACTCAGCGCAATCTCCTCGGCGTTCAAATTGAAATGAATCACACATGCCCCCGGCGCGCCGCAACCGCGCGGCAAACTCAAGGACCCCGTCCAAAGCGCATCGGCGGCCCTGGCGACGAATCCGTCCACACGCGCTTCATCCCGCAAGAGATGCAATTCTGCCGAAGAGATTTCGATCGGGCCATTCACTCCACGCACCGTCGCGCGGAGGTTGTGCAGTTGCACCACTCCGGTCACCTCCGGCGACGAAAACCCGGACGCGGTTGATATGTTTCCCACCCAATCGCCGGCAATCTGCAAATCCATCTCGGCCGCGCCCTCGACGCCGGCTTTTACCGCCGGCAATCCCAGCAGGCTAGCCACTCGCAGAGTGCGCGACACTTCTCCATCTCCGCGAATCACCATCCCATAGCCCGACCGTCCCAGCCAGCCCCACGCCTGCGCCGGCGCTGCCCGCCCCAGCGCCACAGCGAACGGCCCGTACTCGAGATGCAACCCGCTTGCCGTCGGCAACACGCCGGCCTCCCGGCGCCGAGGAAATCCCCTCCTCGGCAATACCCGGACGCTCGCATCCTCGGAGCTTAGCTCGAACGGGATGTTTCCCGGAGCCACATCTACCTTGTTGCTCACCGACTGCAGCCGAAGATTCGAGATCTCCCCACGGCCTTGATACTCGGCCGCTTCAGGATTTGCTCCGTTTTCCTTTATGACGAAATTCCCTTGCACAGTTCCCATCGTCACCAAGTCCGCGGGCAGATTTTTTTTCGCTCGTCGCGCCAACTGCGCCATGGCGTTTACTGGCACGCTTTCCAGGTTCAGCGAAAGATCCACTGCGCGCACTCCCGGCAATCCCGCGTCGCCATGCACCGTAATCGTTCCGGTGCCCACCGGTGCGCTGCAGAAAATCTCGTGGATCACGCCCTCCGCCGAGCTGTATCTGCCGTCACAGTGCGCGGCCAGCCGCAGTCCATCGCTGCTCTCAATGTCGTATCGGCGGAAGTCCTGGATCGAACCATCCGTTGCTATCTGCATCGCTGCCGGAGTTCCGCTGAGCGTCGCCGAGAGCCAAACTTCTCCTCGCCAGCCCTTGTCGTTACCGGATACAAGCTTGCTCAGCTGCCCCAGCTGCGCGCTCTCCCACTCCAGGTGGAAGTGCAGTGGCGTTTCGCGCAGGCTCCCCGCCCGCTGCCACGTCCCATCCATGAGCAGCAGGCCGGTGTCGCTCAAACTCATGTCGGTGCGCAGCGGTTCCGCTTTCAGCCGCCCGCCCCATGCGTTTTCCGACTCCTGCCACAGGGCAAAATCAGCATTCGTGAGTGCGTATGGTTTCTTTTCCTGCGCTGCCTTGAAATTGATGCGGCCAGAACTGGCCTCGATGTAAGGAAACCCCGGCCTCGACTCCGACTTGGATTTCGCCGTAGGCGCCAGCGGCGTACGCGCCGTGCGCTCCAGCAGCGCCTCCCAGTTCCAGCGCCCGTCTTCTCGACGCACCAGATTCAAGCTGGGCTCGGTCAACTCCAGTCGGGAGATATCAATTCGTCCGCGCAGCAGCGAAGTCAGCCGGACCGCCGCCGTCACCTCTGGCGCGCGCAGCATCGGCTCCGCCCCGAACGCCGGATCCTCGTAGATAATCAAATTCCCGAGGTCGAATCCGGGTTGTGGCAGGAATCGCAGATGAACCGAACCAATCTCAGCCGGTCGCCCAACTGCGCGACTGATGGAATTCGTGATTCGCGCCTTCAGGCGCGACCCGCCCGGACGCAGCAGGAACAGACCCAGCAGAATGACCACTGCCGCGGCCACCGCCCGCCGCTTGGAGAAAAAGGGTTTCACCGCACCACTCGCAGTGTCCGCCGCCACCGCGTCTCGTCGAAGAAGTGCAACACCACGTGCGCCAGAAAACCAATCCGGTCCCCGAAGTCGGTCTTGCGGTATTGGTCGCTCGGGGTCTCAAACGACCAGTAGATAAACATGGGACGCCCGATGACATTCTCCTGTGGAATGAAACCCCAGTAGCGGCTGTCAAGGCTCACGTCGCGGTTGTCGCCCATCGCAAAATAACGGCCCGGCGGCACCACCAGATCATCCCCCTGGATGTGCGCTGGCAACTCCGGCTCCCAGCAGGGATACACGTTATAACTCTCCGACGGCGGCACCGCAGGAAAGTCGTCGCGATAAGCATTCGGAACCGAATCCTGGGAGTGCATCACGTATGGCTCCTGTAAAGCTTCGCCATTGCGGTAGACCACACCGTGACGCAAGTGAATGCGATCTCCAGCAACCCCCATAATCCTCTTCACCACATACAGTCCCGGCTCGCACGGCGCGAGAAATACCACGATATCGCCGCGGCGCACCTGACGGTAAGGCAGCAGCGGCCCCATCCACGAAGTCTTGGGCGCGAACTGAATTCGGTTCACGAAGACATGATCGCCAATCAGCAGCGTCTGCTCCATCGAACTCGATGGAATCTCGAACGCCTGCACCACGAATGTGATGATGAACAATCCCGTCACCAACACCGCTGCCAGCGAAGACAGGAACTCCACCGTCGTCTCACGCGGTTTTTCGTTGGCCTCGTCCTTCGCCTTGTTGTTCTTGGCCACTGTGATCAATCCATCCCGTCTTGTTTTCTGCGCCGGCGGTTGAGCTACGGTCTTAATTCACCAGCCTCAATGTCCGGTCCCAACGCGTGATCTGCAGGATATGCGTCAACGCATAAGCGAAGTGATGCAGTTTACCACTCACCGACGACGGCGTCTCCCATTCGCTCGCCTTCACCGACCAGTAAATCAAAAGTGGACGCCCAATAATATTGGCCTGCGGCACAAATCCCCAGTACCGGCTGTCGTAACTATCGTCCCGGTTGTCTCCCATCACAAAATAGTGCCCCTCGGGAACGATCAACCGCCCCTCCTCCACTAATTTTCGCAGCTGCACCCACCACTCCGGAGTCACACCTGGGGCGATGTCCAACCGAGGGAAACTATCCCGGAACAAGTCGTCCGTCGGCCGGGTGAAATGCGCATAGGGCTCTTTCACCAACACCCCATTCACGTACACCTGCTTGTTGATCAGCCGCACCCGGTCGCCCGGCACACCGATCACGCGCTTTACAAAATGCTGGGTCGGATCCACCGGATAATGAAAGACGACGATGTCGCCGCGCTGCACCGAACGGTACGGCATCAAGTGGTCGCCCGCGCCGCCCCCACCGTAGCAGAGCTTGTTCACCAGCAAATAGTCGCCCACCAGCAGCGTCTCCTCCATCGACGGAGACGGAATCTGGAACGCCTGCACGATGAACGTGATCACAAATACGGCGATCACAACCGTTCCTAATAACGACTGCAGCGATGCACTGACATCCCCTCTCGCCGATATCGGTACCCCACTGTTTGGGATCCGACCGCCCGAGGAACGATCACCCGGCGTCGGTGCCGGAGCTTGATCGCCGGGCGAATGATCGCCTGGAGAATGATCGCCGAAAGAATGATCTTCTGGGGCACGATCCACCACAGCACGATCGACCGGAATGCGATCAACCTGAAAATCAAAACCACCGTCTGAAAACCTTTTGCCAGGGGAATTCATTGAACTCTATTTATCTCGCTCCCTACGTATCCGCCGACCGCAATCCCCGAGACAGCCGGGCTGCCGCCGGCTCCGACCGCGAAGCCAGGTAGGACAACAACTGCCGCGCCGCGTCCTGTTCCGCCGTCTTCTTCGTCGAACCCTGCGCCCGCCCCACGAACTCGGCTCCGCCCTTGCCGTTCTCACCATTCAGACGGACTTCTACGGTAAAAGTCTTGCTGTGTTCCGGTCCCGCCTCCTGCACCAATACGTACGACGGTTGCGGCATCCCCAGTCCTTGCAATGTTTCCTGCAGCGCCGATTTAAAATCCGTCATCGGCAGCGTGCCGCCTTCGCGTGCCATCCGTTCCAGCTCCGGGCCAAGAATCTCCCGCAATATGAACTCGCGAGCCGGTTCCATTCCACCATCCAGGTAAATGGCCGCCAGCACCGCCTCCAGAGCATCGACCAGCAGCGCCGTCTTGCTGCGCCCGCCACTTTTTTCTTCACCCCGTCCCAGGCGAAGGTAGTGTCCCAACTCCAAGCGCTGCGCCACCCGGATCAGGTGACGCTCACTGACCAGATGAGCCCGCAGTTTTGAGAGTTCACCCTCACGGAACCGCGGAAAGCGTTGGAACAATTCCTCGCTCGTCACCAGCGCTAGAATTGCATCGCCCAGAAACTCCAACTGCTCATTGTCGTGTACCGAATATTTATTCTCACCGGTTAGCCGCTGAGCCTCCTGCTCCCGCGCCTGCGAGCTGTGGGTCACGGCCTGCTCGATCATCGCCCGGCGGTGGAAGTGGTAGCCCAACGCCGCTTCGAGCGCGGTAATTTCCCGTTCCTTCATGATTGCAATGCCGCGCAGATTTCTAACAACGATCTCTAATCAAGGATAGCGAATAATGATCCCATCTGAAGGATCACGCACCAGGATCAATTCTTGGCCGGCGGCGCTCCCCCGCTGGTCAACTGCGTCAGACGGTCTTTCTCCTTGCGCGCCGCATCTCCGGCGCCAGTGCCTTCCTTGGTCAGATCCACCGCCTGGTTTGCATACTTCAACGCCTCCGGATATTTGTTTTGCATATCCAAGGAGACCGACAGCCGGAACACAGCGATCGGATCCACCTGCTGAGGGAAGGCATCAATCGACTTCCTCAGATTTCCCTCCGCGTCCGTCCACGACTTAGCGTTGAAATCAATCGTCCCCAGAATCGCATAAGCCTCGGAACGCAGGAAGCCCTTGTATGCGTTCAACTGGTCCGGCGGATAGCCCGTGGACGGAACATCCGTATCCACCGTCACCAGCGCGCGCTGCGCATCCTTCCGCGCTTCCGCCCAACGTTGATCCTTGTCCAGGTCGGTGTCGCGCGTGCGCTCCGCCAGCACTTGGGCCACGCCCAGCAGCGCCTCCGGGTCGTCCGGGTCAAAGCTCAAAACCTTCTGCGCCATCTCCATCATCTTGTCGGCGTTGTTGCCCTGCTGATAGCCGTGCATCACCGCCTTGTAGAGCAAGGGTCGCAGCTCGCTGTCAGGAAATTTCGCGGCAAAATCGGACGCCGCCTTTTCCTGCGCCGCCGGATCAGTCAAGCCATTTGCCGTCTTATAAGCGTCGAATTCCGGCTGTGTCTTGGCTTGCGGAGGCCTCTTTCCTGCCGGCGCCGCCGCCGCTTGTCCCGCCGGCGCGTTCTGCGCCGCAGGTTTGTCCTGCGCAAAACTTCCGCTCGATACGCCCAGCAACGCGATACGAATCACGATAACAATGATCGCTGCTCGCTTCATGCTCTCTCCTTGGCAAATATTGTGCAATTGCGAAATTCGGTAAATTGGATAATCAAAATCGCCCGCTCGTGATTCAGTCAACTGCCAAATTACCCGATTACAAAATTACTCCATACCCGGCATACTCAATCCTCGGCCGCAGCGTATCTAACCGCAGCCTCTATTGCGGCTTAGCCGGAGGCTCGTAAGCTCGTTCCAGCCCTCGCTCGGCCGCCGCTTTAATCTCCGGCAGCGTGGCCCCAGTACTCAACGCCGCCCGGTATTCTTCTAACGCAGCCGCGCGATCCTCTTTCATATCCAGAATTCTTCCCAAATACACGTGCGACCATCCCACCACCTTCGGATCTTTCGACGCTTCGATCGCTTTCTGAAAATTATCCTGCGCTCCATCGCGATTCCGGTTGGCCACGGCTACCTCCGCCAGGATGAACAGCGCCCGTCCCTGGTCGCCGATTTTCTTGTCCAACGCCTGCTGCGCCAACTCCTGCGCGCCCTTGGGATCCCCCGCCGCCAGCCGCTTTTCCGCTGTCACCAGCATTCGCCGCTCTTCCGGACGCGAAAACTGCAGAAGTTCAGGCGACGCCACGTCGGCAAACTGCACTTCTGCAGCTGCTCTCTCTTCTTTCTTCAAATCCACATTTTCCAGCATCGCCCCGTACGCGCTGTGAATGCCCGCGGGATCTTTTTCAAATCCCACAACCGCATCGTAAAAATACCTCGTCAGAATGTAGCCTTGCCTAATCGCATCATCCACCGCTTGCGTGCGCATCGCCTCGACCGTCTGCTTCGTCCCGCTGGTCCGGATCTCGATTGCACGCACCAGGCACTCCGTCACCAGCAGCGAGATGTCGCTTTTGAAACTCTCCTCCATTGGCGCTCGCTTTACCGATTGCAGCAAGGGCTCCAGCCGCTTGATCGCCGTGAAGTGCTTGCTCGCCAGCGGATCCATTTCGTAATGCAGAAAAGTGTGGCGAATCTGTTCCATCTTCAGCGCCGAAGCCTGCGGAGCCTCCTTGGGCCCGCCTGGCGCCGGAAACACAACCACGTAGTAATCCGCTCCGTAATTCCGCGCATCCGTCTCATTCGGCGAACCCATGAAGTCCAGGTAGATCGTGAACCTTCGCCCCAGATATTGTGCCGAAGGCTGCTTCAGATAGATCTCTGTATCAAATACCATCTTCGACAGCGCTTCATGGTAACGCTGCGTCAGTGCCGCGTAGTCGTTGCGATGCCGCTCCCAGATCCCGTGTAGTCCGGCCTTCTCGTAGAACTTTTCCAGCAGCGCTCCAAACCCGGAAATCCACGAAGCATCCGGAGGCAATTCCTCCTCTTTCACCCGCGGCACAAAATGTGGCGGGCCATCCATGTACAACGCCAGCGAAATGTAAGGCGAAAGGCTGCGAGGCGTATTCCGGTCTGGTGTATGCGCCTGGTAGTAGTCGCATAGCGCGGTCAGCGCTTCCTGCCCCGCCTCCGACGCCCGCAGATTCCTCTGCACCTCCGCCCGCACGTTGAGCCGCATCGCATCCGAGGTCGTCAGGTCCTGATCGTAGCCGCACGAGTTCAACGCCGTCAGCACAGAAAAAACTGTCTCACTGGTGTCCAGCGTAATCGGCGTCGAACGCTCCTCCCCCTCCGACACCGACGCCAGCAACCCAATCAGGGCCGCCAACCCCCACCCTCGCAGTCGCAAACTCAGGGAAATCCTCCACCGGATAATCCGTGCGCCAGGCACACAACACCCTCAAGTGTAAGGACTTCAGCCCAGAGGGTCAAACGTTTATCGGGGATAGCTATTGGCGACGTGAAAATTCCTACACCACCACCCCCGACCACAGAACTGGTTTTTGATCTTGGGCCGGGGGCCCGCCTGCGCGCGCGTGGGGCAGGGCTCGTGCGAGCGCTAGGGCATGCGTGGGAGCGGGTGCGGGGCGGGGTGATGCCGAATGGGTGACGTGATGTTGGTGCGGAGCCAAGGGAGGATCTCTTGCAAGTCGGAGACCCACCAATCCTACGTTGTCGTCGTTCTCACATTTTACGGCTGGGCGTACACCCCCACACTTAAGACTGTCCCGTTCGGCGCAACGAGAACGTTCATGTGCCTGTTCTTGTACATGTAAAACTTGTTCCCATTCTGACCCTTCTGTGCTTTAACGTTGTCCCCCCATATTTTCTTGCAGTCTTCCCACGTCATGTTCACGGGGTTCTCCTAGGACTGCCTTGGCATCATCGAGAGTCCAAACTCCAAATCGGCGCTCCAGAAAAACCCCGATTCCCAGCTTCTTCATCTCGTCGAGAGTTTTGTCGCTCGGAACTGTTGACGCTGTTGCTTTCTCGGCGGTGTTGCGCTCTTTCTTGTCAGGCTCCGGCTCTGATTCTGTATCTGGCTCGTAAATGGCGGCGAGGGTTCTCGGCGGCGAGGGAGAGGCCAACATCCCTTTGGCATAATCAATCGGGATAGCAAAATTCAGATTCTGCCCCTCCGAGATGGTCATTGCGGCGATGCCAATCACTTCACCCTTTGAGTTGAAAATCGGGCTGCCGGAACTACCATGGCTGATTGGGGCAGTCACCTGGAAATAGCGGTACCCATCTCCAGCCCTGATGCCGCTCACGATGCCATCGGAAAGGGTATTTTGCAACACACCGAGTGGCGTGCTTAAGGAAAAGACTTGATCACCGATATCGACAGTGCCGGACTTTCCCACTATAAGAAATGGTAAGTCCAGGGCTTTGATCTTTATTAAGGCAATGTCTTTCCGCTTGTCGATGTCGAGGACGTCTACAGCATCATAGGCGTCTTTGTTGGCTAGTCGTACCGTTGCTTCCTTGGTATGCGCAATGACGTGGTAGTTAGTGAGAATCTTTCCGTCACTGCTCACAAGGAATCCGCTGCCCGCAGCAGCCACTTCGTGTTTTTCGTTCAGTGTCTCGATAAGCACAACAGCGGGAGATGCTTTCTTGTAGATTTCACCAGCCAGAGTTCCTGGCTGTCCTTGTTCCTTAGTTTGAGACTGCGCGAAGAGAATCGTACAGAGATAAAAAACCACGGCAGTTTGGCTAACGAGGCGACGCATTGTCTTGCTCCTTCCTTTCCTCGACTACTTTAGAAGCGTAGCAGTAACATTGACGATTGAGCCCGCCCTAACGTCAATCTCCGAAACCCAATCTTGGTAGCCGGAATAGACCACTTGTACCGAGTGCTTCCCCGGTTTGAGCCTTATTAGGGCCGGTGTGCGCCCGCGTCCCGCTGAATCGATAAAAATGTCAGCTCCGTCTGGTTCTGAGGTAATGGAGGATATGCCTTCCGTCGCCACGTCGGTTGCCGGTTGCAAGGGTGTTATTGCACTTGCACCAGTGACAGAGGATGGGGTGGTCGATTGTTCTGACACCTTTACAGCTTGTGGTCGCACTTGGGGCGATTGACCTGTTGTTTCGGAAGGCTTCGGCTCCGTAGCACTCTGATCTGCATTTATAGCAGGACGGTTTGGCGATTTTCCTTCCTGAGCAACTGTACTTGGCAACGCTTGTGCGACGATAGCTTTCAAAGCTTCCTCATACAGCTTGTCCGCCCGGTGTCGATCCTTAGATTTTCGGATCAGATTGCCAATTCCAGCACCTAGCTCGGCACCAGCAGCGTTGTCGCCGGAACCGCTGGCTGTAACACGGCTGAAAACGACATCATCAGTGCTGATCAGTTCCAGTTGGTCTCCTTTAACCCGATACGTATACATATACACAGCCACAGATGATCGAGAAATTGTGGTTTCGGTTGGGACAATTACTGAGGTGGTTTGCACACCTTGAACCGTTGCCATGCTGCCGTCCGAATACGTAACGTTGGCATTGAATGGCTCGGTAGTTGTTCGCGTTTGGGAGCCGTGCGTGGTTTGGCTAGCCGTCTTCATTGGAGTAACAGAAAACAGTACCCGATACTCTGCCTTGTCCTGGGTTGCTCGGGTAACCGGACAGATCGACGGAGCCAGTTTTGCACCATCTGTAGAGAAATATTTGAACATGTTCTCGGTCATAAAGCCCCAAACTGGTTTATCACCCAAATCCGGGCGATAAATGCCCGTAACGTAGCGAATCTTACAGTTCGGATCTGTTTGGCTAGAAGCAGACCATTTGTGCAGATCGGATTGCCAATCGTCCTTTGCACTCGACGGAAGGGCCATGAACAGTGCCGTGAGCAAAAAAAGCCTTCTCACACATTCCTCCTAAGTACCCACATTCTTTTTCATCACATTGCCTCTCTAACACCTAGCGCCACTTGGCGACGCCACCGCGATGCGAACAGGTACCTCGTCGGCTCTGGCTGAAGCTGTAGGTTCCGTCGCGGCACTGTGCGGTAGCTCCCGTCGGAGCGCTCGAACAATTCTCCGGTCGTTTGACAGACTGCCCTTTACTGTTCACGTACGCCCCATTGCTCGTACAATTCGCTTTGCTGGAATCTGCTTTTGGATTACTCGTGACGGTAGAACCCGAGCCCGAAGGAGGCGGGGGTTGAGACTGGGAAACAGCTTGCTGAGAAAAGAGAATCGCGGCCAAAAGAAAGCCGGGAAGAAACCGGAGCGAAGAGTGGGTCAGTCGCATAATTCTCTCCCTTTTATTCCGGAAGTGGCTTGCTCCCCCTCAAAAGCAAGTCTGCAGTGAGCTTGGATCATAATGAATGCTGCACCGATTGCAAATGGCCGAAACGTGCTAGTCAGCGCTACGCTTTCGGAGATCGCCTCAGCCATTGGTGTTTCAATTCCCTACGCATCCGACATCCGCAAGGGACGACGCCGACCACATCCACGACATTGGCAGGCACTTGCAGAACTCACTAAACATAGCGGATGATTGCTGCAATGTAGTTCAAGAATCCCTTCTGCGCCCCTAACTTCAGATGCGGACGGTACTTTCATCCTCGCACGAACCCGGCCTGAAACTTCGAGCTGGCCCGAGCGGCCTTCACTTATTCAGCCGGGACACTGGACTGAATGTTCTTTGTGACGAGGTGCGAATGCCGCATTCACTGTGGGCTTCTGCACCGAGGCAAATCTCGGTTGCGCTGACGAATCGATGCGATCTCAGTTGTTCATATTGCTACGCTCCCAAAAATCGTGCGTCACTAGACCTTAGAAGACTAGTCGAATGGCTTTGTGAGCTCGATTCCAATGGATGTCTGGGAGTTGGATTCGGGGGCGGCGAGCCGACCTTGTATGAGTATTTCGTGGATGTCTGCCGACGTGTTTCGCGGGAGACAAAACTGGCAGTTACCTTCACTACGCACGCGCATCGGATAAATCGAGAGTTCGTCGCTGCGCTGAAGGGGTCAGTCCATTTCGCGCGGGTCAGTGTAGATGGTGTCGGTGCAACTTACGAGGCAATGCGCGGTCGTTCCTTCGAAACTTTGCGCTCCAGTCTCGAACACCTGCGCGCGCTAGCCCCAGTGCTCCAGTTTATGCTCCAGTGTTTTTAGCCGCACACCGGAGCCGTTCCTAGCGCCGGAGTGGCCCTGGACCACGTCCCGAGGGGAGATTCGACGCCACAGGGCCGTTTCCGGCTTACTACGACGCGATTCTGCGATGCCTGGCTGGAAACGGGAGAGACCAGATGGCTAAAGACCGAGAAAACAACGAAACCCATGCTCCGGCGAAGAAACGTGGCAGGCCTTTGAAAAAGGCTCGTCAAATCGAAGATGTAGGAAAACGAAACGAAACGACCTAAAAAACCGCATAACACAACGGCTTTCGATCGGGCCTTCTACTTCATCCAGTTTGAGCGAGATGCAGCCACTGAAAGCATTCTGTTCACCTCGGCCAGCTGCGCGGCTAAGTCGGGCAGCATTTTTAGTTGCAGTTGTGTCGTATGTGCCTCGTTTAGCTCCTGAGTAGCCAGCTGATTTCTTGGCACAATGGCATCGAAACCGTCCAGCGCCTCGTTAAAACGAGCTGGCCCACCACTTGAGTATGCTGTCTTTAGCTTGTTTAGGAAGGCCACCGCGTTGGTCCTTTGAGCAATCATGTAGCCTTGCTCGTCGGGATGCGCCGGGTCGCCCCACGTTGACCCGTCAATGAACTGCACCCAGAAATTCCTTACGCTTATTCCAGGCGGCTTGGTAGATGTCCAGTTTTGAGTAGAAAACATACTGCAATCTATGTTTGAGGGATCGAAGTCCGAGTTGGCTTGCGGCGACTTAGCTTCGAGCTTTACTTCGTCTATGAAGAAGTGATCGTGTCGGCTTTTGTACAGCGTGTAACCACCGTTGGGAAAGCTCGCCTCAATGTCCTGCCTCCATGCCACTACGATCTTAGGAGCGAAGTTGTGACCGGTGATCGCGCAGCTCGGGTTGCCCGCTGAGTCAAACGTGACTGTACCTCCGATCCTGATTGGGCTGTCACTGGGCGAGTCGTCGACAACGGCAAGTGTCTGCGCCGTCGACGTAAGGCATAGAAGCAGCACTGCTATTAGGGTTTTCACTGTTTCCCCTCCGTTAATGGCTGTAAGTAGTCTGCGGGCTGGTGAACGTAGTGCACGTGTTGTTCATCGTGCGACTGTCGTTGTCCGTCCAGTACTCAACATACGTGATGCATCCGTCTTTGCTAGTGATGTGCCACACCTGTGTTGTACTGAGACAAGTAAAGCCCGCCGGCGGCGCCCACGTGCTGAATGCACCCGAGATGCAGGCGCCGGCATTAAACCAGTACCCTGTCATTGGGCCGTTATCTCCACTCGGGCACATCGCATCTGTGTAGTTAAGAAACACGGTTTGGTCGGCCAAAGCTGACCCTACTGAGAGCGCCAGCGCCAAGCACACTAACAGAGTTTTTGAGACGGCGCTTGACATGTGTGTTGATCCTTGTTCCGAATTCGTAACAAAACGCTAGTGCCCGCCACCATTACAGCCTTGTAACACCGAACTGTGGTCGGGGGTGGTGGTGTAGGAATTTTCACGTCGCCAATAGCTATCCCCGTCAAACGTTTATCGGGTTAGAAGATAGCAGCCGCGAAAAGTGCACCCCGGCCCCGGTTCCCTCCGGGGGTTGTTTTTCGCCCACCCCGCGCGCGCGGCAAAGCGAAGGGAAGGCTGCGCTAAGATTTTTCAACAATCGAACCGCTCGTTCGGGTCTCGGGAGGCAAAAGGTGCGAAAGGCGCGGGACGTCGCATCACGTGCCGGTCCTAGCGGGAGAATGTCCCGATGATCGCCTCGGCGATCGCGTCGGAGTACTCGTCGAGCACGAAGTGGCCGCCGTCGAAATAGCGCAACTCGGCCGCTGGCAGAACCTGCTTAATGAATTCCGCGGCCACGGGCACGAAGAGAGGGTCGGGCGATTTTTGCGCCATCCTCTGCGCAAATCACTTTCACTCGGACAATCGCAGAATCGACGAATCCAAGCATCATCAATCCTCGTGTCGTTCTGAATGCGAAGTACGCGAATACGCTCACGGCCACGGCATTCTGAAAGGTCCTCGCATTGAGTCACCCACCTGATTCCCTGGCCCCAGTTGCATTCAACTTGAAGCTGTAACGAATGTGGGTTGATCTGCACCATCTGAAGAGCGGGTTGAGTGTTTCGCACCGTGGAGGCTCTTCAGATGGATTCAGACAATCTTCAGATGCTATCCATTGCGAAAACCCCCTGCTCCCCATAGTGAGCCCCTCATCGCAAGGCAATGCAGCGGGCGCGCGACTAGTAATGGGGTTTCCAGTCTCGAACAGAAGCATGTTTTGCCGGGAATGTCTGGCGCGGCGTGCTCCAACCTCAACCAGAACGACTGCAAAACTCTAAGGAGAATTTCCAAATGAAAACTGTTTGTGCCACGAAGAAAATCAAATCGCTGATACGTTCGGCTCGCAGCTTTGTCCCGTTTGTTCTGTTGTTGGTGACGGGTTCTGCTGTTGCCCAGTTCGCCGGTCCAACGCCGTTGACACTGATCAACGGGTGGGGAAACAGCCCGTACACAACCAGCATCCCGACGGTCGAGGAGGTCTCCGGCATCGTGCAGTTCAGGGGCGCCATGGTCACCTCCGGGACCAATGCAGAGGCTTTCGTACTCCCGGCGTCGCTGCGCCCGGCGACCAATGTCTACATCCCCGTCGATCTATGCGATGCCACCAACGGTCGGCTAATCATTCAGCCCAGTGGTGCCGTGAGTGTCGAGGCCCAAGCGGCGTTCAGCAATGCCCAGTGCTTCACGTCGCTCGACGGAGCGTCGTTCGCTCTGAGTACAACAGGTTTTACGGCGCTTACGCTGATTAACAGCTGGACCAACGCCCCGTTCGCCACCAGCAATGCGGAGGTCGAGAACATCAACGGAATTGTGCACTTCAAGGGCGCGATTGCCACCACGGGGACCAATCCAGAGCCGTTCGTGCTGCCCAAGGGGTTTCGCCCGCTGCACGATGTCTACATCCCCGTCGATATGTGCGGCGCCACCAACGGACGGCTTTATATTCAACCCACGGGTATCGTGAGCATCGAGGCGGAGACGGCGTTCAGCGATGCCCAGTGCTTCACGTCGCTCGACGGCGCCTGGTTCGTCGCGAAGGATGCTGGATATAAGGCGCTCACGCTGATCAATGGCTGGACCGACGGCCCGTTCAGCACCAGTCACGCGGAGGCGGGGAACGCCCACGGTATTGTGTACTTCCAAGGGGCCATTGCCACCTCCGGTACCAATACAGAGCCGTTCGTGCTGCCTCCGGCTTTTAGCCCGGTGACCAATGTCTACGTACCTATCGATCTGTGCGACGCTACCAAAGGGCGGCTGATTATTGCGCCCAGCGGTGCCGTCACCGTCCAGGCGGAGACGACGTTCAGCAATGCCCAGTGCTTCACGTCGCTCGACGGCGCATCCTTCGTCCAGTGAATGGAATTCGCACTCGAGGGGCGAGGACGCATCCGAGCGTATGGATAACCTCGCCCCAAGCAGTTCGAGAGAGAATCTTTCGCCGATCGATAGTTGCGCCCAAGCGATTGTCGGAATCTGAGGCGCGCCTGCTTAACTGTCCCAACGCCGAATTCACGTCGATGAGCGAAATCGCAATGTTTACGCCTAGAGTTTTGCATGTCGCCATCGGGAAAATTCCGTGGTAAATTTTCTAGAGGAGGCCGCTGCTATGTATCTCCGGATCGCTTTTTGGACTGGGTCGATGGCCTACATTTCCTTCCTCTTTGCCCGCTTTGGCCTACATCCTTCCTCACCGGGCGTCATGCTTACGGCAGCATTTTTCGGAGGCATAGTAGGCTTGGCCCTCGCGGGCATGTTCGCCGGCCGGGTGAAACGCAAAGCAACGCTGCGGTGAGTTGTTTTGATACGTGCCTTCGCATCATCGAGGCATGCGAATCCTGTTTAGCAAGATCGCATTATCAGGCGTGGCTGTTGAAAAACTCTTGTACTGGAAAAAACAGCTATGTTCCCCCAATTTCGTATTCCAGGATTAGAAGCAAAAAAGGCACGCCCCGCGACCATGCTCCCTAAATCAGTCGATACACCGGCACGCCCGAGTTCTGAGTGGGGATTTTGCAACAGTTGAAAGCTACACGACAGCCTTCGTACGCTTCGAGTTGGACTGATTCGAGGAGTCGGGAGTTGTCGGACGACTTTAGTGGCTGATCAGCGTCGCTTGGCTTGTCACGCACATCCACTGGCCGTTTCGGTAAATCCAAGTATCCGTAAAACGACCGGAGTGCACGACTCTTTTGCCTCTCTCTCTTATCCTCTCTCGATATTCGCCGGTGACAGTGGCCGCATCGCCGTACAGGTCAACACTCATTCCGCTGTTACTGAGTTGGTCATACCGATCGACTCCGTCATTGACGTGAGCCAGCCATTGAGCTTTGTTCATAAAACTTCCGTCGTCATCAGTGTACTTAAAGGTTTCCGCGAGCAACATACTCATAGCCTGCGCATCGTGTTTGGCTTCGGCCTGGTTCCACATGTTCTCCAGGGAAAGAACCCTAGCAGATTCATCGCCGGCTACTCGATTTTGGGCAACACAAGCCAAGCACATCACTGCGAGCAAGATCGCGCTAGACACTGAGCTTCGCATTGGCTGGATCTCTCAATTGTTTCCACGAGCGGCAACGATTTTATACTCTTCCCCCGTATGAGCGGATTAGTGAACACGAAACGCGCAAGCACGATCGCCATGATGACGTAACGTCGGAATTGGCTTCCGTTCCAAAAATGCGTCTCCCAATTTGACCGTACTCCCACTTCGAGAACGCAACATAGTTACGTACGGCCACTGCCCGACGCCGTTCAGAAGAAGAAGGTGGTGAGCCTACAACCGTGACCGATTTCCGGATGATCACATAGCCCAGCATGCCGAGCTGCGTGGAGCCGGAGACGCTCACCGGCACCCCGAGCATGGCGCGGCACTGGATCGCGTGTTCACCGAGATCGCGCGGGAGTCGCGGTCCGGGAAAAACGGGAAAGAAACCGCTGACCATGGGCGCTAACGCCGAAGGCACAGCATTCCAGAATTGTTTCATACCAACTCCTGTTCTGCAGAACGCCGGAGCCAGCGCAACAGTACATGAACTCCGCCTCTCGGGCCTCTAGGGCACCATCCTTAAGGCTCGCTCAGCGCCAGCCGGACCAGTTTCATGTGCAAAGTCTACACCGGGCACTCGGGAATCCATTTTCATGGCCTAAGAGGAACTTGGGGTCATGCCGGTTTCATAGGATGAGTGATGGCGATGTAACGCCAACCATTCCCTTGAGTCCCCGCCAACTCCATAGCCTGCATTGACTTGCCCTCACGTCACGCCTACCATTGCACGACTCGTTGATTGTCAAAGCATGATCGGCCAAACCATCTCGCACTACCGCATCGTCGAAAAACTCGGGGGAGGCGGGATGGGTTTGGTTTACAAAGCCGAGGACGCGCGGCTGCATCGCTTCGTCGCCCTCAAGTTTCTTCCCGATGAAGTTGCCCGGGATCCGCAGGCCCTGGCCCGCTTTCAGCGCGAAGCGCAGGCTGCATCGGCACTGAACCATCCCAACATCTGCACGATCTATGACATCGGCGAGCAGGACGGGCAGGCGTTCATTGCCATGGAGTTTCTCGACGGCCTGACGCTGAAGCATCGCATCGGCGGACGACCGATGGAAACCGAGTTGATTCTGTCTCTCGCCATCGAGATCGCAGACGCGCTCGACGCAGCACACGCAGAAGGTATCGTCCACCGCGACATCAAGCCCGCGAACCTGTTTGTCACCAAGCGTGGGCACGCCAAGATTCTGGACTTTGGCCTGGCGAAGGTCATGGTCACGGCCAGTTCCTCCAGCAATATTGGGTCTCTTAACACGCAGACGGGCTCGGTGGACGGGGATCATCTCACCAGTCCCGGCTCTACGCTCGGAACCGTCGCCTACATGTCCCCGGAGCAGGCGCGAGCGAAAGAACTGGATGCACGAACGGACTTGTTCTCGTTTGGATCCGTCCTCTATGAGATGGCGACGGGGCAACTGCCTTTTTATGGCGAGAGCTCTGCCTTGATCTTCAAAGCCATCCTCGATTCTGATCCGCCCCCGCCGATTCGTTTCAATCGCGATATTCCGCCCAAGCTGGAAGACATCATCAACAAAGCGCTGGAGAAAGACCGGGAGATGCGCTACCAGCACGCTTCGGAGATGCGCACTGATCTGAAGCGGTTGAAACGGGAAACAGAATCGCGGCACGGCGTACCAGCAAGCTCCGGGACGGTGGCGGTCGCGCAGGAAAGCGGCTCGGGAATTACGCAACAGGCAGTCGTCCAACCACCGTCGCCAGCATCTGGTTCTACTCCTGCGCTTGCTCCGCCTCCGTCATCGAGCGCGGTGAAAGTCGCCGACGCTCCTGTCTCGGGGAGAAAACTCTGGAAGGTTCTGGTTCCTGCTGCCGTGATACTGGTCGCAGCCGCAATCGCGGGATCGTTTTACTTCGGTTCACGTTCGGCGCCGACGGCGAAGGCGAAGGCTACTCCGCTTACCGAGAAAGACACGGTCGTACTCACGGACTTTACCAACTCCACCGGCGACCCCGTCTTTGACGGCACCTTAAAGCAGGCCCTCGCCGTCGATCTGGAACAGTCTCCGTTTCTCAACATCCTTTCCGACCGCAAAATCAGCGCGACACTGAAGCTGATGGGCCACGCGCCCACCGAGCACGTAACCGCCGAGGTCGCCAAGGAACTCTGTGTGCGCACGGGGAGCAAGGCCATTTTGGCCGGCTCGGTTTCCAGCCTCGGTTCTCAATATGTGATCGGCCTCGAAGCGGTCGCTTGCAGCACCGGTGACCCGCTGGCCAAGGAACAAGCTGAAGCGGCCAGCAAAGAGGGTGTGCTAAAGGCGTTGAGCACGGCAGCAACCAGCCTGCGCGGCCGGCTGGGCGAATCGCTCGCCTCGGTGCAGAAGTTCGATGTGCCCGTGGAAGCGACCACGCCCTCTCTCGAAGCCCTGAAGGCTTACAGCATGGGCGTCACGACGGGCCGCACCAAGGGAGATGCGGAAGCCATTCCGTTCATGAAGCAGGCCCTCGAACTCGACCCCAACTTCGCCATAGCCTATGCCGGTCTGGCTGTTTCGTATGGGAATCTTGGACAGCCGAGTCTGGCCGTGGACAATGCCAAGAAGGCGTACGACTTGCGTGACCGGGTCAGTGAACGGGAAAAATACCGGATCTCCGCCTTGTACTTTGATGATGGCACCAGCGAAGTGGAGAAGGCCACGGAAGCCTACGAAATCTGGGCGAAAAGCTACCCGCGCGACATGGTACCTCACATAAACCTCGGTTTTATCTATAACGCTCTGGGGCAATACGACAAAGCGATCGCAGAGACCGAAGTGGCCCAGCGGCTGGAACCCACGATTAACGGCTATGGAAACCTGGCAGGCAACTACATCTCTGTCAATCGGCCGAAGGATGCCAGGCAGACCCTCCAGGAGGCACAGCAGAAAAACCTCGATGGCTTCGCTGTTCGGGCTGATCTTTACTCCTTGGCATTTCTGTCCGGGGATGCCGCAGAGATGGAGCACCAAGTTGCTTGGGCAGCGGGCCGCCCCGGTGAGGAGGACCGGATGCTCAACTTCCACGCCGACACTCAGGCCTACTACGGCCGCCTGGAGAAAGCCCGCGACCTTGCCCGGCGCGCCGCTGACTCCGCCGTGCGAGCCGATGCCAAAGAAACTGCCGCCCTGTGGCTCACGTTCGAGGCGCTCCGCGAGGCTGAACTGGGCAACGTGGCTGCTGCCCGGCAAGCCGTCGCCCGCGCCTTAGCGCTCGCTCCCGGGCGTGATGTCAAAGTCCTGGCCGCTGTGGCGCTGACGCGCACCGGCGAGACTGCTCAATCGAGAGCTATCTTTGAAGGGCTCCGAAAGTCCGAACCCACCAACACGTATCTAAAGGTGTATTGGTTCCCGGTGATGGAGGCATCCATTGCGATGGCGCAACAACTACCCGACCGGGCGGTTGTCGCGCTTGAGCCCTCCCTACCCTACGAACTCGGAAGCCCTCCTCCCGGAACCGCTATGTATCCCGCCTACATTCGCGGCCTGGCTTACTTGGCCCAGCGGAACGGTGCCGCGGCGGCCGCCGAGTTCCAGAAGTTCCCTGATCATTCCGGACTTGTGGGGAACTTCCTGCTCGGCTCGCTCGCCCGCCTTCAACTCGCCCGTGCGTATGTCCTCTCGGCCGACACCGCCAAAGCCAAAGCCGCCTATCAGGATTTTCTCGCCCTCTGGAAGGACGCCGACGCAGAGATCCCCATCCTGAAAGAAGCTAAGGCTGAGTACGCGAAGCTCGAGTAGCCGGAGAAAGTCCTGCCGCGTCGCTTCCAGTTTGCCGATGGTTTACGAAATCAGTTAGCACTCTTAATCCCTGTCACTGAGCGCGCGATTTAACCTCGATTAAGCAACATTCTGACAACTGTCGCAAACAGGCGTGGGCGCTCATCGGCGCTCATCGAGAATGGGCAAATTCCGTCCGATGAAATGCTATGCCATATTTTTCAACGGCTCTTACTAAGCGCCGCCTGCTTAGAGGCTCAACTCGAGACGGATCGCCAAATATATATCGCGACGCTGACGTTCAAAAGGGCTCGGGCAAACCAGGTTTGCGAGTAGACCGACGCGAGAAGCGGTCCCGCCAGGCCGACCAGGACGCGTCCTCCAACCAAATGAGGCCGGCGCCGTCCTCGGCACGAGCCGTCAGCTTTCTACAGGCTGACTGGTCAATACTCAAGGGCTCGCTTCGAGGCCATGGAGGCCCAAAGATGCTTGAAGTTACTCGCGCGGTTCGGAGTAACGCTGGGGAGGCGGAAGAATCACCGCTCCGCTGACAGCGATCGAGAATGTCTGCTCTGCAGATTTGCCGTCAAGGCCCTCCGCCGTGAACCGCACCGTGTAGGTTCCGGCGGCGGTATAGGCATGAGTCAGGATTGCGCCGTCGGCAACAACTCCATCGCCGAAATCCCAACGATGGGAGAGTGCGGGAACCCCGTCATTGGACGCCGTGCTGGAAAGCACAATCTCCTCCCCGATTTTCGCTTGAATCGGGACCTGGAAGACAATCGAAGGCGCGGCCACCGGGATTGAAGTGTCAACGATTTTGACCAGCTTGACGGAGTGCGCAAGTTGATTGTCCAGGCGGAGCGTTTCGCCGCCCATCGCCAACGGCCGATCTGGCGCGAACGAGTCAACTAACTTGTACGAATGCCCTGCGTCGAGCTTCAAGTCGGAAAAACTGAGAGTGTGGGAACTCGGCCGCTCCGTCCAGTTAAAAACCGCCAAAATGGACTGCCGCTGGTCTTCGCGCAGCAGGAATATGCTGGGCTGCTCATCGTTAGCGGTATACGTGAGGAGGTCCAGAGGCAAAGCAGCCCGCCCCAGTTTTGCCATGGCCAGCAAATCAGAATTCTCGACCAATGCGAACCTTTCCGGATCGCTCCCCAGGGTTGGGAGGTCGTCGCCAATTTCGAACATTCCTCCAGAAATAGCTGCCAGCGCTATCGACACCTGGGCCTCGTTCAACGTAACCGGAGCTTGAATTGTCCGCTCTTCGAGGAGTTGCCGGGAAACCGTGAACGCATCCGGGTCCGTGATGAAGAAATTGCGATGCATGTAATAGCGCGCCGCGATGCCCGGCTCAGCTTCCTTGCTGCGAAGAAACGCATGGCCTGTATCCTGGGATATACGGCCCTCATCCACGAGACCAACCGGGTTCAACATCGGACTCCCATCCTTATCGAGAAGCACGTCCTCGCCGACAGTGCTGCGGATAATCTCCAGTCCGATTCGTTGCGCTTCCAGCGCCGTTGTGTTCGGGCGATGGTAATAACCCTCGATCGCCGTATTGTCCATGAAGTCGAGCTTGATGTAGCGCGCCCCCCATTCCCGAACCAGCGTGCGATACGTCTGACGAAGATATTGCTGCGCATCAGGGTGAGTCACGTCTAAGACGAACAGACGTTCACCCTTTACTTCTTCGGCCTCCCCAATGGAAATCGGATCACCATGGGCGTTGTGCACTAGCCAGTCTTTGTGGTGCTCATAGGTCGAGGATCGCTCGCCCACCTCAAAGGGAGCCGTCCAAACTCCTACCTTCAATCCCAAACGGGAAATGCGGTGAGTAAGATCCCGCATGCCACGGGGAAATTGCGAGGCATTGGGCGTCGCGTACTCACCGCGAGAGTATCCGTAACCCAGGTCGAAATGAAAGTAGTCATAGCCCAGAACCATCAGATGCTCGGCCAGCCACTGGGCGTTCGTGAGCGCCGTGCCTTCGGTGATCTTTGTGTAAAAGGCCGTCCAACTCCACCATCCGAGCATCGGGTTTGAGCTCGCGCGACTGCGATGCAGCTCTCGAATCACGGTGCCATAATTTTCAAGCAGCGAGCGATAGTCCCTTCCGGCGGCAAACATCACGCGTTCGGAGGTCAGTGACTCGCCCGCAGAAAGAGCAACGCTCAATTCAATCAGGTTTTCCGCCGGCCCTTCCCGCAGGCCGGATTCGGGATCGGTCGCTTGTATTTCAGTCGTTCCGGTTGAATCGACCGTGTAGGAAGCGACGCCTGGGGCATCCGATGAGGAAGATTGCGTTTGCAAATGAATGATGGTCAGAAAGCGGTTGGAGGTGAGAGCCCCCAGGAACAGGCTCTCTTTGCTCTCCCGGTTGTAGATAAGCTGGCTGCCCACGGCGCGGTGCATGCCCTGGGGAGCTTTTCCCAAATCGTAAATCTGCAACGGGGGCCAGTCTTCGCTGAAGCTGTCGGAGAGAACCCGGTCGGCACTCTGCACGCCACCAAGATCGATAGTTTTATCTCCGGCGGCCTCGACGCTTCGGATACTTTGGATGGTCACCGAATTGCCTGTGTGATTTTGTACTTCAGCCTGAATGACGCCGAAATCTTTTCCCTGATAGATCGCCAGTGTGTACGCAAGATCGGGGAGCTTCGGAAGTCCGGACGAAGTGACTGTGATTTTCCTGCCGTATCCAAAAGCATCCTCAAAGTTCGATTGAGTGATCTCGTGTTTCGGATAATCCGTCGACTTGATCCACCTGTGATCGATCTCCGCCGCAACTTTTGCGTGAAAGATGGTGTGTCCGCCATTTCCTGTTCGGACGTCGTAGGTGCCGTCGCCCGGCTGAACGACCACAGAAAGGCCTTCGATGGCGACGACCACCTGAACAGCCTCAGACGGGTCAGAAGAGCCGAGGCAGCCTTCGGCCAGAACCATCGCGCAGGCGATCAAGACACATACAATTTGCGCAAGCTTGCCTGCCAGTTCTTGGAGATGCCGGGAGCCGCAAAGAATATGCCGGATCATAAATTCCTTTCGTGATTGAACGGCCAGGTATCGTTCCATCGTGCCCAAATGAAGAAAACCAGAACCCCGGTCAGTAGCGTCAATAAGCCGATTACGACGTAGAGCCAGCCCGAGGTTAGAAAAACGTAGGCCCACCCAAAGAAAGCAACGACAATCGGGACGGGATAAAACCACATCTTGTAAGGCCGCGCGCTATCTGGAAACTTTCGCCGCAAGAGTGGAATCGCAAATAGCTGTCCCAGAAACTGCACCAGGATTCTGGTGGTGATCAACGCACTGACGAGCTGATCAAGCTTGAGGAACGCAGCGGCGATGGATACGCCGCCGAGGACCAGAAGAGAAACCTGGGGATAGTTTTTCGTGGGATGCAGTTGCGCAAACGGACGGAAGAAATAGCCGTCGAGGGCGGCCGCGTAAGGAATTCGCGAATAACCTAAAAGAAGCGCAAACACGGCACCAAAGGCCGACCAGAGGACAAAAATTGTGACTGCGATCGCGGCGCCTCTGCCGTAGAGGCGCTCCATGAAATCGGAGACGATGAAGCTGGAATGAATTCCCTGCCGCCAGGGTACCACCCCGATCAAAGCAAGATGCAGCGCCACGTATCCGACACAACAGACAGCGAGCGAATACAGAATCGAGCGCGGCACCACGTAGGACGGATTCTGTACTTCGTCTCCGATGTAGCAGACATCGTAATAGCCCAGATAGTTGTACACCGCGATCAAAGTCGCGCTGCCGAGGCCGAGCACAAAGCCGCGATTAAAGGCCATTGCTCCCGGAGGAAAATCGAATGCCAAGTGGGGATTGAAGTGGGAGACACCGGCTGCGATGACGGTTACCATGGCCAGCGCTGTGCCCACCCAAAGAGTGAGGGTCACGTTGCGCAGGAATGTCATCTGCCGGCATAAGAGGAACAAAGCAGCAAGGCCTGCGCCAACCGCCACGTATTGCTGGCCTCGACCACTCAACCCCGGCCAGAGATATGTGGAATAGTTTCCGAATCCAATCATCCCGGACGCGATTTCCAAAGGACCACTCAGAACGAATTGCCAGATGAAAAGAAAGGCCATCAGGCGACCCCAAGTCTGATGGCCGTACGCCTCGCGGAGGAAATGGTAGCTGCCGCCGGAGCCGGGCAGCGCGGCTCCCAGTTCGCTCCATATCAGACCGTCGGAGATTACGATCAGCGCCCCGGTCACCCAGCCCAGCATGGATTGGGGTCCCCCCATGGAGGCCATCATGAGTGGAATGGTGATGAAAGGCCCGATGCCCACCATGTTGGAGATGTTCAGAGCTGTGGCATGAAGTAAGCCGAAGGCGCGTGTAAGGTGCGGGGGCGATTCAGTCTTCATTGCGATCGAGACGGCGCGTTGTGCGGTTGAACGAGCGATTTCGAATCCACCCCGCTGGTCGGTTCCCATGGAGAGAGGAAGATGCCCGCATCGGCATCTTCCTTTCTCGAGGGCGTCCAAACACTATTGTTCGTAGGCTCCGACGTCGAGGGTGTCATTCGGAACCAGGATACGCGGCGTAACCGCAGTCACGTCAAAGGGACCGACGAGCGAAATCGGACTCAGAATCGTTCCCTTGGCCAACGCCGGCGAGCCGGCCTGCACATTCAGGTTAGGCAGGGTGGTCGGCGGCGTTGCATCGATGTCGACAAACAGGGGGTCGGCGTACTGAGAATTTGCTTCCTGTTTCGCCCCCGACTGGTAGGCGCTGAAGGTGGTGTAGGTCTTCGAACCCCAAATCCAGTTCTCAGAGGCACTGGCTGCGTAGTACAGGTTGTGGTTGAGAGTGACCGTCGAGGTGGTTACGGCATCCACCAGCGTTCCGGTCACAGAAGAAGCGTAGAAAATGTTGTTCTCGACTAGGTTGGTTCCTGTGAGGTCGGTCCCGGTCGCAAATTCCCCAATCGCGCCGTTGGCGTTGTTCCCATTGTCCCACGTCGTGTTGTTGATAACCGTGGAGTTTGACGATCCTCCAGGCGTGCCCTGACCTCCAATGCTGATCCCAACCGAGGTATTGTAGAAAAACAGGTTGTCGCGGACAATGTTGTTCGTGGTGTTCTGGGCAGCACCTTCTCCCGTCACTTCCATACCCAAATCCACGAGGTAGACGGTATTCCGCTCGACGACGTTGGAAGCGCTGCCGTCCAGATAGATTCCGTCAGCACAATAGCACTTGGAGCCGTAGGGATTGCTGGCGGCGGCCACTGGCGGAGTGGTGGCGGTACCGTTAGAAGGGTTCTCGTAGACCGTGTTGCCGTAAATCTCCCCGTTGCGCGCCTGGTCGTTCGGGGAGCCGTTGTACTGTGAATATCCCGACGCAACACCCTCGCCTCCCAGGGCCGCGATCCCAATGTTGCTGTTGTTGTGGACCAAGTTGTTGGCGATGATGAACCCGTTGATGTTGCCATCGAGTTCCATCGACTCACTGCAGCCGGTCATCAGGTTGGACAGGGTATTGCCGATGATCGATATGTTGGTCAGGGGTGTGGTGCCGCTCGTTCCGGCAACGACAAGACCAAAAGCTTCCGGGGATCCGGCGGGGCAGTTTCCCGTGTGGTTTGTCGCTTTTCCCTGATTCCAGATGTTATTGATGTTGTTATTCACAATCTGAATGTTGGTGCCGGAGCCTTGAAGAGAGATTCCCGCTGGCACAAGCTTGTTGGTCTTGGCGGAACTCCCCGTCTTAAAGTTGGTGACTTCAAAGCCGTCGATGGTGACGTAGCTCAGGTTGCTTGTGCTGCCGATGTTTATTAACCCATAGGCGTAGCCGCCGGTGCCGACGGTGACGCCGCTGCCATTGATGATGGCGCCCCCGGGAGTGGTGCTTTTCAGAATGAAATAGCCGCCCGAAGCCGATCCACCCGTGTTAATCGCGATGTCTGCAGTTTCATTGTAGGTCCCTGGAGCCACGTTGATGGTGACGCCGGGGCCGGCTTTGGTGACCGCATATGCCACGGTCGCCCAGGGAGAGCCCGACGATCCGTCGTTCGAGTTGCTTCCGCTTGTCGAGACGTAGAAATTGGTATTCGTGGATACGACAGTCGTAATGTTGAAGATCGCAGTTGTTGTGAGATGAGTGGGAGTGGTCGAATCGATGACTCGTACGGAAATGGAGTAAGCACTCGCCGCTGCCGGTACTCCGGTCAGGACTCCGGTCGAGGTCATGGCCAAGCCCGGTACACTGCCGCTGCTGATGGTCCACGCATAGGGAGCCGTCCCCCCGCTGGCTGCGAACGTGGCGCTGTAGAAGGTGTCCACTGTCCCGTTGGGCAAGGGAGATGTGGTTGTGATGGTCAATGCGCTGGCTGCCGCCATATGGCTCGTCAGCAGTAAACCACCGAATAGGGCCAGCAGAAGGCCGACTCCACCGGTGATCATCTCCCGGAAAAACAGCTTCGCGTGTTTCATCGCAGTTCCTCTTGTCGAACGGGATGGTGAATAGGCCCGACTGCTTTTTAATAAAGCCTGGAGAAAAAGAACTTCCTTGCCAGCGGAACGCGTCTCTGGGCGTTCGCAAAACCGCAACCCGCCGGAACTCCCGATCGCCCCAATTCTCCCGTAGTGATTGGCAAGTCGCCGCAATGTTGCGCGAATGTATCTACAATGTGATCGGTTGTCAACTATTTTGTTTGTTATTGTTCGACTTTGTTCCGAAGGGAAATCTTTGGGCGATACAATTCGTCCACAACTCAATACAATGGGTGCTCGGGGACATCGATCTGCACCGGAATGGACAGTCTTACCGGTGCCAGGAGACCGCAGACGTCATGCTCGCAGAGGAGCGCAGATTTCGAATTCGAGAAATTCTTTCCGGGCAACGTACCATCACCGCTTCCGACCTATGTGCTGCTCTAGGGGTTACGGCCGCGACCGTGAGGCGTGACTTGGCAGCGTTGGAGCACGCCGGCGTGCTCGTCCGTTCGCATGGGGGAGCGGTTTCCCGCATGTCCAGCACCAACTTTCAACCTTCCTACGAAACCTTGTCGCACAGCCACAGCAGTGAAAAGCAAGCAATCGCGCGCGAGGCTGAATGTTTGGTGCTGGACGGCGAGACCGTCTTTCTCGAGGGAAGCACCACGGTGTATGAGCTCGCCCGTGGCCTGAATCAGCGGAATCGGCTGACCGTGGTGACCAACTCTCCTACCATCGTTTGCCAGTTGCAAAGAAGCTTAGGCGTGACTGTCCTTTGCACCGGGGGCGATCTTCAAAAGGACACGTTCTACTTTTCCGGCGAATGGGCGCAGCGCGCGCTCTCCGAAATTAGGCTGGACAAAGCAATTTTGGGGGTGAGCGCGATCGACCTTTCTTATGGAATCTCTACCGCTAACCACGCCGAGGCGCAGATCAAGAAGATGATCTCGCGAGCTGCCAAGACCCGGATCGCGTTAGCGGATCACAGCAAGTTCGGTACGCAGAGTTTTGCTTTCGTGGGACCCGTGACCGACATCGACGTGCTCGTCACCGACTCCGGCACCGATGCGAAATACATCAAAAACCTGCGTGAGGCGGGCGTCGAAGTGATTGTTGCGGAGTTGCAAGAGACCCCGCGGGGGAGTAGAAAATGAACATTTTAGAACAAATAGATTGACAATCGATCAGATAGCGGGTAGCTTGAGTCCGGTTCTAGATCAGAGTCGGGCGAGGGCGTGAGGGAACTGTGGGCGATTGCGGCAAGAAGATCCGGTTGAATCGTGTGCTCGGAGGCTCGGAACGCCGAGCCCTGGTCGTGGCTTTCGATCATGCATTGGTGCTGGGACCGATTCCTGGAACCGAAGACCCCATCGGAAAGATAAGGCAATTTGCCCATGCCAAAGTCGATGCCCTGCTGCTGAACCTTGGGCTCATTCGCCAATTCGCAAATTCCACGGTGGTCGGCCGGATCCCCGCTCTGATTGCGCGGCTGGATTGGACTACGGTCTGGTCTGCGAAAGAGGAGAACGGAGGCGGAGCGCTGCACAGCACGCTTCTGGCGCGACCCGAGGAGGCATTGCGCCAAGGTGCGGACGCTGTTCTGACCTATCTCGTCGTCGGCACAGGGGACGCCGAGTTTGAGATGAAGGAGATTACGCGCAACGCCGAAATCGCCCGCGAATGTGAACGAGTCGGCGTCCCGCTGATCGTTGAATCCCTGGCCCGGGGAAAGGATGTGCGGAATCCGGGCGATACCAAATGGCTGAACCTGCACACTCGCATGGCAGCCGAGCTGGGTGCGGATTGCGTCAAGACAGATTACAGCGGAGATTTAGCTTCCATGCGCTCGGTGGTAGAAGGTTGTCCGATACCGATCCTGGTGCTCGGTGGAAACCGTCAAGCGTCGGACAAACACGCACTCGATGTGGTCCGTGATGTTGCGGCCGCGGGGGCAGCCGGCGTTTTCTTTGGCCGCAATGTTTTCCAAGCCGACAACATGGCCAGATTTCTTGAACAAGCGCGCGCTGCTCTCGACGCAGCCCAAACCGTGGAATTCCAAGCGATCGCGAAATGACGACATCGGTTTCCCAGGCGAAGGCGGCGAAACTGGCGCGGACGTACGGAGTGCCGCCCGACGGCCGGTTGCTAGCCGCGATCGCGGGACACTGCCTCAGCTTTGATCACTCGGGTCCGCCTTCGCGGCAAGAGACGGCGGCGGATCTGACCACCCATGGCGAAGCGCCGGCGCTGAGGTGGGATATCCAGAAGCACGCCAAGTCGCCGAATCCGCATTTCGAATACGGCCCAACGCTGCCCGAAGCCCGGATCGGTTTCAGCAGGAAACGAACCCTGGATCGTCTGGAGTTCGTTGCCGGACCCTTTCCGTCGCGGCAGACAAATTCCTATGAATGATGCCGGTCATCAGGAAGCGAAAGCCCATCATGAGCCTGCTTGCCATCGACATTGGTTCGAGTAGATGCAAAGCGGTGGTATTTGCGGTGACTGGAGCCTTACTTGCTCAGCATGCCAGTTCATACGCGCCGCACTTCCCCGCTCCATCGCATGCGGAAATAACTCCCGAGTTCTTTTGGCAGGCGGTATGCGGTTGTTCGCGGGCGGTCTCTAAGGGTCTGTCTGATCCCGTACGGGCGCTGTGCCTCAGTTCGCACGGCGAAACATTCGTACCGGTCGATGGACACAACCAGGCAATCGCTCCGGCAATTCTCAACCAGGACAATCGAGCCACGGAAGAAGCCGCGTGGCTCGAAAAAACATTCGGAAGAAAGCGCCTCTTCGAGATCACTGGCCTGGTGGCCCATCCCATGTATCCGGTTCCGAAGATTCTTTGGCTGCGTAAACACCGGCCGGACATTTCAGTTCCCTCGGTTCGTTTCCTGACTGTGATTGGTTATGTTCTTTCGCGATTAGGACTACCCTCTTACATCGATTACTCGTTGGCTTCCCGCTATCTGGCATTTGATATACGGCAGCGCCGCTGGTCCGAGGAGATTCTCGCCGCCACTGAAATCGATGCCGAATGCCTGCCCGTTCCTGTATCTGCCGGAACAATCGCCGGAGAATTGGACCCAGCCGCCGCCGGCGCGCTCGGTCTTTCGCTGGGAACGATGGTGGTTTTGGGGGGACACGATCAACCCTGCGGGGCCTTGGGAGTTGGCGCGATCGATCCGGGCCGAGTGGCCGACTCGATGGGAACGTACGAATGTCTGACAGCCGTTTCTGATCAGCCCAGCTTAACGGACGCGGCGCTGGCTGCTTCTCTCAATTCTTATTGTCACGTGGTTCCGGACAGGTTCGTCACGCTGGCTTATTTTCCATCGGGAATCATGATCCAATGGTTTCACGATCTGTTGTATGGAGAAGCGTGCAGCGAAGGCGTCCTCCCAGAAGGCGCGGACCTATCCGGCGTGGAGTCTATCCACTACGCGACACTGGAACGAGACGCGCCAGCGGGCCCGACCGGCCTTTGCATTACTCCCAATCTCATTGGCACCTGCAATCCTGACTTCAACCCGCACGCCCGCGGAATCATCTCCGGCCTGGGCCCGAAC